>Ga0136643_10013190_pt1 | contig 12353 bp, 8 predicted proteins | sample TergutLab28metaG_FD_96883 | JGI IMG/M metagenome (GOLD analysis project Ga0136643, IMG submission 96883) | Labiotermes labralis P1 segment gut microbial communities from Petit-Saut dam, French Guiana - Lab288 P1 (version 3) (version 3) | ecosystem: Host-associated > Arthropoda: Insects >...
AAAAAATTTGCTTCATAGGCTTTTCATGTACATGATAATCAACCATGAAACTTGTACACCACCATTTCTCTTTCATGTGTCTCTAAATAGCTTGCATTACAAATTTTCCATTTCATGTTAACCACATAATGTAAACAAATAAACTAACCCCACTGTAATGAAACTCGCAGCCATTTCGATCAAATTCGAAACATTAATAAAGTAAATGGAATTGTTAATAATTCTCTTCAGTCCTTCTAGGCAAGTAGGTTATGGCTGTTTCTTGTCAACTCTTTGTCTCTAGCTATTCATGATCATACACACAATACTAAACAATCACTGAAGTTAACAAAAGCATCGAGTAAACAACAGATCAACTAAACTTATCTGGTAATTCCATTATTCTGGGCTATAATGCTTGTCACTGGGTAATTTGACCCCAGTGTTTCAAGGTGCACATAATGAAGTAACTTTCTTGCATTTGTAAATTATTTAATACTAATAATTTAAAACCTAAAAGTTTATTTACATATATCTAAGTAATCATAAATTATACTACTATACACCCATACTTTTATAAAATACAAATTATCCTTTTATGTGTGCAATATTAGACCTGGAATTAATACTTAATTCTACAATTAAGCATTTATGGCTTATTCTGTATCCAACATGTTTTCCTTTTATGGATGTGTAGAATATAAAAATAAATAAATAAATAAATATTGTCCTCATCTTCATGGGTCTGAAAGATGACACATCATGCTGCCTCAAAATAATGTGATCTAGTCACCCACTGATGAAGTGTCATATCCCACACGAACAGAAACCTCAGCTACACCCAAAACTCATATATTCCTATCTGAATCATCATTATATCCATATGTTTGAAGCAAAGTCAAAAACAAAAATCTACAGAAATAAAGCCTATTATCTTGAAAAGTATCTTTGATATTCATATTTTTACCACATGTAAATTAATTTTGTTTTACAAGGTGTACATCTGAAAACTTATATTCACATATAAGCTGCATGGTAACTCCACTGATTCAAACTTGAAAGAGAAAAGTGACTCACTTCACATATCTGTCGCTCTAAAAACACATATTGTGGGCACGATACCAATCCACAACACTGCACAGGAAGTTACTGTAGTATTAGACTTTGTCAAAACATAACATCTCTATAGAAAGTCTCATATGATCACACATTAGGATTGATGTAATTACATAAAGTATAAAATATACAGGAACAATCTCATGAAACAAAATAGAATGCCAGCTTCACTCTAAGCTGAAACTGATACATATTCAGAACGTGTGGAACTTACTAAATACAGCAACAGCCGCCAAAGAGTTTACAAATTAATGCCAGACCATGCTGCAATAGCCTAAGTACTGTTACAGTATCTGTGTGGCCCTCAAAACATAACTACAAGCTTTCAATTCATCTTGTTACAAAGAAATGAAAACAAATATGACAAACTGTGCACTTCGTGTTATGGGAAAACTCAGTCATAATTATATGTCATATACATAAAGTACTTACAATGTCACTGTATCAGTCATTTGTATTTTCACATAGAAAGGCAATGACAGCATGAAGGTACTTAAAGAGACACAAAAGTCTTCAAAATGAAAATTAAACCACTTCACCAATTCTGTCAAACAGTGCTCATTTCTGTATCAGCATGTCACTCATATTGTTTGCTGGTCACACGGATGCTAAGCGTGCTAATTGGACTGCTGTATGGGTGGCCTTATGCCATTGCTGCCAGTCAGGAGGATGAGAATGCGGGATTTGTTTGGTAATTTTTTCTGAAGGTAGTTTGCGCAGCCAGATTCGAGCAGTGCACGTTCCTCTGTCACAGCAGCGCCACACAAAGTGATTTTGTCCCTCATGTTGTTGTGTATACATATAGCCATCCAGCAGGAGTTTGAGGCGACCTCGTTTTGTTACTGCATACATCACTGTGCATAAAAATTGGAACAGCATTAATTATTGATCCCAGGGCATACATTTCTTCAACAATGACACTAACACCAACAGTAGCACTATAATGACACTTCTACCAAACCAGACTTGCTAGTAATGAGTTACATTCCTTCTCCTATAAGACAACAGTAAGTAACAGTTCAACCATTCAGAAAAAAGATCTATATTTGTTGCAATAATAATGCATTCTGATTTTGGATTATCACAGCCCTGACCATTGAAAATAACAGCTCTACCCAACTGTTTGTTGCCTGGTCCTCTCTTGTAACACATGGTCAGTGCAGTACAATCCAAAATTCTGTTACATACCTACATACATACACACAAACAAATAAGTGGTTTTACTGTGCCACAATGGTAAGAATGTGGCTTTTTGCTTAGAACCATATTACACTGCACTGCTGTTACTATGAGTGATAGTCCATTCTTAAAAATGGTAAGATCATATACTGGCACAATGTGCACTGCTGTTCTAATATGGTCCACGGATAGTTCTTCAACATTCAAGATTTTTGGTGTTGGCTCTCTTGAAAAATGGAGAATGCCTAATACAGTGCCAATTATTTGTCTTTCAAATCGCTTTTGGTGCTCCATTATAACAGAGATTGTGTGATATGATATGCCTAATATTTCCTACTTTCAATAAGGAATGAATTCACTCAAACATGTACATTCCAATAGTTTAACCTGTATGTGAGCATATTACATTCAGGATGTCTGAGAAAGATAAATTCATGAGTAAATAAAGAATGTGGTATCACAGATCTAAGAGGTGAAAAAAAAATTATTTATACATAGGAATCCATGAGCACACACTTTATTCACCAGTGTTTTTGATGAACCAAAAATGGGCTATTTTCCAAAATCTTACCTGTCAAGAAATAAAGCAGAATGATATTTTTTAAATATGGAAAACTGGCAACAGATATGGGGAAGTGCACCTATAATCATGTCGAAGATTAAAGTTATTTCCTCTGTAGTTTCATCATCATCATCATCATCATCACCACCAGTGGAACTAAGCGCACTGTGGCCCTTCAACTCTTCTAGGATTCTCCACCATCCATCTCAATTCTTAGCTTCTATCCTCCAACTTCTAACACCCACCCTTCTCATGTCATTATTCACAAGTCCAACATTAAATCCCTTTTACAATATCCAGGTCGTTGTCAAGTAATCCGTATAGCATTTCCTTTTAGACAGTTCTCAACAGTTGTCTTTATAAAGCATGAGGTTGTCAGTCTCATGGCCAACCCCAATCCTGGAGGACCAGGACTCCGTGTTTATGTTGCCCAGAGACAAGGAAGCTGGATTATTCCTCCCCAGGTACCAGGCAGCTCGGGCACCTCAGGATTGCCACTTTCGGTACCCAATTACATGGACCCCTGGGGCCTTCATAAATGGACATAAAATTCACAACAACAACTTGTAAGTTGCATCCACTTTTCATAGATAGAGATTTTGGAAATAAATGACTGTGAGACCAATAATGAGGACAATGAAATGAGATCCTTGAATTCTGGAAGTGACAGTGAACAGCATGTTGGGGAAACACAACTACAAGCAATACTCTAAAGTATAAAAAATATGCTGTGATGCAATGCCCTACATAATTACCACATAACATGAAGCAATTATGGAGAATGACAGGCAAAGAGGATGCAGCACATATGGCATGAAATAAGAACTGCGCAATCAGCAATCTTGAAGGGAAGACACCACTAAGAAGATCATGGAATAGATGGCAGGATAATAGAACAGATCTCACAGACAAATGGTGTGAAGATGTGGACTAATTCATCTGATTCAGTTTTGATCTTGTGAAAACAGTAATGTACCACATACAATGGGAAAATTTCATCTTTTGCAAAGTGAATATTACACAGGATACTAGGTTTCCATGGTGCTGATAATGACAATTCTTCTAGGACCTACAATACTTTGAAGATAAAAGTGCTACATTCCTTACAAATGTCACAATATGTTAAGTTACAACCTACATAGCATGACATCCAAGAAGATTAAAATCCTCAAGGTGACTACTAGCTCTAGATGGAGGGCACTGCTCCACAGTGCTCTTGCTACAATCACATTTTTCCCTTTAAGTGTGATAAATAATATACGTTATGAATCTACACAGAAATAAAAGATAAAGATGTCAGACAATGCATAATTACGGAACTAAATAGGCAAAAATTTATTAGCAACATTACATCAACATTCACAGCATTCAACAATAGTAATTAAAATACCAATATCAAAATTGTCTTTCTTTACAAATTTCAGCAAAACCCTCTCATCTTGATGCTTCTTTTCCATTCTGCAGTAAAAGAATGGGTAAAGATATAAAAAAAAATGGACAGTAACTAGTACCTCTCATTTTGACACAATCTGACATAATATTATATAAGTCAAAAACAGTGTGCCAATAAGGATAAACCAATCCTTACAACTGTTATATAGACAAGACATTTTTAAAAAGTAAAAAGAAAACAAAAAAGACACACTATGGTAAATGATGGAAAAGAAAGCAAAAATAATCAGTAACAAAGGGCATGAAGACTGACAAATCAACACAATTGATACACTGTTCACACACAATGTGAATCATCTTAAGCCTATAAAAACTGCCTCTGTGCATCAATCTGTACAAACTGATCTGGCAAGACTATGCACGAGTCAGAAAATCTAAGGATGTAAGGACAAGAAGAATAAAATACAAAGTCTTACTTTAATACTGGGTCTTTTCTGTGCACACACTAACAGGTAGTAAGCAATGGTCATTTAAAAATGAGAGTGGAAAACAATAGTAACCTTTATTTGTAATAAATTCACAGTGCAAGTGTCCCTTTTTTAACAACCATCATTGCAAAATGCATTCTTAAAAAGCTGTTATGACAGCTCTTGTTTATGATCTCCAAAACACAGAATACTGTACTTATTTCTATAAGAAATATACCACTTAAGATTAAGACCATATTATGAAAAGACACTGCAAATAACCTTTTAATTGCCCAGTGGTACAAAGTTTCTCCATTAGTAAATGCCAGCTGCCCAAAGTTCTACAATTTTAAATCCTACAAGTACAAAACACTCAGTTCACTGATATCTGGCATTTAGAAGCTAAGAAGCAAAGCTTGTACCAATACAAAAAAATGAATGTTGATATGGGCATTTAGAAAACCGATGAGTTAATTAATTGTAAAAAAACTACTGAAAATATGTGAAAACATAACACAAAGCTCAGAATGATAGACTGAAGGTATGATGAATGGGAGAATACTAACAGAACTGCCTTTACTGCAGCTATTACTTCACAAACTCTACATGGCACAGTCTGGTCTTGGAACATAACCTATTGGAAGGTGATGAAATTTCAGCTGCATGATGCAACCAGAAACTATGATTAATCATTTCAGCACCAGACCTAAAGTGGAGTGTTGTTTATGAGATTTGAGATTCTCAGAGCAGTGTTGTCAAAGATCCATATCTTCTGGGATATTATGTTGTGTCAGGTGGTAAACAGTTACTGACATTTTGTACGTGTATAGTGCCTTCATCTTCAGGGTCAAACAGTCATCCAAGAGTGTTCTTCTGTCATATATGTGCATTGACTGTCCCTGAAGAACAAGACATTCTGATCATCCGAAATCATGGTAATTGTCTACCAGATGATATGGAATAACATCACACGAGGTTCAGCAACACTGCTGTGAGAGCCTCAGAGCTCCCACTGACACCAAATTTGTTACAGACAGCAGGAAGAGAAAAACATTCATGATCTCACAGTCCAGCAATCAGCAGTGTAAACAGATCTTCTGAAAGCTGCTTCACTCATCTGATGCAAGTTGAATCGGGTGACTGTAGTCTTCCTGCTTCTTTGCAATCTGTTGACTGTTTTGACATCTGAAAACAGTTTACTATACATGACTAATAAATCTTTGACAGTCTCAGCATCCATGAATGGCTTTAATGTTCCAAGCCAAATTCTTGGCCACTAGATGAGATAATTTATCATTCTCATTATTGCACTGATCAACTTTCTGACTAACATATACATTATTCTTTAACACTTGCAATTTCTGATTTCTCTACCTAGATTTCAACAGAAAATTGAGAAACTTCAGTCAACACAAGACATCAGGAGGAGTTTTATAAAGGGGACAAAAATTATGTGTAACCACAATACTGTGAAAAGAGATTCACTCGTATATGACACTTTGTCACATTTTGCTTATATATACAGCAGCAGAATCTGTTTATCTGTGTCTACAGGTTGTACTGCATTTGTATTTCACAAATAGGACAGAACAGAACTTATTATAACTCAGCTGTCAAAGTACTGTTAGTACCTCTGTGCCAACATTTACTAGACAAAGGAAATAGATGCGTAACCCACCTCACACTGACAACATGTCTCGTCAAACTGACTTAATGTCAATACTGAGATTTATTTTGAACTGTTGCATTAACATCCACCTTAGAGCACAAAATCAGATGGCAATAATACTGCAGACTGTAACTCACAGTGGTTTGACTGTAAGATACAGTGTGCACAAGAGATGTAATGCAGATGAAAACAAATTCAAATATAATTTAATGAAAATACAATTAAATTATGAAAAGGCAGCACTAGAAAACAAAACATTTCCAACAACCACTTTGATGATGAAAAAATTCACCTACACACAATGTGAAACAGTTGTACAAACTACCATGGAAATATACTTCATAGGATTAAAAGAATCTCAATCTGTAGCAGTTCAGATGAAGCATTACAGTTTCCTTCAGACACAACTGCACTGTCTTGCCTACTGCAACATGTGTTTGGTTCTGCCTGTACCAAGAGTAAATCAATTCCTATGGAAGTCACGTATATGTGTCGTTAGGCTCTTCTTATTCTTGGACAGTTTGCCACAAAAAAGACAAGGAAATGGACCACGTGATTCTCCATGGATGTTGGACACATGTGTCTGAAGTGAGTTCTTCCATGCAAATGTCTTGTCACAGAACTTGCAAGAAAAGTAGTTTCGTTTATGTTTATGTGTTACATTTAATGACGGTTTCCGGTGCATCATAACTACGGGCAACGATGTGATGGATATGGACTTGTCTGTAAGTAAAAACAAAACATCAATATTAAATCATTAAAAACCTAAATACACGATAAAATCTCATATGAAACTTTGAACACCAAACAAGCAGCCTCTATCATTCAAGTTACAACAGATAACGATTCACTGAATTCTTAAGACAATCGATGTGATAGTGCTCCCCATGTCTAATGTAAGGCATAACTTTACATCAAAATACTGTGATAATCATTAAGAAGAAATTAACCCAAACCAGGCACTTTACCTGAGTAAGTTTGTGACCTCATTAGGGAGAAACACAGCAACAATTCTGATTTTAATTTGAAACCATGAAGTACACTAAAGTTTTACAAAGTCAATAAATTATATTACTTTTTAAGCATGATTTCAGGCTTCCATCACAAAGTAGATGAGATCTGTGATCTCCTGGTTTATAACGCAGCATATAGTGGTAATATTGCAGAAAAGTATGGTTCTGTTACATTATTTCTCAGTCATAAAAAGTCTGATTTTTATTGCACCGGTTTCTTGTGCACCCTATTATCTGGGAACAATAGACTTTAAATGTCCTGTTGCATCTGCAGGTGGGGAACTGACAATTGATGCGTTCCCACCTGTACAGGTACTTTGGATGTGTTGCCGAGCGGGAGCAATGGGTGTGATTCTTGGGGTAGTAGATAGTACAATCGTTGAGACGAAACAAAGCAGTTTATTAAGTGGATTCCCTGGAGTACAGACAGATCTAGTCAGCTGTACGTCCAGATTAAGAGTTGAAGCCCACGGCAGTCTCCATGTACTAATGTTTCAATAGTCACTTGAATGTACAAACGAGTAGTCCTATTGTGGAGACGAGTGCAGGAGAACCGCTAATTTCTATGAGGCCTTTCGCTGCTGCGAAGTGGTCGGCCTGGCTGGTGTCGAAAGAGTCCCCCCGTTTCACAGGCCCCTTGCCCAGTTACACTAAATCTGCAACATATCTTACCGCACCCCTGCCGTCGTCTCCTTACAGAGAGCACACAACAAACACTCGGTTACACAACCCTCTGTTCCCGATATTGTAAGACGACCAAACAAACGTACAGGAATGCAGGCAGCTGTTCAAGTGGGGAGTGCAACTGGTGGCCAGTGAGCCGCCACGAGCCCCTAGATACTACAATATGGTAGAAATTTCGACGAGACCGATCGGAGATGTGAGCATATTAGCTGCAAGCAGTGTGAGGTATCGAGATATCAGAAAGAGTGAACAGATCCAAAACATGAGACTTTATAATGTGAAAAGGTTTCAAGGAAATTTGTGAAATTTCCAAGAAAATTCATTTTAAAAAATGAAACGTTATTCAGTCCATAACGAGATTAGATTCAACGCCGTCACTTGTAGTTCTGATAGCTGTGGTTCTCAGAATTTAGTGCTGAGGCTACGATTGGGTGTTCTTTACTTTGTTTCGCAGAGATCTGCAAGTAGATTAGAAGACTAAAATGTGTAATAAAATTATATTAATTTAAAAAAATATAATTTATTACTTGAAATGAAGAGAGAGATCAGAGTCTGATACAGATATAAAATTATAAAGCTTAAATAAATAAACAAATTATGTACATAATTTTTATATAAACCAAAGCGTCATCGAAACCTCACTCCATTATTTAACTTTGTGTGTGTGTGTGTGTGTGTGTGTGTGTACGTCTAATACCGTTATATTTTTAAGATTTTAATAATGTTCGTATTTTGTGTATAAGTACTCGTCCATTCAAAGTCTTGTCGTATACATGTCGCAACAGCAAGGTAAAGCAGTGTGCAATATGGAGGCAAACATTTTGAAACAAGAAATTGCGAGGAGTAAAATAATATTTTTCACGCGGATGCTTTACAAACAAGAGGTTCTCTAGATTTTTAAATTCAATTTAATAGCAGAAGGGCAGTTGTTTGGGACTTATGGAATTTATGAAAGGTAGGTTAATTTTAAATTCTCCTTCTTAAAACCTTAAAAAATTCGTTCCCTTTTAAATTAAAATTCGAAATAAGATCAGACCTTTTGGTAGTTAAGAGTCTGTTTTTTTTTTGTGAAATCTGCAGCGTACGTCGTGATAGTGGTAGAGGCCTCTTCCACCCTGAAGATGGAGCGACGATGTTCTTCCGATAAAGTGAGTAGCGACACTTCCTAGACGTCCATAAGCTTGCTTGCAGACGAATGTCAAATCCTAAAGTCTCGAGTGGTACTGTAACACCCTTGAACGAACTTGAGGTGTGTGCCTGTCTGTTTAGAAGGAATTTTGGGTTATAAAGATAGCTCTATATTGTGTTGTTTGGCGTAGATTTGAAAACGAAAACGACAAAATATAAAGGAAATTGTCTTACTTAAAATTATTGGAAATTATATCTACGAATTAGTGTGTGGTTTGAGATCAAATTAGTATCCCACTTTAGAATGGATTCGTAAATCATACGAATCAAAAACACTAACCAACAATGTACTTTATTAAAGAGTAAATACTGATTCCTTATCTGAGAATACTGAAATATGAAACCGATTGTCGTTCTGCCGTCGGCTCTTGCCTGAACGTGCTAAAACTCTCCGCACCTGAAGTCCTCAAATTCAGATTAACTCCGTCCAAACTTCAACTTCCTGAAGTTTCTGACCCCTTGAATCAGGTGATTATTTATTTATAGCAGTCCGTCCAATGGGAGTGAAGTTGAGTTCGACTCCCCTGTGCAGAGTATGGAAGGGGAACCCATTCTGTAGTTCGAAACGATTTTGTGGGCACGAAGTGCTGAGAAGAATGGCTCTTGGGCTTAAGAAGGAGGAAGTAACAGGAAGATGGAGAAAACTGCAGTATGGGGAAATCCATAATTGTTATTCTCAGTAATGTATTAAAGTGTGGTTAAATAAAGACGAGAAATGTGGTTTACATAAAATGCACGTGGTTGGGACCTGCACAAAAATGTTCATTGGGAAAACTCAGTTAAAAACAGCAGCTTTGACACTCAGATGAAGATATAGGATAATATTAAACGGTAAGAGTACAGCAGTGTGATATTGATTCTAAGAAAGGAGGCGAGTTCCCGAATATGAAGTCTCTCGTTCTGATGCGTCTTTAGACAAGAGCAACCACTCTCTAACAAACATAATCATCTAGAGTTCTTTCATGGCTTTACACATTCGACAATTTTCCTTCTCATCGGTAAGTTACGATTCATAATTAACACCATGCTGCCCCCTCCGAATGAATCGCTCTGTATAACATAAAAATTCCCTTTTATGATATTTACAAAGGTATGCTTTTCACACTACGTACTTAATTAAATCTATTATATAGGGTGTTTATTTTATCTGACAAAAGTCTTTTGACAATTCTAGCCGTCTTGCTTGTCGCATTAACATAGCCCACTTAACGACCACTCACCTGTACGGCGGAATAAAGAAGGGACTTGGCAAGCGACAACTGTCAGAAAACATACGGACCGTGTGTAACACAGGCCTTTTGAAAGACAGAAAATATAATCGTACAACAGTAAATAATTTGCAGTGACATACTGCTACTTAGAGTTTCGCCACTCAGTTCTAACACACAAACATGCCACTAAAGCACTTGTATATATCTGTGACAAATACTGTAATTAATGGTGGATAATTCATTACAGTTTGCACTTAGAAGCCTTTGTATTTAAATAACACGTGCATTAGTTACGGCATTTTAACTGTGTAACCCGTAAAGTCTACGAATTCATCCCTTTGAACGAAAGTTTAATTTAAATTCGTGTCTCGTTTTGGAGTAAAAATAATCTACTATCAGAACGCTTGTTTCTGGTGTAAGAACAGAGCAGAACAGAGTTATGTTAAGTAAGTGTTTTATAGTTTGGCTCGGTAGTTTAGAACAATAAAATCAGACCTTTAAAGTTCTCTCATTTCGCCGCTAAAAGGTTTTACAAGCGTCTCGTTTTAGATCTCACGCACTGGTGCGCTGCTACCTATAATATCCAACTCTCTTAAGTTAATTAAACTTTCTATTAATGCTCTCAGTTCTGGCCTACCAGTCTCAAGCATAATAGTGACGTCATGTTACTGAACGTCGCTGTCAAGCGGATAGCTCCGTATTTTGAAGTTTCCAGGTTCGAATACTAGTAGCGGTACTGGGCAACCTATTTTTGTAACTATACGTTCTACCTCCAGGCAATTTCCGGAATAGTACCTCAAATTAAGCAATGAGAACCTACCTACACCCATTTACGATTTTATTTTTACCTAGCCGTCTTACCGATCAATGCTATGTAGTTGGAGCTGACAAAACCATTAAATAAATAGCAAACAAACAAAAAAGTATGTGAACATATAAAATTTGAAATAAGAAATCAACAGGCAATATTACTACAGTCACATCCACCACTCCCGTCACATCCACCACTCCCGTCAGAGCAGCCATCATTCCCGACGCAACATCCACCACTCTCGTCACAGCAGCCACCACCTCCGCCACAACAGCCACTACTACAGCCACAACAATTGCAATCATCAGAACAGTCAATGTTTATTCCAACACAATCCATACTGCAAGGCGCACAACACTGAGAACAACGTCCGTCTTCTTGCCTTCTTTCTTCAGGCGGATCGGTAGTGGTTTCTGTCGGAGTGCTACTACAGGAACCACATAACAAGCAACAGCCAGAGGCACAAAACACACACCGACAACATTTTGCGTACACAAGAAAGAAGCAAATACAGAGCAACACAAACACTCCAACGACTATTCCGATTATGTATTCCACAGGGAAGTCACTACCAGTGTCTGTGGTTGTAGAATCTGAAGAAGAGTTCATTTCTAAGTATGAAGAGTTTGAAGTTTTGCTTGAATTTGCACTGATATACACGGCACTGTCCTTTATAACTGTGATTGAGATGTTACGACACCCAACAGACGTCATAGAGAGTCACAAGGACACATAATTTAGATAAAGCTAAGCCACTTGTCTCCTGAAGACTGAGCTACCCACATGCAGGACCTGTTTTGGTTTTAGAAGACTGGTTTCCTGCAAATGACTTGAGACTGTTGCTATTTCCGCTTACAGAAGAGTCTCTTCCAGAATCACAGGGCGCCAGACCCGAAGGCAAATATGTAAAAGTAATGGTTTTTGATGCTGACTGTCGGCGGAAAAAACAAATATTTAATTTGATGTGAAGTTTATGAAAGAATATAAACTGACAATCGTGGCTGCACACTGTAGAATATATATATATATATATATATATATATATATATATATATATATATATATATATATATATATAATCT
>Ga0136643_10013192_pt1 | contig 12352 bp, 10 predicted proteins | sample TergutLab28metaG_FD_96883 | JGI IMG/M metagenome (GOLD analysis project Ga0136643, IMG submission 96883) | Labiotermes labralis P1 segment gut microbial communities from Petit-Saut dam, French Guiana - Lab288 P1 (version 3) (version 3) | ecosystem: Host-associated > Arthropoda: Insects >...
ATCCTGGGCCAGCCCAATCCAGTCCATATACCCACATCCCACCTCCTGGAGATCCATCCTAATATTATCCACCCATCTACGCCTATGTCTCCCCAGTGGTCTCTATCCCTCCGGTTTCCCCAGCCAGACCCTATACACCCCCCTCTCCTCACCCAAAAAAGAAGTTAAGGATCCCAGATTTCATGACAACGGCACAGGATGGCAGTAAGTTTGTCAGCCTTACGCACCGGCCGCCTTTACCCCAAGTCAATTCTCCTGGTACTCATTCCTGTTAGAGGCTGAGTCGACACCAGGACCATAGTGCGATCGGAAGGATTTAATGTCAGTGAAAAATTCCAATGACACCAGCCGGGATCGAACCAGCGACCTTCCGATTTGTAACACAGCTTCTTAACCACTGTGCCACATATGTGTCAATAATTATCCAACAAGATGTAACAGTATAGAGTTTATTTATATCTGCAACTGCTGTACATGTTTCGGGTGATATTTCCACCCATCATCAGGAACTCATAACACTGCATCTACAGTATCTGGCATTAATGAGACTGTTACTGCTACCTGTCATGAACGTGTCCCATCCAGTCACTTTCACGACAGGTAGCAGTAACGGTCTCATTAATGCCAGATACTGTAGATACAGTGACCGAGTCCTCTCGTAACCTGTGTACTGAACAGTCACCCAAAGAGAGTGAAGATACCAGATGCTGTACTAATACAATTGTCCTCTTGGAGATGAGCATAATAGTGCTCGAAACATGTAGAGGAATATAATAAATGTATTAAAATAAAGAGTTTTTGCATCAAGTTGGTAAAAAAGACCATCAGCATATCGATGTGTCCCATTCAGTTTCAATCCTTCCACAATTATTTGGATCTACATAATGACAAGCGAATTGGGAAATCAATGGCGATAAAATATCTCCATATTCCAGAATATGCTAAACAAGAAATGTATGCTGAATACTGCAGTATTCCAATGCCGTATATAAATTCCGCAAGGATTTCCGGATGCATATGCAGCAAGTTGTGTGCACGTGGTCAGGCTGGCAGCAGAGCTTTACAGGACGACCTCTGTGGCCAAAACTGCAGGTAGGATGGCGTGGAGGTATGCATCCCCCCAAATCTCTCACTATGGTCTGTGATTTTACAAATCCGACACATTTGATTATAACGTGGGCAACGTTAATCCTCCTGGCGGCTTCCTTCTGAACTATGTTTTCTTTCTATGAATGTACAAGACGTCACATTTTACAAGACTTTAATCTACAGAGTTATCACCTTGAGAATCTCAAATCTCACTATGTTTTTTTTTTCGTTAAATAATCACGATTTTCAGGAAAATGCGCCCTATTCACACTCAAATACAACACAAAGAAAGATTATTGAAATGTGATGTCAGATTTACTGTTTGCCAACAACGTGCAAACATTGAATGGCTCGTAGCTGTTGTAACCCATTACTCTGCTTGACCACTGCTATGCATTTCCTCCAGCAATCGATTTTGTTCGCTTACAATTTAGCAGTACTCTGAATGTTGTATTTCCGACCGAGTACATTTGTAACAGTTTCCGTCTACATCTGCTACTTTGTCTCAGTCAGACAGTCTCTGTGGAGGTTACTACACTCTTTTACCCCTATTTTTTACTCAGAGCCTCCCATGTTCGGATTTTGCATCACAGTCAGCGTATGTAACTCTACTGAGATAATGTGTGGTTTCGCAAAATCCCTACAATATAATCCGCACGCATATTCATGAAAAGGACCATGGCTTTTTGTTATGTCTTTGTACACTTTCGTTGAAAATAAGGCTTATCGTAGTTACGAACAGTAGTAGAAGACTGTACCGGAACCTAGACTTGATATGTCGTTATTGCAATTAGCGTTGTGCCTGAGTAACACAGTTCTTTAAGGGCCAGTTTGAAATTAAAACAAATTAGAAATTTTTAGGCTCGTTCGCCAAATTGAGAAAAGCGACTATTAGTTTCTTCATGTCTGCCTGTCCGTCCGTCTGTCCGCATGGAATAACGCGGGTCCCATTGGACGAATATTCGTGAAATTTGGTGCGTGGGTTTTTTTTCGGAAATCTGTCGAGAAAATTCAAGTATCATTAAGAAATGAAAATAGTTATGGTTACTTTACATGAAGACGTATATACATTTATGATAATATCTCGCCGAATCCTACTTAGAACGAGAAATGTTTCAGATAAAATTTCTAGGGAAAATCAAAATGCACTTTTTATGTTCAATTCCTTTTTCCCGAATATCGTGCCGTTTATGAGATAATGTGTGGAAATGTGGTAGATCCAGACATGCCACATATGAGAATATAGTACGGCGCATGCTCTTCGCATACGGAATGACTAAGGCTACAGATACACACTCGGAACATGTAATACTTATTGTTCTTCCACGGCAATAATGGCTACGCAAACGCTTTTCATTGTTACTTGATACGTATATATACTGTCTCGTTCCCTGTCCTTGTCATTCTATCAGTCTGGCGTGCTCGTATGTCACTCGCTTACCAGTGACGTTACATTACCATAGAAATTAACAGCGTTGTTAAAAATAACACTTAATTTTTATGCATGCTACCTACATAGCCCACCTCATACATGTAGTGACATATAGTGAAAAGATTTATGCCAGAGCAGCATGCAGTCGAAACAAAAGTTTCGTCAACTTCACCCCCATTTCTCATGGGGTAAGAAACTGGTTCCTCGTGCCTGCAGCCAATTATGTTATTGACTCCTGGTTCAGCGACCAAAGGTCTTTCTGCCGGAGATTGGCTCAAAAGAATGTTCATCAAGATACATAAGCCACTACTGCACGATTTTGATTGAAAGTGCCTCATTCTACGAGTGGGCAAGATGAGTTTCCGTGTAACTTGGATCTGTTGCTAGAGATATTTCTGCGAGTTTTAAGCTGTTCAGAAATTTTATAATTATTCGGACATGAGGAATATATCAGAATGCTGGTTGACAGACCAGTTCTCTCTTAATGGTTTGTAGTCCTCCTCCTATACATAGAGACACTCTTATGTATGTGCAGCTTTCTCGGCTAGATGTACAAACATTCCGAAACTTCGGTCAATTATGCCATACTGAGATGCAGACATCTGCTGTGGCACGCGGCAACCTGCTGCCGGGTGTGTATTAATTTAATCTGGTTGCTGAATTTGATACCTTATTTGGCGTACTGCTTGTTATGTGTTACAAAATCTTTAGACCATCGTTATTGTTTTTTTCAGTATTGAAAAATCAAGCCTCTTGGATTATAGGAGGAAATATGGAAAATTCATGTAGGTTTGTTTGACGAAGTTGGAATTTAATTATACTGGAGTATGCCTACAAGGAAAGGGGGAAAGGGGAAGGCCGAGGAAAGAGGAAGAATAATTTGCAAAATATGTGTCAACTGGAAGCAGATAATAATACAATTAAAGAATGGACTAGGTGTTTTAACTAACCCGAATCGGAAAAGCTCAGAGAAGAGAAAAGACCACTTGTAACACCTAGTAATGGATAGAAGGGTAAAAACTGACATTAGTTATAAATACTTAGTGCTAATATTGTGTGGACTGTAAACTAACGTAGCACTAATAGTGGACTTTTGTGAACACGGGGGTGAACTTCAAGTTTCCAGAAGGGTATGTAATTTTTCAACAAGCAGAAAAAGTATCCGCGTTGCAAGAAATGTGTTCTACAGCATGCAGTTGGTGTAAATACATTCGAAGTGTCGTAGTTCCTGTGAATTGGCATTTTGTCGACTGTTCATCTCACATTATATCGTAAGATTTCAAAGCCTTGTCGGTTGGTATTTCCTTTACACGGAGAGGCGTGGCATGGGAGGGGGGGAGTGAAACAAGGGGGTGGGGTCAGGGTATTTTCTTACAAGACACAGCGTATTCAGGAGTTCAAACTAGCTCGCATGTTGTTACCACGGCTATTCTTAAAGCAGCGACTATGGTTTATATATGGCTAATTTAGTCAATAGATGCAAAAAAAAATGCACTCAGTTTTGTAAGCAAAATACATGCTACACTAAACCTCCAACAGGCATCCGCCCCCTCTCCACACCTTCACCTGTTGAAGCATTGATTTTTCCCTCTCTTCACGTTTATTTTTTTGTACAATTTCAACCCCTCTTCTTTCTTTCTTAACGTTGCTTTTGTATTCATGTTTTATGGGTGGCTCCTAATGTAGCTTGTTTGGGATTTGTACACGCCACCATTTCTCACCACCCTTTCCATCTGTTCCGAATATGGGCTTGATAATTTACGCAGGTTTGAAGGACAGGTTGTAAATGGGAGGAGAATGGTAGCAGACATTTTTTTGCTGCCCCCCCCCCACCCCCCCCCCACCCCCCGGGTGGTATTTCAAATATTGTGTGCTTTCACGTAACGATGGTTCCTACATTTCCGACTTCAAACTGTGAGCAATATTTGTATCAAAGATAGTCACGCTAGTAGCTAAATGGAAACAATTTGACAACAAATAATTTTTATGTCATTTGGAAACGTGAAGTTTGTAGGCTCTGTCTGTTTTCATTGTGTTCAGGTACAAAAATTTGGGACGAAGTGTTATCGACTTTATGCCTTTCCGTCTTCGGGTAAGAATATGGGGGATTTCTATTCAGTTGGGCCAATTACAGTGGGTTCTTCTTAGTCCTGGGCTGAACTACAAATGTTACAATGTATCTGTATCTGTATCAAAGGGAACCAACTGAGGAAGATAACAAATTCAGTCGCCGAAACTTTGTCTTCATTTTCTGGCGTTTTAAATACCGGGAGGTAGGCAAAACTCAAAACCAGAATGATAAACTTTGATAGTATCAAAACCTGATAGTTTTTAAGCGCATTCGCAAAAATTGCGAAAAAAGAAAAGTGACAATTACCTTCGTCTTGTGTGTCTGTCCGTCCGTCATTCCGCATGGAATATCTCGACTGCCTCTGAATGGATTTTCATTAAATTTGGTTTCTTTCGTTAGGTGAAACTTGGAAGGCAGTGACGTAGACAAGAAAGCCGCAGACCCTGCAGTGCTGTGGACCTTCAGACTCACTGATTTCACCAATTTATAAACGTCAGGTGACAACACTCTTCACTGCATTATTTGTGTATCCTGTTTCCGAAACATTTCGAAAAAAATGCGCCTATGTATATTTTGTTGGGCCGAACTCGATGGCCGTGCGGCCTGAGGTGTAGGTCTGCGGCCGCTCAATTGCTGGGATCGCGGGTTCGAATCTCGCTGAGGCATGGATGTTCTTGTCTTTTGTTAGTCGTGTGTTGCGTAGGTCGGGGCCTCTGCGACAAGCTGGTCTCTCATTCAGGGGATCCTACCGGTTGTGTGTGTCTATATGTGATACAGAAACTCAACAATGAGGCGGCCTAGGCCCGAGTAGGTCCTTTGCGTCACAAAAAAAAATATTTCACTGGAATAACGTGCAAAGACTGCGCTTGCGTACGTATCAGACGTCAAGTGCGCCCCACCGTGTTCTCCCCTTACGTTTCTACCAACACCCTCTCTCTAAGAGTTTCCTACACTTTCCCCCCCTCATCCCTTGGAAGTCTTCCTTTTTACCCACTACTTTTCTGTCTGTAACCCCTTTCCACCCCCTTACGACCCAGCTCCCACCACCCAGCTTGGAGCGCCTCACACCGCCCCATCTCTTTTCTTTCATTCTTCTGGTGTCTTCTTTCAGTCTTCGCTCATACTCGCTTGGACCCGATTCGTCCAGCCTTTTATATAATTTTAGCCTTAAACTGACAAGTGTTTAAGAATTTTGAGATAAAAATTTTCTTAAAATAATATACAATTTTTTTTTTTCCATATTGCGCTGCACAATTTTTACAGATACTCTTATATAGCTGCATAAAAATCCATGTACCAGGATAAAGACTTTCAGTCTTAGAATAAGGCCTATTTCAAGTGATACGAAAATCGCCAGTTTTAATACAAAGAATATGTTGTTACAGTGATGTTGCACTGGTGTTATAGAGTGTATTTTGATAGAAATCGAAGTTCGTAGTGATTTATAAAGTGGGGCGTTGGAAGTATGTGAAATGATTTTTAAATAATGAGTTTAATTTGTAAACCTTGGCAGAAACAGTGAAATAATGCGCATGTGGAAGGAGTGAATAGTGAGATGCGAAGTCGGTGTTGAAGGCATGCTGCAGTGTACCGTGATCTCTGTGCTGTAGAATGGTTGACAGGCGGCATGTTGCTCAGTCTAGGTATAATGTCGTTATTTGTGAAGAGTAATAAATAAACATAGGAAGGCAACCTGATCTAGCGATTTTACTTGATCTTTGAGATAAAAACTGTTTAATTTGAGGACAAAAGCTAGTTAGCACATCTTGATTAATTCCATAGACTAATGGACTTGAATTGACTTTTTTTAATTTTTACGACCAGTTAACTATCAGTAGTTGACCATCAAACCTGTTTCAGTTCACGGATTTTGAACCTGAAATTATTTAGTAATCTTAACTGAAGAAACTTACAGAGAGATTGGTTCGTTCTGCACCAAGAACACCTATGTTACCTAACAAACAACTCCTTCCTGCTGCTTCAGAAACCAGCATTTCAAGAACTAGAGGAATCTCTACACGAAATTATGAAGAATAAATTACTGCTAGCGGCCATTTAACTTAGAACTTGAGATTACTTAACTGGTCGCGTGCTGCGTACAGTCTGTCATGAAAACATTGCCTGTTGAAATACAGCGATGAACAGGACTACACACCAAGAATTCGACAAAGGAAGATGACATGTTGTTTGTTATTTAGATACAGCAGTTAGCATTGAGCGGTTGTGAGTTCCTACTGCAGTCATTCATGTCGTCACCAGAGAATGTCACTGATTCTTCATCAAATTCGTTACTGGTGGATAACGGGGAAGACACTGTCGTTAACAATAATAACGGTAAACACTTCGTGTTACCGACGGAGTTGTATAAGAATCTTCTAGCCAACGCTGTGTTAGGGAAAGCAGAAAAGATGCACTTTTCACCACCAGGGCATAGTAACGTCTCTTCCGTTCCTGCGTTTCCGAGGAATCTTCTGTTTTCCAGCCCTGCTGAGCCTACTGATGAGGTAGGCGACTTTACACATATGTTATCATCTCTTGATAGCTTGTGATGTTACCTACGTAGGAACTCGAAAGATCTTTAAGAATTTAAGAATAGCTGGTCTTGAGAGCAGGGTTGCGAAAATTCCGGGTACCGGGTCGCCCGGGGGACTATATCTTGTACCGAGGTATTAATATTTGTGGGCCCTCATTGTGGAACCGTCTTCACATAAACTTCCTGGCGCCAAGAATTCTGAGGTGGTTCTTAGATTTTTGAAAAATTTTGCGTAGCCCTGCTCTTAACGCTATTAGGATAATTAAACCAGAGAGAGAAATTTGGGAAATATGTCCTAGGCGCATGGAGGGCACCAAAAAGTCGTAAAAATGTTGGGTGGGAAAGCTGTAGGGAGCTGACAACTTGGGAGACGTACGCTGTGGCAGAAATGTGACGTTAGAGTAAGCCTTAGAGAAATAATACATTAGAAAGTAGACTGGATATAAATGCTACCCTACAGAGTCCGATGACTGGCCATACTGTAGTCGTGGATGTTGGTGAAAAACCCAGAGTTTTTATTTGTGTATATGAATTGTTTGATTGGTAGTTTTGTTGCACTGAAATAGTTTTATTCCGATTTTTGTAGAGGACTGGTGACCTTATTCATTAACCCCCTCCCCCACACAAACATATATATATATATATGTGTGTGTGTGTGTGTGTGTGTGTATGCAATATTAATAAAAATCCAACTAGATGCAACAGTATGCAGATATTTATTTACTGCAAAGTCACTCTACATGTTTCGGGTGTCACAGCACCCATCATCAGGAATACTAAAAACTGTAACCACAGCCTCCGGTACAGGTCATAATACTGGTACAGCTACTTCCCTCCAACATGACCTGATCAGACCACGTTAGAGGGAAGTAGCTGTACCAGTATTATGACCTTACCGGAGGCTGCGGTTACAGTTTTTAATACTCCTGATGATGGGTGCTGTAACACCCGAAACATGTAGAGTGATTTTGCAGTAAATAAATATCTGCATACTGTTGCATCTAGTTGGATTTTTATTAATATTCAATTATGATGCACCGAACCATGAGCTTAATATATATATGCAACTTGTACACGTGTTAGGGCCAAGGTCCTTTTGATGAAACTTACAAAAGTTTGAGTTCGGTTTATATTTATGTGAAACTTACTATTTTGAGTGGTTTTCATAATTAATTCACATTTCTGAAACTGCTTTTGCTCTGTATAATATTGCTGTTTCGTACTATGTTGTGGGTGTTCTTCTGTTGACATCCGTTTATCTTCCCTGTCTGCAGAAGAATAACGGATGAGATCTCTTAAACACTACTGTTGTACTATAGAAACACAAAAAGCTCTTTTACACACTTCAGACTTCCTTCGACTGTATAATTTTACGTCACAACGAGAGGTCAGCACAGCCTATACAGTAATGGAAACAATACCGTTTGTTAATCTCTTTCTATGACTAATATCCATTAGTGTAATTTGTATTTACATCAGAATTGTCAGCAACATCGTAGAACTTGATTGCTTGTCAACTTCAACACAACGTAGAGAACAATAAATAAAAAAATGCACGCCTGACGTCAACATTGAAAGATTCGTTTTGTATCCTTGACATCTGTCTGCTGTCTAGGTGTATTCTATACAGTACGTTGCGAATCGAGCGGATATGAATGTACGATAGTTGACAGTCAGATTTCATAGACCTCCCCCCTCGAAGGTGCACACACATAGTATTAATAATGGTCGTAAGTTTCATGCTCGAAATAAATGTCTAATATTCGAATCTCCGCCAGTCCTCTTCAAGGCAAATATATAAAATAAATGTACCTTCAGCCAGTGATTCTTACCCTTTCAGAATTTTCTTTCCCTCTGTCTGCTTGTCGAAAAAAAATTATCAAGTCAACGTATTGCCTAATACTGCGGTGTCTTCGGAATCCTTGTATTCTGAAGCTAACAGGCAAGGATTACAGCATTTAATCAGATGTGATCAAGCAAGTGTTCTTCATAGTTGTAGATTTTTATGTGTTTTCTATTATTAGAGGATAATGTTATTTGTCATGAAATGTGCAGAACTTCTTTATATTTTATATTTTGTTGACCGTGCATCTCTATATAATCTTGTAAATAAAACCAGTTTGGTGCACAATTTATTCTTGGTATATTTCTTTAGCCTGTACATGTTTCGGGCGCCTTCAGGCCTATCATCAAGAGGAACTACTGTGTTTATGTGACACTTGGTGCTTGTTATTCCGTATTCCACCCTGTAAACCACCCTGTATTCCACCCTGTATATCTGCCAGTCAGCTATACAGAATAACAAGTACCAAATGTATAAACACAGTCGTTCCTCCTGACGATGGGCCTAAAGAAGCCCGAAACATGTAGAGGCTAACGAAATATACCAAGAATAAATTTTGCACCAAGTTGGTTTTATTTACAAGAACTTCTTTATATGTTTAGGTTTATTCTGCCTATGTTAAATTTACCCGTCATAACCTTAATGTTCCTCTCCGTAGAAACATTTCACAGTGGCAGACTTAAAAAAAGCGATACGCAACGTGTATATATTTGTAATCTACCTGGTTGTTAAATTCCTTTTTCCCCCTGTTGTCAGTACACGTTATATATTGTGGTGCTTTGTTTGCAGTGTCATTAAATTATGCAGCACGCAGTTGCATAAAGAAGGCAAGCTATAACTGCATAAGAATGTGACGTATATGCACGGAGATTACGTCATTGCATATTAAAACACATCCATCAAATTAAATTTGTCTAGCATATTGTGCAGTTTCAATCACGTATATGGCTTTGGGTATTAACAGCAATGACTATGTACTTTTCCCTAACTACCTGACATGAAAATCGCATATATATATATATATATATGTATATATACATATATATATATACAGTATATATGACACCAAATTACGTCTGGATCCACAAATGTTTATTTGGCCACTATGAATCTACCGTATTTTTTTATTTAATCTCGTAAATGGGGAGATATAGTTATAAGTGTGTATAGCTGCTGATGTGTGGTGTTTGTTTTTTGTTCGATTTTAACCACAATTAAACTGGCCGGCACATTTTGATATAATCCGCCAATATAAAGTTTCATAATCATTCCTCCTGTGGGAACATGCAAGGATGGTGTTAAAATTAGGCATATGTTTGATCCATATGAACCAAAATCAAACTTTGAAGGTTTTAAGTACTCGTAATCTTGCTGCTGAACATTTACGTCTTCTGGGACCTTACAGCTTGACGACAGGTAAAGAATCGGTAACATTTCGAACGATGGTATTGCTTCTTCTACAGGGTCAAACATTACAACGACAGTTCTCTTCTACTCTACTTTTCTTGACTGTTTCACCCTGTGTCCTTCTTGGATTCCCTGACTCTAAAGAGAAATACAAATTTGATGTGTGTTTGTCCGTGAATCGTAGTATAAGCGTAGAGAAGAAAACCAGCGAGATGCTACTGAGTGGTTTATTGCACTTATAATCTGTTCAATATGTTTCGGGCACTTATATGTCCATCATCAGGAGCTCGAGACTATACTTGTGCTAATGTCGCATATGGTGTGTAATGCCTTGGTTGCTGGTGGTCGGCTGTTACGAGCAGAGCAGCAGGCTATGCGTCCGGGATGGGGGAAATTAAGCTATGCGTCCGGGAGGTGGGAAATTGTGCGACTGCACAATTTCCCACCTCCCGGACGCATAGCCTGCTGCTCTCCTCTTAACAGCCGACCACCAGAAACCAAGACATTACACACCATATGCGACAATAACACAAGTATAGTCTCGAGCTCCTGATGATGGGCATATAAGTGCCCGAAACATATTGAACAGATTATAAGTGCAATAAAGCATTCAGTAACATCTAGTTGGTTTTCTTCTTTACTCTTAGATATACAAATAACCTCACGATGCATTTGTAATTATTTGCCAGTCGACGCGGCGTAACATTTCCCAAGTCTTGAAACTTCGAATCAAAATTTCAGGAAATTTTAAGAATGAAGTCTCTTTGTACGCGAGGCCGTGTCTTTTGGTGAGTAATTACAAACGTTTGTAACGATGGTATGGCTTTCGAAACGTTGGGACCTACCCGCCCAACGACACAGCCTGATATACAAGAAAAGGTTAATTTTTAAACTGCGCCTCTGTGAAAAAACCTCAAACGTCGCATTTTCACGTCTGTTTTTATGATATATACTAGGTAATACCAAATTTCGTCAAAATCAGTTGAGAATTTTCGAAGAAGAAATACTCGGAATGGCATGTGCATATTCTGTATTGTGCGTCCATTTTACAAATATCGTAGAAACGATATATTAGAAGGGGACCTGCAGTTCTGTTTCAGGGCTACAAGTACTTGGCTGAAGAATAAAAGACCAACATGATGTCACTTGTTATTTTATTTCACTTCTTATGTGCTCAACATGTTTCGGATATTAATATATCCATCATGAGGAGCTTGCGACTATGCTGTTGAATTACCACATTGGTCTATTGTTCTTGGTTCGCTGTAGGTTGGAGATTTGGTGCAGCTGCGTTTGAGTGGTGTCCGTGTTGCAGGCTGCTTCAGCCTGCAACACGGACACCACTCAAACCCAACAACACCAAAACTCCAACACACAGCGAACCAAGAACAATAGACCAATGTGGTAATTCAACAGCATAGTCGCAAGCTCCTGATGATGGATATATATTAATGTCCGAAACATGTTGAGCACATAAGAAGTGAAATAAAATAACAAGTGACATCAAGTTGGGCTTATATTCTTCAGCTATCACAATGATGCACGGTCCGATAAACGTAAGATCTAAAAGTACTTGTTAAATGAAGCAGTGAGGAGACTGCTGGTCGTGTTGAGCTCGATGTGCCTGAGTGCAGACGCACTGGAACGGGATTCTCCAGTACTGGAATTCGAGTACAGACTGTTCCAGTTTGACGTGCGAAGTACGGTCTAATAGATTGTGTCCCTTGAAATGAACAGAATACTTGTACTCAGTGGCCCTTGGACACGTAAACACGTGGATTGATATTAATATTTTATTTTTTTGTGTTGAATTTATTTTCAGTTCCCCATCTGCTGTCTGAGAATGTAACATTTACAGTAAAAGCAATTATTATTTTTCTTGTTATTATGTACGAATATGAAACTTGGTCTCCACTCATATAAGGGCGTAGGCTGGGGGGGGGGGGGTTACGAGAAAAGGGAATTGGGCCCCAACCC
>Ga0136643_10013194_pt1 | contig 12350 bp, 4 predicted proteins | sample TergutLab28metaG_FD_96883 | JGI IMG/M metagenome (GOLD analysis project Ga0136643, IMG submission 96883) | Labiotermes labralis P1 segment gut microbial communities from Petit-Saut dam, French Guiana - Lab288 P1 (version 3) (version 3) | ecosystem: Host-associated > Arthropoda: Insects >...
AGTTACAGTTTTGTGTACTCCTGATGATGGGTGTGGTTGACACCCGAAACATGTAGAGTGAACTTGCAGAATAATAAACAGACTGCTTTGTGTTGCATCTCGTTGGACAGTTATTAATATAGAGTTATTAACCTGCTTCAATCGTCCATATTAAGGGACCGTACAGGTATGTATGGAGGATTAACTTAGGTTTTGTTTCTAGTTCTCTGGGAACCGGTACGCACGTAACTCAAGTCTGGTTAGTGATTAGGTTCGGGGTTAAATGGCCGAGGGATCCGTGAATGGTTCCCGCAGAAACAAGAAAATTATCTCTTCCCCACACATACCTGGTTGGCTTTCGTGATTACACAGCTCCTTACCTAATGCGTACTGAGAGCACTGCCGCAGATGCACAGTGGTAGATACAAGAAGCTGACCACCCACTTCTCTCTAGTGCCAAATTCAAGAAAGCGTGACGGTATACGTCCAACCTCCCGCACGTCTTCATGGCGAGATGTTTAATTAATCACACAAAAAAAAATGCCCTTCACATTTTCGGCTTTTTTATGTTGAAGTGTTATGCGTGTAGTTTAAAATATACTGTATTGTTTCTTTCCATGTCCGTGTGATTAAAACGTGCCAAAGATGAAATTTCTCATATCCCTACAAGTTAAAATGCAAATATAAAACGGTAAGGAGGCAGCCTCAAGTTAAAAAACACTGCAATGAAAGTGAGTTTTATTTAACCCTTTCCCCACTCCCGGCATCCAATCATAGTCTTTGGATGACAGCATACACTTTCTATGCTTGTGCTTCTGCAATGGTACAGACGTTTGTCAGCTTTCTGGAAGAGTTTCTGTTACTTGTGTATCAAGTCACTAGGATCGAACGTCTTTGTTAAGACAGTATCACCCTGAAACAGGCGTGTGGGAAAATATACAGGTTATCTAAAAAATACTAACCTAACTTCGATATAAGCTGAGTATATAAAATTATTAAATTTTGGAACTACAAAATTATTGCCGATCCCAGTGGCCGCGCGGTCTAAGGCTCGCTTGCTGAGATTGCGTGTGTGAATCCCCCTGGGGGCATGGATGTCTGTCTGTTGCGAGTGTTGTGTGTTGTCAGGTAGAGGTCTCTGCGTCGGGTTGGTCACTCGTACAGAGTCAGACCGTGAGAGAGAAAGAGAGAGAGAGAGAGAGAGAGAGAGAGTGTGTGTGTGTGTGTGTGTGTGTGTGATCGCGACGCCTCGACAACGAGGAGGTTCTGGCCCACTAGGGACAGTGGCGCCATGAAAAGAAAACAGACTTATTAAACTTCCGCAGCACTTCATGTGCAGTAGTGAATCAATTTATTTTTACTACCTGCAATGTACATACAAAGACATATGTACACTGTCATGGTGTGGTCGTTACTGAAATTTAAAACCATGAAACTGAGAAAGTTCCACAGCACTTTATGTGCAGTAACGGGTTATGAATTATCCCACGCCGATACATATACACACTGCGATGGAGTGTTACATTAAGAATTATGTAGCCATCTGATTACATAGTTATCATTATTTTTATGTACATGCCTTGCATTTTTACTGTTTATAATTATATGTACCAACAAATACACACACACACACACACACACACACACACATATATATATATATATATATATATATATATATATTAAAAACGCTCCTTCATGTTTCGGTGCTTCTGCACCATCTTCAGGGAGCTTTGACATCGTGTTTGCTAAAGTTATATAACATTAAAATTATTAAAATTACATAAAACCGTTGATCAATGTATTATAAACCTGTGCTGTTGATAAAATGTGGTAGCGGATGCATATGCAATTCAACAGTAGTGTTTTGGTGCGTCTATCCCATTTGCATCCACTGTCACATTTTATCAACAACACAGGTTTTATCATATAACGATCCACAGTTTTCAGCAATTTTAATAATTTTAATATTTTATAACTTTAGCAAACAATATTGAAGCTCCCTGAAGATGGTGCACAAGCACCGAAACATGTACGAGCGCTTGTAATATAATTTAATATTAAAAAAAAAATATATATATATATATGCATGTGCATTTGTTGATACAAATAAATGGTTGTTATCGTTATCAATAATATAACTATACTACAGCCTGAAATAACACAATCGCGTAAAGTGCAACGTGGACATGCAATTTTTTCATGAACAAAAGTTGTATCTATAGACTTAAACCTACGCAGACATATCTAATTTCGAGAAAAATGTCACATCAAATTACACGACTTTTAATGACATGCGATTGTCACTTTATTTGCACAAGCTGAAAATTACCTTAGCCAGTGAATAATTCAAAAGACAGCCAATGTGCGTATAACGTACTTTTGAGATGCGTTCTTGCAACCATTGTTGCTGTGGAAAAACAATGAGTATTATACAATCTGAGTGTGTGTGTGTACGTGTATTTGTGGCCGTAGGTATCCAGCATGCAATGTGCAGGCGCCTAATTGTCATCTGTGGCCTGCCCCGCTCTAAAATGTTTTTCCACATTTTCTCACAAACGGCACAATTTTCGAAGAAACGTTACTAAACAAAAATGTGGGTTTTGATTTTCTCTACAACTTTTGTCTGAAACATTTCTCATCCTAAGAAGAAATCAGCGAGATATCATTTAAGAAATGTATATTGGTCTTTGCGTAAAGTACCCTTTGTTCTTGTCCGATTTTAACGAAACTTGAATTTTCTCGACAGATTTTCGAAAAATCCCAAAATATGAAATTTCATGAGATCCGTCCGTTGGAAGCCGAGTTGTTCCATGCGGAAGGACACACGGACAGACATGACGAAGCTAATAGTCGCTTTGCGTTATATTGCGAATGCTTCTAAAAATAACTGACCTAATCAATGGAACTGCACCTACGAATCGAGAAGCAGCGATCGCACAACATTACAGATCAGACGCGCTCTTGGCGTGTTGGACATCTGGCACCACAAATAGTGTGTGTGTGTGTGTGTGTCTGTCTGTCCGTCTGTCACACCATTCGGTGGGATGCAGAGTGACGTTGATGGAATAAATTACTGTCTTCGAATATCGGGAGTGGCAGGACATGAAAGCATTCATCAGGTCCTTGTCACATATTGACACATCCTCGTTGCGACAGTGCTGATTGGTACCATGACGCTTGAACTGTGAGTACATATCGCAACATTATATTTATTATTAATACTTCACAGCAAAGTAAAATTAAACGCTGCGTCTACTTTAACTTTATAAAACTCAGCACCTTTCTAACAGAATTTATTTTTTATTTTCCTACCATTCTCAGAACAAAGAAAGCCTATTTTGCCATAAAGTTTTAATAGGTTGTTACTTGTAACGGAAACACAGTGTGTTTACGGTGGGATGGGAATGGGGTTGTGGTACATTATCTAGAAGAAATTTAGGTAACAATGCGTTAATTATGGATAGGATAGGCAGTCTTCAATGTCCTCTCTCATCCTGCGCACCGGACGGCCACCTGCAAAGTGTGACGATACCAGATGCTGTATAATACAATTTGACCTCCTGATGATGAGCACAGCAGTGCCCGAAACATGTAGAAGAATATAATAAACTTATTATAAAACAAGAATTTGTGCATTAAGTTGGTCAGTTGCTTAGATCAGTATCACCATTGCTAGCGACGAAGTTACATTCACAACATATGTATCAAAAACACACATAATCCTTCCTGCTTTCACACGGATGTGAAGCTTTGTCTCTCACATTCGAAGAATATAGACTGGGGGTCGTCTTTAAGAGTGTGCTAAGGAAAATATTTGGATCCAAGTGGAGGAAAATAAGAAGAAGCTGGAGTAGAGTTTATAAAAAGGAGCTTCATGACTTGTAATTCTTAGCAATATTTGGGTTATCATGCAAAAGAGGAGGTGGACGGAGCGTGAGGCACGTATGGGGAGAAGATAAATGCACAGGGGGTTTGGTGGGAACACATAAAGTACAGAGACCACTTGCAGGACCTAGGCCTAGATAGCAGGATAATATTAAAACAGATCTTAAAGAATCAGAAAGGAAGTGAACTGGATTTATGCGGTGAAGGACAAATGGTGGGGTCTTCGGAACACAGTAACGAAATTTCGGGTTTCATACAGTGAGGGGAATTTCTTTACTAGCTTTCAAGCTATTGACTTCGGTGTAGAGAGTTGAATGAAATATGAAGATTATTTTTCTTAAAATTCGAATCTTCTAACTGCAAAGTAATCATATACGGGCCACTCTTATTCCTTTGTAGACATTTTGTTCATCATATTTGCTACGAAGGAGAGAAAGATGGTCATGTCTCCTGATTACGTTGAACGATATGACAACTGAACGACAAAAACACATTGATTCCTAGTAGCAAGACAACAGTCTGTTACAACCCAAAGATTTTTGCACCACCCTAGTAAAACAATGTTAAAACAGAGTAAAACACTGACACAGTTAGCGTTAAGAGTCTGTGTAGAATACAGCCCGGTTGAATTAATCGATAAGTTAAAAAAAAACACACACACACACACACACAGAGTTATATTTACTTAAGCTCCTTTTACTTTTAACCCGCTTTCTGGAGAAGGCTACTTGTAAACTGCCTTAAACCACCGCAGGAAATTTGCTATTTTTGAGATTGCCTATGCCGCAATTTTTTTCCTCGCCTCATATAAGCAACCAGAACTAAAGCAGACTTCCGCTTTTTGAATGATGTTTTTAAATACGAGCATAGCTGTTGCCTCGCGACTAGAGGAATAAAAAACAGGAGTCTCAAGATGCAACTACATGGACGTTTTCTTTACGGAGATAAAAATTTAGTTCACATAATTTAAGAGCATGTGAAATTAAGTGAAGCGAGTCAGGATTGTAAGCCAATGTCTGGCAATTAAATTAATTTAAATCTCAGAACTCGTTTTTAATTATTTTATGTTCCAGAAAGAGTCTGAAGTCTCAAATCAAAATTCTGAATTTTTCATAATTTAATCGTTCCTTGTTACCTAAAAGCTTCTCACTTTTTTTTTGTCATAATCGCCGTGTAAGTGGCTTAATGAGAGTTTAAAGGCTCCCACATTATATTTAGCCTTTTATTATATTTGCCTTTGACGGAGAGGCAAATCAGTTCATTCAACCGTATTACGATTCAACTCGCTTTTACATTAAGACAACCAATCAAATTTTATTATTCTCTTTGTGATCAACATTTACGATTTCACCCCATACACTTCAAGTACACTGTTGATCTTGAAACTTTACCAGTATCTCCATTACACCCGCGTTTCTGTTAACAACACCCTTAACTGAAGAATAAAAACCAACTAGATGCCACTTATTATTTTATTGTACTTCCTATAGGCTCAACATGTTTCGGGCACTACTATGCCCATCATCAGGACCTCGCGACTATGATGTTGATTACCACATTGGTCGCTTCGTTCTTGTTTCCTGTAGGTTGGAGGTTAGGTGCGGTTAGGCTGGAGTAGTGTCCGGACTGCAGCATGCAGTCCGGACACCTAACCTCCAACCTACAGCAAACAAGAACGAAACGACCAATGTGGTAATCAACAGCATAGTCGCGAGCTCCTGATGATGGTCATAGTAGTGCCCGAAATATGTTCAGCCTATAAGAAGTACAATAAAATAATAAGTGGCATCTAGTTGGTTTTTTATTCTTCAGTTATCACAATGATGCACGGTCCAACAAACATCAGAACACCCTTAATGTCTGAGATGAAACAACTTCGAGGGTAGGACGACACGAGAATGGATGATCTGGTTTGTTTAACACCACGGCCTTTGTTCCTTCTTTTCTAGCAACTGACTGTATACTGAGGATTTAGTTAGTCAATTATTTAATTAGTCAGTGAATTGGTTCCTAATTTAGTCTTTCATTTACTTTTGAGACTGACTAGTAACTCAGTATCGATCGAAAGGTCGCGGGCTAGTCGCCGTTCTCTAAATCCCGGATTCAAATCTTGACTCGGATACTGGTACTCAATCAGAGGTGCCTCGTGTTTTCTTCAGTTCCTGTAGACAAATGCTGGAATATTACCTCAGATCGCCCCAAAACGGCTTCCTGCATCACCCTATTTAGTTTATCTGTCACTGATCAATTTTTCCCTCGACGATACACAGTTCGAATATCGTGACATAAACCATAAAGAAATTAAATCAACAGCGATTATAGCATTCATTTACTGACCGGTAAGCAATTCATTATGGCGGATGTAGCCCCACACACTCATTATAATACAGTTCCATTTCTGATGGCAATATTCATGTCGGGAGTAAAATGACGTCATACGCACTTGTTATGTTCTTCCTGCCCCACCCCTGCCTACAGGGACATCTGATGACGTGTGGCTCTCAATTAATGCTAGTCTAATTTCTCAGCCTAGTGATACTTGCCTGCAATTTAGCTATCATCGTGCATATCTTCGGCCTGACTGGCAGTTGGCTGCCCACAGAGCGAGGAAGTGCGTTTTAAAGTGGCGCTGTAAATACCTCATATTCTATGCCTCTAAATTACGGGATGGTTAGTGAATATATACTAATGAAATGGGAAGAATTACTGATAATTTGTCGCTCTGTCTGTTTTCAATAACTGCGGACTAACACACTTCAAAGGAAACGGTCGTTGTTAAATACTTCCTAGAATCTCCTATTAATTTTCATGACGACGCCTGCATATTTATAAAAATACTTCGGTATAAACCACATGCTCTCCAGTAAATGTTTATTACTGCCATGACCAGTATCAAAGCTAGAGGAAAACCTGTTGTCAGCAGTCCGTGAGTACTTATACCCTACATTCAAGGCTGTTTTTTATTCAGTGAATCTTAGGGAAATGCGTTCTTTACAAATAAAATCTAATGAAAGCTTCATCTACGAAAATAATTCCACACATCGCTGAGTTATGATTAGGTTTCAAAGAAAATGACGCGTGTTACGTGGTTCTGCTCTCTGGTGTATGCAGAAAAAACACTTGTGCGTGACTTCTGACAGAATGTATTCCCGCTAGCGCTCGGATCCGTTTGCAAGGTATCAGTGCACTCACAACAGTTGTTATCACTTCGGACGTACGATGTGCAGCTCAGTCGTTATAGGGACTCGATATGCGATGAAAGGTTCGAGGATCGAATCCCCGTTGGGCCGAGTTTTCCGCACCCATCCAGACCGGCCCTGTGGCCCACCCAGCCTCCTATACAATGGGTCCCGGTTCATTTTCGGGGTTAAAAGCGGCAGGGGCGTGGTGTTTACCACCCACCCCTGTCCATATACCGAGGTCAAAGAAACAGTACAGCTATACCTCTACTCCCCCTCTGTGCCTGCATGGCATGTTAGAGGATGAACTAAGGTACGGTGACTTGAGAATAAAAACGAACTAGATGCCACTTATTATTTTATTGTACTTCTTATAGGCTCAACATGTTTCGGGCACTATTATGCCCATCATCAGGAGCTCGCGACTGTAATGTTGATTACCACATTGGTCGTTGCGTTCTTGGTTTGCTGTAGGTTGGAGGTTAGGTGCGGTTAGGCTGGAGTAGTGTCCGGGCTATAGCCTGCAGCCCGGACACTACTCCAGCCTACCCGCACCTAACCTCCAACACACAGCAAACCAAGAACGACACGACCAATGTGGTAATCAACATTACAGTCGCGAGCTCCTGATGATGGGCATAGCAGTGCCCGGAACATGTTGAGCCTATAAGAAGTACAATAAAATAATAAGTGGCATCTAGTTGGTTTTTATTCTTCAGTTATCACAATGATGCACGGTCCAACAAACATCAAATAAAGTACGATGATTTTTAATTCTAAGGATCGCTATCACCTACTTAGGAATGATAAGACATATAACAGAAATGCACACTACGTTAAGTGCTGGAAAATTTTATTTCATTGTAGTTTATGTATTTATTATTGTATTTAGTCATCTTACCACACGAAGCTATTAAAGATTCCCTCAAAAGAGATAAGTGGAATAAAGTGACAATAGTGAGCATACACTACGAGATACTTGACGCTGTCTCGGCCATGACGGTGAACAGTAAGTCTGCTGTCTTCTGCGATGTAACGCCGTGTGTTCTGGTGCACTGTACCTAATATAGGAAAAAGCCATTGCCTCCATCTTTAGGGCACAACTCCAAAACACTGACACATCCAAAAGACACTATCCTTTGTAGAGTATTTAACTGCCCAAAGAAACTGAGACCACAACAGTAGTTGTAAAATAAGCAGTAACACTTAGATCTGCCTTAATTTTGATTCACTTGCGGTTCGTTTAACAATCGTAACTCAGAAAATATAGGGTCGAGTGGAAGAACTATTAGTAAATAACGAATTGGTGAGGATGTGGAGGGAAGCAGCTGTAGCCGGACTTGCGGTGCTATTTCTTTATTATAACAGAGGAACTGAAAAAATAACGAAAGTTCAAATTTGTTATATTATCACCTCATGGATGGTGAGAAATATAAAGAAATGGGGTAAAGGAACCCAGTTTCGTGGCAGTCTATTTCGGTGTACGACGCTAAATTTGCCATGGCAATATGTGCGTCTGCCTCACAAGTAACAATTCACCATAAATGTCTCCAATATGGACCCAAGTATGGGGGCTGTAAAAAAAAATGTACGACACAACAAATTTCGTAACGAAATCAAGAGGTTTTATGGGTCCAGCTAAAGTAGACGGTATAGCGACGCGGTACGGTATGGACGGTCTGGGGATCGAATACCGATGGGGCCGAGGTTTTCCGCACCCGTCCAGAGCGGCCTTTGGGCCCACTTAGTGTCCTGTACAATGGGTATCGGATCTCTTTACTGGGTGGGGGGGGGGCAAAGCTGCCGGGGTGTGGCGTTAATCAACTACCCTCATCCAGCGCCGAGGTTAAAGAAAGAGTACCGATATACTTCTACTACCCCTCTGGGCCTTCATGGCTTCTCCTGCGGTGAACTTTACCTTTTCTTACCCTTTATTTAGAGAGTTTTTAGCCGAAGTTCTAAGGCACATTAATTTACGGTGAGGTTTTTTAAGAGCGACGAGAGGCTTTGAATAGAATAAAGGTTACACAAAATTAAAAATACAAATTAGATTCTGTAAATAAACTAGTAAAGATGGTAGCTACATCCTCGCAAATACAAAATGTTAAGAAAGAGAAGGAGGTTAGATAAAACCATTGTTATAGTGCGGTTTGCCATCACTGCATTTACTGAGACCTCTTAAATTGATATTAGCATTACCACTTCATTGCATTTCAGACATACGATAGTTTTGTTATCATAAAATTACTTGCATTTGTAAACAATAAGCGTAATTATGCCACATATTTAAGTTCTGTGTTACAATTCTAGATTAGCGAACAAAAATGATACATATTCCGAATGTGTTGTGAGCAACACAAGTTTAATACCCACTGATACAGAGCTCGGTCCCAACAAGCACAGTGTAGCACGAAACTGGACTGCTTGGTCTTAGTAATGAAGCGACAGTGTAAGCCTGGTTTTTATGTGAAATAAGAGACGAAAGCCAAAAATGCTGTGCACATCTCGATTCATCTGGATTCATTCCAAACAAAGGAACATTCCTTGTCATGATTCATCCCGTTGTGGAATTCACAGTATACCGTCAAACACAAAACTTTAATGGCGCATAACAATATGCTACATGTTTCGATTCAACAGAACCAGCGTCAAATATACTGCCAATGTACTGAATTTTTTAAACTTCTGCAAAAAAAGGTACCCGATGATGGTTCTGAAGAACCGAAACATGTAGCACATTTTTCTATGGCATTAAAGTGTGTGTTTGACGTTACACTTTGTATTTCAAAGCGCATTTTGCTTCGTTGCTTAGCATCGGTAAGATTTTACACTGACTTGCATTAGACGCGCTAGGTGCAGAGCAGAGCTGTTCTGTCTCTCACTCTGAGATGTTTTGTTGAAGATTTTCATCCCTCTTAGGTGAAGGAGAGCAAACAACTTTACACGAAGTTCGTGGTTGTGCAAGTAAATTCTAGAGACGCAAAAAGCATTTCGTCGAGACGTCCATCAAGCCTAGAAGATGTGGCGAAAATTACACGTAGCACATCTTTCAGAATGACAAGGGCATAGTGAAGATTGTGTTTCATTTTCTATGTCAATATGATGTACCATCTTAAATAAAGGCGATTACTGTGTGTGCGCGCGTGTGTGTGTGTGTGTGTCTATATATATAAATGCTCTGCATTCCGATGAGTTCCGTATAAACCTCAGAATAAATACAACTCTTTCCCTTAAAAAATGTTGATCTTTTTATGGGAAGCAATGTGACTTTGTAAGGAATGGAAGTCATTGCAAAGGTGGTGGTAAGTCTACACCACCTGCAGATGGGACTGACAGAGTGTTCCGAAACGTTGGCACATACAATTCAGACGCCGGGAAATCACCCAAAAGAAAGATCACAAAATTCAGAACAAGGCGAAAGTGTGAAATCAATGAAATTAATTGTCAAATATTACTAAGATTGCGTACGTTTTTCCAAGTGTTACAGCATCACGTATTTTTACTCATATTTTTCTACCTGACTTAATTCGTGTAGACGGAATATGAAAGATCTTCACCTCCATTAACAAGCACGTCACTCAGAGTCCCTCTTTAATATTATCCTTGCATCTTATGCTTGGTACTCTAAGTGGATGCTTGCCAAAACTTCAAGGTCAAGATTTTAATGCATTTATTACTTGTTTTGTCTTACTCGGTTTCTGGTTACCTACTAGCTTTGTACTTATCAACAACTGTGTAGCGTAGAAATCACTCAAATTATCCCAAACTTTAAAAAATATGCCTTAAATCACACCGTTAGCCAGAATGTTCACTGTCGCGTCCGGCAATTTTAATTTCCCCAAGCGACCATTTATTCTCAGCTATGGTTTAAGATGTACGGTGTGTGTGTGTGTGTGTGTGTGTGTGTGTCCCTTGTCATTCGCCACAGGAAACAACACATGCGTCAACTACACATGTGGTATCCGTATGCAGGCTGAAGCCTGCATACGGATACCACACCACCCCTAGCCAAACCACAACGTAACTACAACACACATCGAACCACAGGAATACAACCCATGAAATAACTCAACAATTAAGTCGCAAGCTCCTGAGGATGGATGTATTAACATCCAAAACGTGTTGAGCATTAAATAATGAAATAATAAAGCAAGTGACATCAGGTTGGTCTCTCTTTATTCAACTATCAAGACGATGCACGGTCCAATAAACATAAGGTTCAAAGTCGCATTTAACATTTAAAGTACGTGCAATTTGAATGTCTCGCTTGAAATTACTCACGTAACTAAGATCTACGCACAATAACAGAGCGAACGGGCCAGGATGTTACGTTCTGCTGAGACCTGCTTACTTCTTTTAAACTTACAAACTGCAGTGGTAACTGTACGTACCAACAGGTGTAACATCAAGAAATCATGTATTTTGCACACGCAGTGTCTTTGCTTCAAATGTTGCCTTCCGGTTATCTTGAAAATGGTTACAGATTTTTTCTGTTAGTAAACACCGACTAGACAAGGGCCCGTCATATGGCACGGCGTATTTCATCAGGAATTTCTTGGTTCATAATTATTTATGAATTAGTCACAATAATAATTATTAACATGTCTTAGAAAAACAACTGAGGGCGTTACGTCTTTCCAACAACTTCTATCGATTCCATGGAAAACGACACCAAGGTGTAAACCAATAATTAACCAGGCCTAATCATGGAAAACAAATGTGACTCAGGCACTCATAAACACGTTAAGGAGAGATTTAAATAAATATCGATTTCCAAAGTGTTAAATGAAGTAATATTTCCTTGCACTGCTGATATTGGTAGTAGACTGTAATTTATCAGCTTTAAAGCAACATGATATCGATGTTTGTACAAGAAACATGTTTTCAAACCGGAACACGGTAACTATTTTTGTTCCGCTTCGCCCCATTACGGAACTTACTACACATCAATTGCAGAGTGCCTGAAAGCAGTAGTTTCAGAATGGATTTACTGCAACAACAAAAACAAAATCATTCTCGAGAACCAAAGTTGCCTATTCATTCTGCACATGCAGATAAAATTGGACAAGCGCCACTACCAAGATGTAGAAAAAACAAAGAACAAAGAAAACTGTCTGACGTCTGGTCATTACGCTTTCAGTTACAGAAACTAGACGAGAAGGGCTCAAGCCAAACGACATATGACACATTTGGAAACGTGCCCCGCCGAGCGTCAGAGGAACCACCTGACTTTAGCTGGGGGGGGGGGGGGAGAAGGGGACACAAAAAAACATTTGGTACGAAAAGTCCTTCTTCCAAATACCG
>Ga0136643_10013198_pt1 | contig 12349 bp, 7 predicted proteins | sample TergutLab28metaG_FD_96883 | JGI IMG/M metagenome (GOLD analysis project Ga0136643, IMG submission 96883) | Labiotermes labralis P1 segment gut microbial communities from Petit-Saut dam, French Guiana - Lab288 P1 (version 3) (version 3) | ecosystem: Host-associated > Arthropoda: Insects >...
CGGATGACGCACATATGCGTTTTTAACACGCGCTTGGTTTCCACGCACTATGCACTGCTTAGTGCCACTCCACAAGGGGGAATGTTTCCAGAGGTATCATACCCTCCAGCACTACTAGGGTCTTTGGTGAGTATTTCCTGAAAATTTCAGTTCACAAAAATAGATAGTGAATTTGTTATAAATTTTTAAAGAAACACAGTACAAAAGTTGATTTAAGTTGTTTAAATCCCGGGAACGGGCATTTTAACAATTTAAATGCCCCATCCTCAATGTGTTAAGTAACACAGATCTCAGGCTGTATAAATGATGTGTTTTCTTGTACAGACTTCTCCACAGAGAAAGGCTGCAATTTTAGGGCTCAGGATTATGTTCTGTGTGTCCTACTATATTATGAAATAATATAAAGTGCTGAATGAGCTAAACAACTGAGTTTTGGATTTCAGTAACTGCTGGACACACTCATCCCTTCTTGTTCATCATCCACAGTCATCTTGCTGTTGGTCATATAATGCTACACAACCTGTGTAGTAAACAGGGTATTTTTGGGACTGGATTAGTTTTTCATTAATTCAAATCAGACCAAAGGATCTTTTGAACAACAGGAAGTTACACATGCAAAATTCAACACCAGCTTGTTGCACAACACTTTATTTGTTGATTAATGCTCTGATATGTTTCAGCGTTCACTGTTGGCCATCTTCAGGAACCTTTCTTTACTGTGTGCAGCTTTTGATTCAAATTAAATGTTAGAAATTTCACATGATTAAAATTATTATGATGATTAAATGTTGACAGTCCTTAAAATCAGTGTTATAGTTACAATACAGTATAAAATTACTTTCCTGTTGATATAATTGTTGCATTCAAGTGTGTGTTACAGTTGAAGAACAAAAGACCAACTTGATGTCACTTGCTATTTTATTTCACTTCTTATGTACTCAACATGTTTCGGACATTAACATATCCATCATCAGGAGCTTGCAGCTGTTGTTGAATTACCACATCGGCCATTTTGTTCTCGGTTTGTTGTGTGTTGGAGGTTTGGTATGGCTGGGTTTCAGTAGTGTTCGTGTTGCAGGCTGAAGCACAAGTTGTGCTTCAGCCTGCAACACGAACACTACTCAAACCAAAAACAAAACGACCGATGTGGTAATTCAACAACACAGTCGCAAGCTCCTGATGATGGATACGTTAATGTCTGAAACATGTTGAGTACATAATAAGTGAAATAAAATAGCAAGTGACATCAAGTTGGTCTTTTATTCTTCAACTATTAACAATGATGCACGGTCCAGTAAACATAAGGTGTGTTACAGTCTTTCTGCAGATGAAGTAAGTTCTGGAATCTGTTAGTATAGATGATACACTGTCAGGAGAACTTTAATGGTGAATAGGAAAGAATTTTGCTGAGTATGTATCATAATACATACCAAATGTCCAGTGTCATGTGTCCATGCTATGAATGAATATGCTTTACTGAGTAGTAATCAGTATACATGCTTAGCATTATCTTTCCTGTTCACCATTAAAATTCTAATTAGAGTTTATTATCCATATTCAGATTCCAGAACTTCCTTCATCTGCAGAAAGACTGTAACACGTGTTTGGACGCAACTATTATATCAACAGGAAAGTAGATTTTATACTGTATTGTAACTATAACACTGATTTTAAGAACTGCTAACATTTAATCATCAAAACAATAATTTTAATCATATGTGGAATTTCTAACATTTAATTTGAAACATAAGCTGCACATGCTAAGGAATGCTGTCTGAAGATGGCCAACAGTTAAGGCTGAAACATATCGGAGCATTATTAACCTTTTGGCGCCGGAATTATTTTTTTAATTTTAGCACACCCTCTATATAAAATGTGAATAATACAGGAACCAAATAAGTTAGAATTATGAAACAAACTGCATTTTGAAGATAAAAAAACAGAGAGGATGTACCATGTTTAAAATATTCAGTACCTATATTTGTTGAATAAATATATAAAATGCAACTTCAGGGGTTAGTGGTGTGGTACGACCACTATAGTTGACATTAGGCGTCAAAAGGTTAATCAACAAATAAAGTGTTGCGTAACAAGTTGGTGTTTAATTTGACATGTGTAGTATAGGTGCGTGGAAAATGTACAGCATTTAAATGATGTATAACTTTGTTACAAATGCAACATTTGACAGCCTCACATCCCAGAAGACCGACCGGACTTCTGCAACATGACATGCACATCACCAGAACACTCCATGTTGTTTGTGGACCTCACAGTCCTCTCAAACTGTATGACACTAGAGTTGTGGCCTGTGTTACATTGCTGTGTCAGGAGATGGATAGATACAAGTGACCTCCATTTTCAGGGCACAATTTCTTCAAAAATGTCAGTCCAGATCATAATTCAAACCCTTACCAATGTAAAAAAAGTAAGGCAAGCCTGCTACAGGCCCAGAGGGTTTCAGAAGATTGAGACTCCAAAATTGAGAAAATCAGCATATGGAGGTCATAAGGTGAGATCAGCCCTAAACACTGGCTGCCTTTACCCTCCAGGAAACACTCCTGGTCATTTCTGTTAAGACTTTGACTGGTTGAAAACATATACGACTTTTGTGAAAGATGTGCATTAATACATGAATGTATATATTTAAGACTTACCTGGCTGTTGGTGTGAAGTTCCTAGAAAACAGCCAGGCTATCACATAGGTGATTTTGAAGATAACTGTGTACAGGATGTGGCACTATTTAGTGTGGCAGGTATGTACTGTCCTTGACTGACCACAACAGCTTTGCCCTAAACAGTATAGCCAAGATCCCCTATACCTTGGCTAAAAAATATCAGCCTTTACCACTGCATGTCACATTCCACCAGTTGCCATTTGTCAGCTGCTCAGTTTACAGCAAGCCTACAGTCAAGTATATGCCTAACTAAAGCCACACAGAACACAACAGCAAATAGCAGTATTCACTTGCACACACATGCCAAACTGTAGCTGAACTGGAATACATCTCTTACTGTCATAAACAGAACTACACCACTGCCAGTCAGAGTTGTTCATATGACTCAACATCAGCACCAACACTTCATACCAACTTCCAACCAGTACATTGCAACTACTATGATGGAGAGGCAACAGGCTTTTCTGAAATGGTACTTCTCTACTATATCACATTCCAAAATGATTTTCTTCCCATTATTCTGTTAACTCTTTAAATAACTTAGTATAGGAATGATTACTGTGACTCAAATGTCTATTTTAGCTCCTTTCTAAAATCTAGAAGATTATAAAACATATAGAACCAAAAGTTTTACCTTTTGTAGGTACGTGACGAATGTAGAGTGTAGACAGCATTTGAGCATTGTGTGGCAAGAATAATATTTGGTTCTAAGAGGGCATAACATAATGAGCTTTAGGTTTGAAATTTTCACAAGTATTGTATGGCGATACAACTGTGCCAGTGAGGACTTGCAACACACAAGAGAAAATGGAGGAGTTCATTTAACCGTTTGATGCCTAATGCCAACTATAGTGGTTGTACCACACCGCTAACCTCTAATAAAGTTGCATTTTATATATTTATGCAACAAATATAGGTACTGAATATTTTAAACATAGTATATACTCTCCGTTTCTTTCTCTTCAAAATGCAGTTTGTTTCATAATTCTAACATATATGGTTCCTGTATTATTCACATTTTATATACAGGATGTGCTAAAATAAAAATAAAAAATTCCGGCGCCAGAAGGTTAAAATCTGGGTTGGGGGACATCAAGAAGATGTTCTGTCCACACCCAAACCTACATTGCTTCCTGTGAGTGATGCCAAGTATGTGTGAAAATAAATGGCTCAAATACAGACGAGCCCTACAGTAGTGAACAAACTACTTGGTAGTTGTTGGGATTGGGTTGAAGAGAAAAGCTGGAAAGAGAGGAAGCACAGCATACACACCAGCAAGAATTTTCTATCCATTTCAAAACAAAAAAAATCCCCAGTGACAAGTTATGAATGTACTAACAACAGAAAAAATGTTTCTGAATGAGGTACAACACTACCTGGCCATTCTAAGGTGAGCCTAGCAGCACTTACACTATGGCAACTACAGCTTTTCTAGTATGTTACAAGCTCAGCTATCAAGCTGTCTGTTCACTACAGTAAATTGAGGAGCACTTCAGAAAGCATGAACCAAATAATATGACTCTCTTTATTGCATAGATATGGAATGAATATTCAAATCATACATCAATTGACTGTACCCTATGAAGCAGAAACGCTATCCACTTATTTATTGTGGGGCAACCTACATTGTCATTTACATTTCCAGGAACAGGCAAGACCAGGCTGCTGTCAGAATACACACAGCAGAACACTTATACATGGACCACATAACTAGATTTTTGCAATTCCCACCACTCCACAGGCAGAACGCGCACCAGCATTTCCTGTTGTTTTGCTGAGCTCATGTCCTCCCTTACCAAGGTCATCTGGGTCAGCATGAACCTGCAACACAATGTTCAGCTGAACATGCCAATACAGACAAGTTGTGCAGTTTTTACAGGTTACAAAACAGTTGTCTGCTAGATGGTCAGACAATATGAGTCTTCACCACGATAAAAGCCTCAAATCTTACAATTACATTTTTGTTGTATTTTTTCTATTGGGTGATTTCCCAGCATCTGAGTTTTATGAGCTGGGGAATCAACCAAAAGAAAGATTACAACATTCAGAACACAGTGCAAGTTTGAAATCAAGAATTACATTTTTGCTTACTTAATGTTTAGGGTGTGTTCAAATTCCCAAGAGAAATATTTACAGTTTACACATTCCACAAGAACACTGGGTGAATGAATATCTTTTAAGTTATTAAGTAAACGAACAAGAAACTTCTGGTACTATCTGGGCAGTTACATATGCCTGTTTCTAGCTCTTCTAACAACAGTCGTGTTTTAGGCATGTTATTTCACACCACCACCACCACCACCAATTCCTACGATTATATAACATCAGTAATAAAGAAAACCTGCTCAGTGCCATTCTGTCCACCACAAATTCCCAGTGGACATGCCTGGGCTCAAATCTGAACCTGTGATCAGAGGCCTGTGACTACTCACCTAAGTCATAACATCAGATGTACATTTTCATAAAGTTATCATAATGGAGTGAATTACATGGGGGCAGTACCATTCAACCAAATGTAATCATAAAAAATATGCTAACCAGTTCAATACTATTCTGCAACTTACCACCAGAGTTCTGCCAATGATATTGTGAGCACCAGTAAGAGAAATCAGTTTGTCGGCAATGTCAACTTTAGCTACACCATTGCTGTCAGCTTCAACATTGCCCAAGTCACCAACATGTCTCACTTCATCATCTGGTCCACCATGATCCTTCTGGTAAGGATTAAAATGTGCTCCAGCACTTGTACAACCTATAAATTAAATTGTTTCAACTATGAACTCGTAGGTGTTTTATGGTAATTGAATGCCACAATTCAACTAAAAATCTTACCATTTGTATTGTCCCCAAATTCATGGATGTGGAAACCGTGCAAACCTTCTGACAGACCAGTCACTTCCCCCGTCACTTTTACGTCCGATTCAGGATCCTAAAGGAAATAAAAAAAAAAATTTGACCAAACTTCAATCCAATACTGAGGTGAAAATTTGTTACTGTATATACACGCAAAAGCAGAGGTATACTGCTAACAAAGTTATGTTCTGACACATTTGAAATTAAACTGACATAAACTGTACTTAAAAACATTTTGCGCTTGTAAGCTTTTGGGTTCATACAGATAACTTGTAACTCGAGACTTACGTCTTGATCGAAAAACACTGTTCCCTTGACCACTTCTCCTTTTAGAACACATACAGCTTTCAGAGGCATACTTAAAGGTCTTTTACGCTCTGTCCCTTGAAATAGCGACTACTTCGTAAATTAACCAAATGTTCACACTACACTTCTCCGTCGGCTTGGACTAGCTTCAAGAATGACCAGCAATTTAGCTTTTTTTGCCAGTGCTTGTCCACAGATTACTACTTGTTCTTGTCGATCTTCCTTTTCATTCGCACAATGAATATACACAGGGAAGAAGTATGGTAATAGTTCGTCGTACAACCACTGGTATCACATGGCCAACTATGAACATTTGTTTTGACACAACGTGACGTAATGTACACAGAGTATGGTAATGCGAGCAGGAGGGAGAGAGGAGGTTTTTGGTTCTCTAAATGTAGCCATCCAAAGTATATATTTTCAGCATTTATTTCTGTTTTATTTGAAGTCTGTAAAAAATGGCCAATCAGGTATTGCTCGAGCTGGAATCAGCCGCACAAATAATGTTGGTAAGGAACGTTTATTTCCTTGTTCCCAGCTTAAGGTATGTAAAGGTTAGAATTAACTATGACAGTAAAGTTTCAACAGAGTATCATTATAATCATGTCAAGATTTGATCAGAGAACTTGTACTGCAGATATCACACGACCTGTTTAAGGTAACTTGTGTAGTAGTATCAGGCAATTCTAGAACACTGGAAGAAAACTGTGGGGCTTTGATATGTGTTTACCAATAAACAAACAAAAAAGAAAATCCGTATTAAGTTACCAGAAAAGTTTGTTTCTGTCACTTTTAATTTCAGAAACTACTAATTTAAGTAATGATAGTTCTCCGAAATTGTATATCCAAAGGTATGTGTTGAGAAAAAAAATGTATCAGTAGTGTATTCTTCAAGGAAGAAGTTTTGTCTGGTTCTTCAATTAAATTCTTTTATTACAGAAAAGCCACATTTGTTTTGCAGTTTCTTATATTACGGGCACAAAATTAAACAGTACTGTAAACTTTATTTGGAACCCATATCACAAAAAATATGTAGCAATTAAGTGCCACATACATGTGCACTCTGTAGCTTGTAATAATGATAATGCATATATAAAATTTTAGTCAGGAAACAAGGGAAAAGACTACACCTGTGAGACTTACATGTGGTAAGAGAAGAAGGTTAAGGTGAGTGTATAATAAATATGGTGTAAGGGTGTGAACTGCATTTAACTGGCTCAGGATATAGCTAGTGGCAAACCAGTGCACACATTTGTAAATATTCGCTGTCAATTTGCTAACTAACTCAACTTTTCAGCTGTTTTGACTTACATGGCAAGGATAGGAGAAATGGAATTTATAGCAGTTGAATCAGTATGACTGTTATTTAGACTTAATAAAGTTATTTCTTTATTTCTGGGACCTGCCTGTCTTTTTCTAGGCCCCACCATCTGTGGTAACCAGTGATCAGCGCCATTCAGCAGAGGTGATGTTTCTGAATTTTCGCAAAACAAAAACTCCATATGCATTGTGCAGGCATATTCTTGGTAATTTGAAAATTCTAATAATAGTGGATAGATATAGATGCTTGTCATAGGTAATAGTGAACAGGATGTGAAAAAAGCCAGGTTACAATCTTCCTCGTTAAAGACCTAGAAGTACAACACAGTTAGAGTAAAATGTCTGTAGCACATAATATGTTATAGTAGGTCTATTTACATACATAACTGCAGCACTAATAATCCCTGTACATTTACCTGTACATGATGTAGAAAAGACAATTTAATGTGTGAAGTGTGTGTCTATATGCATAAAATCTGCACACATTTGGTACTCTGTCCATGTACCTATAATGGTATGCACATGTTAATATATATATATATATATGTGTGTGTGTGTGTGTGTGTGTGTTTGTGTGTATAGGGACATTATTTTATACAGAAAGTTTTGCTAATCAATTTCTGTCAATGCACATGACTGATAAACTTTGGCATGCAGTGAACAACATGTTTTTTAGATGTGACATGTGTCTGTGAACTGAAGGAAAACATTTAGTGCAGCTTTAAATTTGGTAAGAACCTGATATTAACTGCATTAGATTGAAGTAAAATGCATGAACCCTGATTTACGGTAGATTGGGATAGTGTCAAATGTTGAACCATTTGCCATTATGTGAATTAGTCTGAGTGAAGACTGGTGTGTATTGCCAGATGAATTAATATTCTTGTGTGTGCATGTGTGTGTGTGTTTTGGATGTGTCAGTATGTGCAAACACACGGAATGGCAAACGAAATTTAGGAATATTAGTATGATTAGTTTATTAATAATTTATGATTTATGCATAAATCCATCATTAGAGCAGAAGATACGATACGATCTGCAGCTGGTGCAATGTTTATGTTTCATGCCTGTACCCTTTTCCTTCACCATTACAACTTTATGTGGATCATCCAGTTACCAAGCCCCTGTGTCACTGTTCCCATAACCACTCATTTTCAGTGTCAGCCGCTATTTATTTCCATGTTCTTTATGATGCGTTTTGTAACTTGTTGCACCCTTCTCAATCTTCGTCATCTCGGGTGCTCTCCTTCTAGTTTCGTGTTCAGAATGTTTTGTAGGAATCTGTCCTTGCATTATTACTGAATAGCAGTTTTTCGTTTGACTCAGTAGCGGGTTAACCTTTAGACGCCTAACATCAACTATAGTTGACGTACTGCACCGCTAACCTCCAAAGTTGCATTTTATATATTTATTCAACAAATATATGTACCGAATATTTTAAACATGTTGTATACTCTCCCTTTTTTTCTCTTCAAAATGCAGTTTGTTTCATAATTCTAATGTATTTGGTTCCTGTATTATACACATTTTATATACAGGTGTGCTAAAATTAAGAAAATAATTCCGGTGCCAAAAGGTTAATGAATATTTTGTGATTATCCTGTTTATGAGGTGTTAACATCCCCACAACCTATACCATGATGAGACTAGGTTTTTAGCTGGGATTTTTTACTTACACTCTTATTTACAAACAGTAATGGTTCCAAAACTGTATTAACCATTATAATTTGTGTATCCCGGCTAACCAGTAATTGATTTTGAATTTTGTTAAAAGTTTCTGAGCATGACACAAACCATTCAAATGTACTTTGTTCATCTGGTGGCCATAGATAACTGAGATGTGAAACACACGGCGTGTGCATAAAGAACAAGTGGATTTTTAGTAAGTTGATGTAGCCTTAATGTATCATGCTTTGCAGAAACCAGCACAGTGCCATATGTTGTTTTTGAGGCTGCAGGACTGCTGAAAGATGCTCTCATAAGGGAATGGTCTTTCCTGCAGGAAGCTGACCTTATTTCACTTCGTCAGTATTTGCTGCAGTATGTCATACAGAAACAGTTGCAACCATTTGTTCGAGAGAGAATTTTACAGGTAGGTGCTGCAACAGTGAGAGACTAACTGAAGTGTGATCTACAGTTTTTATCACAAATGTGGGCAGATACTGTGGGGGAATGTGTTTTAGAACAGGGTGTAGATTGGGTGTTTGGACTTGAGAGGGAGGAAGTAACAGGAAAATGCAGGAACTGTACAGGAGAAGCTTCTTGACATTTATTCTTGCTGTGATGTTCTTGCTATAATGAAGGCATCAGTGTGAGACTTGATGGTCTCACAGCAGGGTTTATGATTTTTTGGGGTGTGACACTGCATGTTTGGTACGTCAACACAAATCTTTAAGAGGAGCCTGTCCACCAAAGTACATGACATATGTGTAATTGTGTAGCCGTGTTCTGTTAGAAGTAACTTTTTGCTATGAACAAACTTACCATTATGCATATATCACAAAGACATATTACAGATTTTAACTTTATCGTAGCATTATCCACGTTGTTTGTCTTATGTGGTGTAAAGTAATTCATAAGTAGTATTTATTGATTATACTTTGAACCTCATTCATGTAAAACCCATGCTAAAAATAAATTCTTATAATAAAAGCCAACGAGATGCACTGTTTCTCAGATTTATTTGATAAATTACTCTACATGTTTCGGACAGGTCCGCCGTCCATCATCAGGAGTATATCAGCACTATATTCACGCAATAGTTGTTTGTCATGCTAGTTCTGTAGGCTGTCTGCTAGCATGGTCTGGTCCTGATCACGCTAGCAGACAGCCTACAGAACTAGCATGACAAATACCTATAGTGTGAATACAGCACTGAGATATTCCTGATGATGGACGGCGGACCTGTCCGAAACATGTAGAGTACGTTATCAAATAAATTTGAGAAATAGAGCATCTTGTTGGCTTTTATTAGAAGAATATATCATGATGCATGGTCCTCTGAATATCAATTTCACTAAAAATAAAATTGTACATATACATACTTGAATATCCAGTGTCATCAACATTATATATATTTAAAAACCATTATGTGGGCATCTGGATTTATGTTACTGCTGTCACATTTAACTTCTTATCTCAGTTGTCACCATCAGTTACAAATCTACATAGATATCTTGAAACTGTTTCTAAACTTATGTGGCAGACTGTTATTCATAGACACACTTTAATTTGTAGTTGTACTTGCTGTTTGTCTTTTCCTGTAATATGGGATGATCCGGTTCATTGTTTTGTGCTTCGAACACTGAGGTCAGAAACCGGTTCATCATTTTGTGCTTCGAACACTGAGGTTAGCAACCATTTTTTTCTTCCTGTTTTGCTGATCTGTCTGGGTTGTTTGTCATTAGTTTTGTGTTTCACTGGTCCGTGTGTATGAGTGTCATACATTTTGTGTTTTACTGGTCCATGCTGTGTGAGTGTATGAATAACCCTTGAACAGAAGTACTTTGATTGATTTTCACAATATATTAATTTTGGCTGAAGCATATGAGCTGTTGTATTGCCTGGTTCTGAGTACATAAATGAGCTGTCTGTGTGTTCCACTTATATCTCCAGCTTTTTGTAGCCCAATTGAAACTGCTTTCAGGTCATCGCCATAATGGTTAAACGTGGAAGCGTGGAAGATTTTGGGACCCATCGTGGTCAGATATTAACAGAGGTTGAGCACCTAATTTTAAGTGGTGACCCACCAAGGGTAAGTTTTAAAGAAGAACATGTATAATTTTACAAAATGACTTATGCTGCACTATATGAAGACACTGGAAACATTCTGTTGATTCACCCCTCCATGATGCCTTCACGCTATGAAACGCCCTCCTTCAGTTCACTTCTGTATGTTGGCACTCCTGTTTACAAGAATGTTTGCAGTGTTGATCATGTGATTCCCCATGCTAGTGGCATGCATTTTATTGTGTTTTGCTTATGACCAATAGGGTCCACCCAGCAATTAAGTGTTATTGTTTGACACCAGGAACCAGAATCCAACATGGATGGAGATTCTTTTGTGAAGTGTTAGATTAGTGAAATTAAGTTAAAGGAAAAGCATAAAAAGTTAACAAAATGTCATTAGCTCTCTTATGATGCCATTACTTTAAAGGTGAACAGCATTGTGAGACATCTTGTGAGTTCAGGTACTGCTTGTTGGTGTTTGGCACAAGAAAGGCGTTTGGTAAAAGAGGTTGGTACTCTGTGACGGAAAAACTCATTTTTGATACAGCCTGAAGTGAAGAAACGCATGACAGACGTCTTTCAATTTTTCCCCTCAGTGCTAAGTCATTCTCTCATTACAAACATTCACATCGCCATAGGCACAGGTGCTGTGTCTGCCTATTTTCGATAAAGTATTGTAATTATCAAAGTTTTTTATTCACCAACTAATGCACAAGTGATTGTCTTAAAAACAATGTTAAAATTTACATTAAAACAGCTCTGACATGTTTCAGTGTAGTCACACCATCCTCAGGGAGTGCATTATCCATGCTTGCTAAAGTTACACTTGTTAAAATAGCCATTTGTGGTACATTGGTGTGTGATTAATTCGGCGGTGATGTGGTTGCATATATTGGTAGGTCCTTGTTGGTGTGTGTATGTTGCAGTGTTCAGAAGTAGACTACTTCTGAACTACTTCAGAAGGAAACTACTTCGGAACAGTGCAGCATACACCAGCAAGGACCTACCAATATATGCAGCCGCATCACCACTGAATTGATCACACATCGATGTACCATAATTGGCTATTTTAACAAGTGTAACTTTAGCAAGCACGGATAATGAGCTCTTGGAGGATGGCGTGACTGTAACACCGAAACATGTCGGAGCTGTTTTCATGTAAATTTTAATATTGTTTTTAGGACAATCACTTGTGTCTTAGTTGGTGAATAAAAAACGTAGCTAATATCATGATGCATGATATGAATGTGGGGGGGAAAAAGTATATTGTAATAATTTAAAAAATTTTAAGGTGGCATTAAAGTTTGTTGTATCAGTGTTGAGGGTGCTACAGTGCCATGTAGACTGTCAGGTGGGTGCTACAGTGCCATGTAGACTGTCAGGTGGGTGCTACAGTGCCATGTAGACTGTCAGGTGGGTGCTGCAGTGCCATGTAGACTGTCAGGTGGGTGCTACAGTGCCATGTA
>Ga0136643_10013199_pt1 | contig 12349 bp, 10 predicted proteins | sample TergutLab28metaG_FD_96883 | JGI IMG/M metagenome (GOLD analysis project Ga0136643, IMG submission 96883) | Labiotermes labralis P1 segment gut microbial communities from Petit-Saut dam, French Guiana - Lab288 P1 (version 3) (version 3) | ecosystem: Host-associated > Arthropoda: Insects >...
AGGATTTGAAGGAAAGGATCCAACAGGAAATCGACTCCATTCCGCCTGAGCTAACCCGGAGAGTGATGAAGAACTTCCGGGAACGTCTTCAGCAATGTGTTGCCAACGACGGCCGCCATATGTTTGATCTGATTTTAAAAACCCATTAAAAACTGTTTTTAATGTACTTTTCAGAAATATATTCAATTTTTTCTAGATAGCTTCTTTCATTTTTTATACCTCTTCGAAAAGTTGGAGATCTTTATGCCCCACCCTGTAGAAAAGGATGAAAGCACAGAAACCTTTAAAAATAAATGGTACGATGAGGAATGCAAATTTTCAATAGAAGGAATGAAGAAAGCAAGAGAAAAGTGGTTGATAAAAGGAAGAAGGGAGAAGGAAGAGCACGAGTATCACCATAAAAGAAAAGAAGCTCACAAAATAATTAGGAATAAGAAAAATACATATATGAAAAATGTAACAGAATCAACAGAAGAAGATCAGAAGCATAATAACACAAGGAAAATGTATCAAACAGTAAACCAAATTAAAAGAGGATATCAACATACATTTAGCATAATTAGGAACAAAAAAGGAGAACTGACAATGAATACAAAGGAGAAAGCAGAAATATGGAAAGAATATTTTGACAAATTACTGAACACAGAAAAACCAAGGGAATTAATAAACTACTGAATAGAATGTATGAACTAATAAGACAAATCTGGGAGGAGGAAAGAATACCTGAGGAATGGAAAGAAACAATAATAGTTCCTATACACAAAAGAGGAGACTGAGATAGGTGTGAGAATTGCAGGGGAATAGCACTGGGAAATTCAGCCTACAAAATTTTGTCGAATATAATATTGGGAAAAATTAAACCATATATTGAAAACGTTATGGGGGACTATCAGAATGGATTTAGAGATGGAAGATCTGTAATTGACAACATATTTGCATTGAAAATAATAAGTGAGAAACTTTGGCAGTATAATCAGATTGTGCAGTATTTATTTATAGATTTTCAAAAGGCATATGACTCTGTACATAGAGATACACTACGGGAAATGTATGAAAGAATTTAAAATTCCTACAAAATTAATAAATATGTGTAAAACATGTGTACAAGAGATGAGAAGTGCAGTTTGAATAGAAGGAACATTGTCATCCTTTTTTGAAAATAAAACAGGCCTGAAACAGGGTGACTCTTTATCACAAATATTATTTAATTTGGCATTACAAAAAGTGATACAAAGTATAAAAATGGTTCCTAGTGGTATAAAGATTGGTAAAGAACAACTGAATGTGTTAGCATATGAAGATGGCATTGTATTAATTGGAAAAAATGAAATAGAAATAAGAAAACTTTTTGTTGAAATGGAAAACATTGCCAGAAAGTTTGGACTACAGATAAACCAAGAAAAGACAAAATATATGATAGTGGAAAGGAAAAACAGTTTAAAGAAAAATAAAATAGGACATTTCAAAATAAAAAATTACAAATTTTAAAGAGTGGAAAACTTTAAATATTTGGGAGTTATACTTAATGAAGATAACAATAACCAAATAGACTTGCAAGAGAGAATAAAAAAGGCTAACAAAACATATTTAATGCTATAAAAAATTTTAAAACTAAAAACATATCATAGAAACTAAAATTAAGACTAAAGAACACAATAATAGACAAAACATTAACACATGCATCAGAAACTTGGACATTAACAAAGAGACAGAGAGAAAGCAATTGAAAATTTTTGAAAGGAAAGTGTAAAGAAGAATTTTAGGCCTAGTATATGACAATGAAAAAGAAAATTGGAGGATATTAACCAATAAAGAAATTTATGCAAGAGTTAAAAAATCTACTATAATAGAGACAATAAGGTTAAATAGATTACTTTGGTTTGGGCATGTACAGAGAATGGAAGAAAATAGAATTCCCAAAAGAGTATTATACATGAACCTGGGAACAACAAGATTGAGAGGTAGACCAAGAAATAGATGGCAAGATGAGGTGAGAGAAGATGGACGAATAGTTGGTGGAGAAGAGTGGTAGGAAAAAGTACATAACAGAGAGGAATGGAAGAAGCTCCTGAGAATGGCAAGGAATTGTTGCATTCTGCACATGCCAATGGAATAAATGAATGAATGAATTGATTATGAGTTGATAGAAGAGACAGTATGCTTTCTCTCACAGACTAATAGCAAGAATTCTGTATGGCCTCTACTGGGAGACAAAGAAATATCCTGACATACCACCATCACTGAGCAAGAAGTCTATACATTTTGAACTGTTACAGTGAAGCTGGAATAATCACCAATAATGTTCAATAATTATAAATATAACTGATGAGAAATAATGAAGGTGGCACTGGATATGAATACAGTCAGGAAACTGGTAGTCAAAGACAGAAAAAAATTAAATTTAGAAACACATGCAAGTTTCAAATTTGAGATTATCTCAGTGGTAGCAGGCTGGCTGTCTTCTGGGAGACACACACTAACACTTCGAAGGAAACTGTTGTTGCCAGTTCCAGGGAAGGAGATGTCATATCCCATAAGAATGAAAGTTTAAGTAGGAATTTCACTGTATTCTAAACACTTGCAAAGGAATGAAAAATTTCAGACATTCACAACCAAAATTTTACATTGCTGAATAACATTTGTACAACATATTAATGTTTATGATAATGAAGTGGCTGAAGATCTGATGGCTTCAAACAGTCACACACTATCCAAAGTATTCTGCTGGTTTTCACAGTTTTATTATTCAATCTGCATTATTACAATAAAAAAAAATACTGTGCGAGGTAAGTCCTAAAAATATCAGCCCAACAGCCACTGCAAAATATTGTGGCTTATAATTTCAATTCTGTATCCAAACTTAATATTACACATCAACTTTCAAATACAAGCTTATCAACTCCAAAAAATCAACAAATACTAAGATCTACTGCATCACAAACACTTGAAGGATCCAGATGAAACACATGGCATTCCAGTAGCTTTGGGAAAAATTGAGTTATACAGAGAACAGAACAGCAAATAACAATATTCCTTGTCACATTAAACTTGATATTTGAACTGCTTCAATGTTTTCCTTTTTGTAGGCATGAGCATATTTAGAAACTAATTTGTCACCTTTTAGGTACCCATTGATGTAATTCATTAATTAACCTGCTACTTTCATCATCAATGTGGGTGATGATGGAGGCAGCAGGTTCGTCTGAAATGTTGATACATCTACCACGCTACACAGCACCACATACAAGAACAAAGACATCATATTCTCTAAGTCATCAATAGGACTTGTATCACACAGAAAAAGTTCAAAGTTCAATTTTGTCACAGAAATCTTTCTTAAAGGAACATGTGTTCTCTTACTTTACAACGAGGGAGCTGGGATGGTGTAGTCAGTATGGCAACTAGGGGTTCAAATCCCAGCACAGGCAAGATATTTTTCTTCTTTTCAAAAATGTCCCATCTAGTTCTGGGGCCCAACCAGCTTCCTATTCAATTGTTACTGCAGTTCTCTCCTAAGGGTACAGCACAGCTGGGTCGTGAATTTGACCACTCATCTCCACCTAGTGCTGAGGTTAAGAATGAGTACAGCCACACTTCTACTCCCCCACTATGCCTTGATGTCCACCCTTGTTGAAGAAAACATTTGCAATAATAGAGACGAATTAACAGAACGAAATAGAAAGTTTACAAAATGAACAAGTTTACAATTAGTAGCCTTAAAAAAATATTGCTAGGGTTATCAAATGAAGGGTAATGACATGGATGGGGCATAAAGGAAAAGAGAAATGTATATATAATTTTGGTCAGAAAATGTCAAGGGACGAGGAAGGAGACCCAGGCACAGATGTTTGACATAAGAACAAATGCAGCAGGTTAGAACTAAAAAGAGATGGTCACAGCACATTTAAATAATTTACACTGGCATTCATGGTAGAAACTGAATAAAAAAATCACAAAGCTCAGTTATGGTAGATAGTAAGTCAGTGTTTACAAATATTAATCCTGAGATAAATAAATAAGTAAAATTGGCCCTGTACTTAATTAGGCATGAAGATATGTGGGAAGATTAGGTCAGCACGTTGTTAACCTTGGCATTAGGTGGAGATGAGTCCTCTGATTCAGTGTCCAGCTGCTTTAACCCACCAAGAATAATTCTCTTGGTACTTGTTTTCAGAAGGCTGGATGAACCTGCAAGATGGCCTGGAAGTAAAGGCAAAGCAAAAAATTCCTGTCTCTGCCATAGATATATTAATACTTTGGTTCACTCAATAGGAAAATTTCAACTCCATGCATTATATAAGAGTTCAATGAGGTAGAAAATTAATATGAATGGTGAGTAGGCTTCAATTTGGTAGTTGATGGTCAAGCTTTTGCCCTGGCCATTCATTGGAGAGAGTAAGAAACACAAATAACCACTGAAGTTACAGTAATTAATACCTTATCTATGTGCGAACCATATACTTCCCAAACACAAGCCTATATCATCAATGCTACATCAAAATTTTCAGCAGAAACAAACTCTAAACTTGCTGACTGCAGAAATAACAACTGTGTTACAGGTTATTTCTAGATTAGCAGATGCACCCTTCCATATTCATTACAACTATGCACATACAATCCTTGGACATACTATGGACTTGTTTGACACAAACCCTGTTTCACACCCTACAGTTCAGTGATCAATCAACCACTTCCAATAAAACAGATTAAAGCCATTATTACTCATTTTATATAACAGGTGTAAAATATAACTTGGAAATATGACAAGTTTCATTGCAATTTACAGGGACGTTATGTCTGCCAAAACAAATCTTTCGCATGGCACAAAATTTTGATATTTAATAGAACAATATAAATTAATGAGTGTACTTTTTAGCCTTTCTTAAATAAACACATTAAAACAGTTTCTTATGTTGTTAAAGAAGAGCATTACCACACTCAGGTCATGAAAAGGATGCAAAAAACTATTCTGTAGGACCATGTTAAAAATTATGTAATTCGAAGAAATGAACAGGTTACAAATATACACAAATATGAACAACATTTCTTGTGTATATTCATACTACAGCAGTACATTCCATTGTTTTCATAAAATTCCACACTACATGTGCATGTTCAAAATTTTAAATGGTTTATCTGCTATCTACTATGAACCAAATATACATGAAACCTTTAATCAAAACAACAACGTATACATAGCCAATTTTAAAACACTTTATTATCCAACAGATGCACAAATATATAATTCATAGATACAATTAGAATTATTATAAAATATTTAAAAATATTTAAAATTGCTCCAACATGTTTCAGATCACAAGGGGTCCATCATCAGGGACCTTTATACAGTGCTTGGCTAAAATTACAGTAATGGTTCTATCATGTCCATTGACATGGATGTAGTCAGTGTTATGGCAGCATATTTGCCAGTGGTGCATGGGTGTATTGCACAGTCTATTTTTAAATATTTTATAATAATTCTAATTGTATCTACGAATTATATATTTGTGCATCTGTTGGATAATAAAGTGTTTTAATCATCATTGATGCACAGTACAAACATGAAGATAGCCAATTTTGTTTATGATGCAATGTAGTGGCATTTTTCCTTTTTTAACCTTTTGATGCCTAATGTCAACTAGAGTGGTCATACTGCACCGCTAACCTCTAAAGTTGCATTTTATATATTTATTCAACAAATATAGGTACTGAATATTTCAAACAATGTACATACTCTCCGTCTTTTTCTCTTCAAAATACAGTTTGTTTCATAATTCTAACATATTTGGTTCCTGTATTATTCACATTTTATATACAGAGTATGCTAAAATTAAAAAAATAATTCCGGCGCCTAAAGGTTAATCAAATACCAAACAAATTATAATATGTGGATTTGTTTTCTTGTGGTGCTTTGACCTGATTACTGGTCATGGTCTCCTCTTGTGCGGCTTCACAATCACACTCATTGGATACACCACACTTGGTTGGACTCCTCTGGACGATTGATAAGCCTGACACAGAGAACTCTACCTGATAGCATACGACACTCATAACAGACAGACATCCATGCCCCTGCGGGATTTGAACCCACAATCCCAGCATGTGAGCGGCCACTGGGTAATATGTAAACAGTAAGCACAAAATAAGAGAGGACACAAACATAATTTAATTTCTTAATTTTAATTAATTATGGATAAATAGCAATAATTTGTTAGTCAACTTCAGAAGTATTACACCACCATCCTTATTTGTCAAGTTTGAATACCAACATGATTCATTCTGGACAAAACACAATAAAGTAGGCATACTTAAGCCTAATTTATGGCAACATTTACAACATACATTAGCATTTCACAACTTAGCCATGCTCCTTTGTCGGTTTATTTATGCGTGTTGAGGATAAAGGAATCCACTCTTCACCAGCCTAACTTTGTAATGGAATCTGATATTTAACAGTGCTTTGTTAACTGTATACATTATAGCCTATAACATGAAATGGGAAAAACAGGATTCAGAATGATGAGTCCAGACAGATGTGGAAGAAAGTGGTGATGATATCTGAAAGTAATATCATAAAATCCTGCCTTTACAAACCAAGGAAATCATAAGAAACCTAAGGCAGAGTACCTAAGATTGATGCAGTCAATCTCACAAACACAAACAAAAGATTTGTTAACCATTACACGGTAAGATTATCCAAACACTCTTACCACCTGAGAACATATCCATGAAACAACAGTAACAATGATATTTCAAAGATTTATAGATAAGTACTGCATTTTATGGTTCACAGTAGTAGAATACTTCTGCAGTTCAATTTGTAACAGTATTCATGTGCAACACCAGTAGCACAGATAAGGTCCCTTCAAAACCTGTGATACAGCAGGGCCCCAAAACATACAAAATATTAAATTTATTGAGGATTCTTCTGTAGACAGCAGTATTCTGGATCCCTGTTCTGTGAGCTTGGAGCAACTTTGCTAATAATTATAGGGGGGCTCTGATTATAGTCATGGCAGGTAATCAATTATCTACACTACTGTGCAACTATACATCATACCATCCCACAGTATTACACTGGATAGTTCTAGTCATTCACTCTATAAATTCACAGCACAAATTCATACTAAAACTACACAACAATATCTTGTAGATACAAAAATTACTGTAGAGAGACTGGTATGGAGAACATCCTCCTCTTTGATTATATTGTATAACAGTTTTGAACAGAATATAAGATAATAAATTTAGCAGTTTTGCTATACACCCTATGTGAAATATACTAAGGAAGAATGCCTTGTGCCTTGTGACAGACTACCCAGGATAATGAAACACTATTCCCCAATTGGCAGAAGGAATCGTGGCAGACCTCTGAAGAGACTTCTAGATACGTGAAACCGGAACAGGTCAACAAGTGGCCTAACTCCATGACAGACATATGATGATGATGATGATGAAGGACTTCATATAAGAATATGCAGCCTAATACCCACGCTCACAGAACTAGCAATGAGGGCAGGACAAGCTTCACAACATGCAGCCTAATACCCACGCTCACAGAACTAGCAATGAGGGCAGGACAAGCTTCACAATATGCAGCCTAATACCCACGCTCACAGAACTAGCAATGAGGGCAGGACAAGCTTCACAATATGCAGCCTAATACCCACGCTCACAGAACTAGCAATGAGGGCAGGACAAGCTTCACAAGTCCCCAACAAAAGCTGCAGTGTGGTTGTCACCCAACACTTACCAGTAATACATCACAGATAGATGTCAACAACAACAAACATCATTTAATAAAATCTGTCTCCAATAACCGTTTGTTACAGTGAGAACTGTAATCTGTGCTGTGTGTCTGCATGTAGTTAATTTAATGATGCTGTAAGTTACTCAGATTTTTTGTGCCAAATAATTAGATTATGATCAGTAATAAAATGGAAATGGTGTAAAATGCAACAGTTACAGCCTAAATCATAGGAATTTCCCAATGTGTTTACCTGAAAGGACCAAAAGAAACAGCAAAACATTCACTCAAGGTGGGCAGTGTACCAGGCAAGATTCAAACTTCACTTTTCCAAATAAAAACCAGAGAAGCTATCACTTGATCAAAACTTACTTTTACTTATGTGTCATGTGGATAAAGAAGTGTCTGATCACAAAGTAAAGAAATGTTGCATGTTGCAATTATTCCTGTACTAGCAACATAAATTTGGGCATTCAAGACTGGTGTCTCCCTATCTACTAGGCAGGTGACACCGGCTCAGGATCATATTTTTCAAGCAGTATTGAATCATCAGATCCTACTTATAGTTAGTTGGTTATTCATTCAGTTACATCATGTTATCAGAGCCATGCTATCACAAGACAATATTTACCAAGATATGAATATTATATAGCTGCTGTAATATAATTTTGCAAGACTGTCTAACAGAAACAAATCTTGTTTTCACTATTTCATAAGTTTTTAAGCTATATGAGCTCCCTCAACTGTTTTAATATACTTCAGTGTAGGTTATATTTTTTAAGATTAAAGAAAAAAGAAAATGAGAGGAGGGCATTGGGCATCCATCCAATAAAAATTTTGTCCACTTAACTTTATTCTAAGCACCAGCAAGGTTGTGTCCTTTTCTCACAATAAAGTTTAAAACAGTCAGGCAATTATTTCACCATGCTGTATATGTCATAAGATTAAAAAAATAAGCACAGTAACATCAGATGTCAAAGAGCAGATTGCAGTGCAAATGTCATACTACATCAGATTCACATTTAAAATGATTCCATGACGCCGACGTTGTACTGAAGTTACAATGGTAGTTTTGATTTTATACAACAGGCACCCCTTTCAGGCAGATACTTCCTGTTAGTGACCTATCATGCAGCTGATGACATGAACTAAGGTTATTAGCCATTCAGTGTCTCTGAGATTTAAATTCCAAGTACTACCCAAAATGGAGGATTTTTAAATCTAAATTACCTTGAAATGTATTCACACAGTGAGGTGCAGACACATCAGCAACATGTAAGGAATTATAGATCATACAGATCACAGAGGCTGGCGATGAATGTTTCTCTCTAGTATCTTGAAATACAAAATATTTGCCCAAATATAATACCAGAATAGGTTCCTTCAAATAGCTCTCCAAAAACTAGTTACGTTTTAAATTCATGCATATTTCATATGTTGTTAGGTATTCTGTAATAAGTGGATGAGGCTAAAGTAAAAGGAGGAAAATGTGGTGTCTGTGACAAGCTAGTGATGGAGATTCATGTAAAAATTAACAATTACTGCATTACCACATATCCACCATTCAATAAATATTGTAAAATTTGACACATCAAGAAGAAGCATGCATATTGTATAATGAGAACTGTATATGTGATGCATAAACAGAGTTTATTTTCAAATGATCTTCAAAAATTGGTATATATAATATTGTGGGTGCATGTGAAAAAGGAGTTTGTGTTCTAAATCATGAAAAATGACTTTACTTTCATAGCCACGTAACTTAAACAGAGTAGACGAGTATCTCCAAAGAGGACTGCAAGTGGATATATTTCTCTTATTTCACACAGTGACGTTAATAATGTGCAGTCAGGATTTAAGTTAAAAAATGGGAATTTTGTGGATAGGAAAAAATAGTACAAGTTACAGACATATTACTACTGATTTATTTCCTGTTTCATGCACAACCACAGTATTTGGAGTCACAACATATTTGGGCAAATATGCAATTACTTCAGTTTCATAAGCTGATAACATATTACTACTGATTTATTTCCTGTTTCATGCACAACCACAGTATTTGGAGGCACAACATATTTGGGCAAATATCAATTACTTCACTTTCATAAGCTGACAACACATTCAAAACCCTCTCAAGCATCAACAACGACTTTCAAGAACATTCTTAATATCTGACCGAACAAGGATACTTAGAGATCTCTCATATTGATATTTGAAGAGTATGATATTTAGAACACCAATTATCACTGATTGCAAGGCACAAATTTTGAGGACAGTAATAAAAAATAAAATTTCTGACAACCAACAAACACATTCTCACAGTTCTGGAAACAAAGAGTAAACTTTCAAAAACTCTCACCTGCACATCTCATGCAACATGCACAATCAGTACATGCATGTAGGCCCAATGAAGTTAATTTCTTCAGATGGAATGTTAAAAAATTCACTACCATTTGTCTAAACATATTCTAACATTCCGGGAATGCGTAATTTAAATGATATCCCTGACAATTATTGTATATATTGATGACCTTAAAATACTGCATGAATCATATACAACAATCTTCACACTGTTAATCAAATAATTACTAAAACTACATAAATAATTCAAAATAATGTTATATAATACAGGCCATTATTTATACTTATTCTTAATTTTAGTACTAGCAATTCTCTAAACATCATTATTCCAGTATTTAAATAATTCTGTTGTCAAATAAATGGTGCTTCACAAAATTAACACTGTACATTAAAATACATATACATATTACCTTCAGAACATTAACAAAACTAATACTACTGACATTTGTGCTATACGGAATCAGGTCACATCTACCTCAGCAAAATACAGATCTTCTAAAAAGATTTCATGCTGAAGAACAACTCTCTCTCTCTGATTTAGGAGGTTACATAACATAACATATTATTATTATTATTATTATTATTATTATTATTTTGTATATGTGTGCATATATATAAAAGATAAAGAGTATCTTGAAGCAAACTGTGTAGTATGACTATCTTTTTTAGAAACTGCAGTAAAAGTTGTGACCAAAGGATTGCCAGATATTTACATTTCCTGGATACCAGAATGCTATACATAATGTGCCTAGCAACCTCATGGACAAACCAAACCAAACCATTTAATTTGCCACTTGAAATCATGTTCTGCTTTCCTGCCACACTTTGTATTCCCTTTCATCACCACTTATATAACATGGTGTATATATAACCTGCATAAACCAAGAACACACCAGTAATGACCAAACTGTCAGAACTGAAGTGGGTACTGTCGTTACATGGAATAGTACAACATAATGCTCTTTCTAGTCAAATTCCAGTTAACAGATCAAATATCAAATGTCACAGCTTTTACTGTAAATCATAAAATTCAAAGCTCAAAAATCACAGTAAACATTATCTGCATGTGATTAAACCTGAAAATGAAATATAATACCAAAACTAGTGTTTAAATTAATTTTTGGGTATTTAGTTATATGCATTCTGGACATAAATAATTTTTCATGCCAGAAATTTGTAGTAATTAAAATATTTGATTTGATATACCAATATATTAATAAATATATTGGGAGAAACAAGTTCCGTAATATGAACATGTATAAACAGTATAATATTGCATGTGTACAATATATGTGGATATCATATACTTATATACATATTTGACATTCAGAGGACCATGCATCATGATATATTCTTATAATAAAAGCCAACGAGATGTACTGTTTCTCAAATTTATTTGATAAAGTACTCTATATGTTTCAGTCAAGTCCACTGTCCTTCATCATGAGTATCTCAACACTGTATATATGCAGTACGTATTTGTCATGCTAGTTCTGTTGGCTGTCTGCTGACTACAATAGCAGACAGCCAACAGAACTAGCATGACAAATACCTATTGTTTGTATACAGTGTTGAGATACTCCTGATGATGGACAGTGGACTTCTCTGCAACATGTAGAGTACTTTCTCAAATAAATTTGAGAAACAGTACATCTTGTTGGCTTTTATTATAAAAATATATATATATATATATATATATATATATATGAATCGTAAACACATACACATATATTCAGCCTACCAAAATCTATTACAAAAGATTTTCTTTATTTATGAATCCCTTTTGGCGTATTCTGCATTTCAAAATACTTTATAACAATGCAGGATCTGAGGTTCTCACAGTGCTTCTGCTCAGTGGTGTACCGACAGGGGGGGGCTGTTTGACGAGTTCAAACCCCCTCCGAAATTCCGAATGCCCTCCAAAATCACGCCAAACTCAAACCGATCGTGAAAACTGTTAAAAACTGCTGAATTTAGGATGCCAACACCCCAAGATGTTCAGAAAAAAGGCAGTAAAATTCTAAAGCTACCTAGGTTCGCAATTGTTTTACATTAGCAATGACAAACAAATTGGTTGTCATCATAAATAGTCTTAAAGTACCAAAAATTAAGAAAATGTTACTATATGAAATGAAATTTCTTGTACCAAATTATGGCTGCCTACAGAACCCCTGACTAGGGGGCTACTGCCCCCAGATCCCTGTTCTCTCTGTCCTCAACTAAATTTGTTGAACCCCCCCT
>Ga0136643_10013203_pt1 | contig 12348 bp, 13 predicted proteins | sample TergutLab28metaG_FD_96883 | JGI IMG/M metagenome (GOLD analysis project Ga0136643, IMG submission 96883) | Labiotermes labralis P1 segment gut microbial communities from Petit-Saut dam, French Guiana - Lab288 P1 (version 3) (version 3) | ecosystem: Host-associated > Arthropoda: Insects >...
AGTCGCAAGCTCCTGAGGATGGATGTATTAACATCCGAAACATGTTGAGCATTAAATAATGAAATAATAAAGCAAGTGACATCAAGTTGATCTCTCTTTATTCAACTATCAAGATGATGCACGTTCCAATAAACATAAGATTCTTTCTATGGATTTTCTCCAACAGAATTTCTATAGTTATAACCTGATGTAAGAACAGCTGCAATTCCAGAAGTGGCTGCATAACTCAGTATCATGTAACACAGTTTATTTTATTAATCCATTAATGTCACTGCCTTCAATTTTTAATTCCAAAATATTTAACTGAATGGATTTTATTACTTTCTTTTTTTTGTTTTGAGAGGCCATCCCGTTGTGTATATCAAATTTGTATAATATATTACACACCATCAATACACAACATACATCAAGACAAGATGCAATAATTACAATTAGGTTATATTTGGCTACGTGTAAGGTGCAGTAAAAATAGTACTCAATGGGATCCCATTTTGTTAAACGAATGAAATGGGATCCCACTGAGTACTATTTTTACTGTACCTTAATGTTGTTCTTAGTTGGCCTGAGAATGGCCGGTCACGGCCGAAACATGTAGCCAAATATAACCTAATTGTAATTATTGCACCTTGTCTTGATGTATGTTGTGTATTGACGGGACATAATATATTATATGGACTTTATTACTGCCCACACTAGTTGTTTTTATAATTTAATTACTCCTTAGTGTAATAAAAATTATATATAATTAATCTACACTTGCAAAACAGAAATAGGTTTCTGTAGTTTAAATCATGTGTATGAATGCTTCTGATATGTTGACAGTTGATACTGTGTGGCAATACGCAGTTAAAGTGGGTGAGGTTTCACATCAAACTATGCCCATACAGCAAGAATATTTGCTACAATAGTGTCAATGACATCATACCTGTTGGCACTGTTGGCAAACTTGTTACAGGTTCTTCTAGGACCCTCGGACTTGGCTGTGGTTCAGGTACGATAGGAAGGTAATCATCTTCCTTAGGAATTGTTGGTGCTAAAATTAGAAGAGACAAAGTGGTTATACAAAATGATCAATTAAACATGAAGTTTTTATTTAGTATGTTACCTAATGGGTTTTGGCAGGGAAACCTGAGCGAAAGAGATCACTTGGAAGACTTAGGCATAGAATGGATGATAATATTAAGATGGCTCTTCAGGAAGTGGACTGGACAGGGAGGGGGCATGGACTGGATTGATCTGACTCAGGACAGAGACAGGTGGCAGGAACATGTGTATGGGGTAATGAACCTTGGGGTTCCATAAAATGTGGGGAATTTGACTAGCTGAGAACTGGTTAGTTTCTCAAGAAGGAATGTGCTGCATGGAGTAAGTAAATAAGTAAGTTATTTACTGACAATGTCAATTGCTCAGATTGCATAAAATCAGTGATAAGTCACTGGGTGTGAGGCATAGGTAAAATGGCAGTGATAGGGAAAAACTAAAGCCCTTGGTGAAAAACCTACCCCATTGCCACTTCTCTAGCACATCCCACATCGAACTAAACCTAGCTCCACAGTGAGAAGCTGACAACTAACTGCCTAAGCCATGGCACCGCCCTGAAGTAAAACTGTAACATCCTATGATATAAACCCAGTTTTGGTTACACATGAGGCTTTTAATAGGTACACAGACAGGCAGATGCCAGCTATTTACTACAAGATTACTTCTTTTAATGAAGCCATCACCAGTGCATCGAACATTTCAATCACAATGTACCTATGTGTACTACATTCTTCTACATTCAGAACCTCCTCATTTTCCGCACACAGTGTGTCTACGAGTTTCATATGATCCTCGGAATTAAGAGCAACAGCTTCAAAATGCACCAGAAAATGACCTAATGCAGAAGCAGAGGTTTTGGCGAGGCACAAGCTCAGTATTTAAACACTTCATAACTGAAATTCATGCTTCCAAGGACTAAAATATTACAACTAAATTTGTAACAATGATGCCTGTACAGACATTGCACTCACTTTTGCAGATGTCTCAACTGATTTCAAGCATCCAACTGGCTCTGAAAAATCACATCCATCCCCAATAATTTCCATTCCATGTAGACACTATACTCTTTCAGTTTCAGGGTTCAACAGTTCATGGTTTATACAAACCACTGTCTTATAGCAACTACAGAAAATATTTTAATTAAGTAATACAATTAAAACGGGGCCGGGTAGCTCAGTTGGTATAGTGACTAAGGGTTGGATGGTCCGGGATCGAATCCCGGTGGGGACGAGATATTCCGCCCATCTAGACCAGCCCTGGGGCCCACCCAGCCTTCTGTAAAATGGGTACTGGGTCTTTTGTGGGGGTAAAGTGTGGCCGGGGCGTGCTGCTGACCACTCACCTCCTAGTGCCGCGGTCATGGAAGAGTAGAGCTATACCTCTTCCCACCCTCTGTGCCACAACGGGCCTGTAACGGGATCACTTTACCTTTACCTATTATTATTATTATTATTATTATTTCTGCAAGAATTTTTCTCAGATTTCTAAGGCTTCACACCCTGCACAACAGAAGACTTCATCTTGATGCTTTCGATGTCATTTCTGTTTATTCTCTTTTAAAAATTCGCTGCATGACCATATATTATGTGGGCCAAGTAGCTCAGTCGGTATAGCGGCTGACTACGGGCTGAACGGTCCGGGATCGAATCCCGGTGGCGACGAGATTTTTCGCCCATCCAGATCGACCCTGGGGCCCACCTAGCCTGCTGTAAAATGGGTACCAGATCTTTCCCGGGGGTAAAGTGTGGCCGGGGCATGCTGCTGACCATTCACCCCCTTCTAGTGCCGTGGTCATGGAACAGTAGAGCTATACCTCTACCCAACCTCTGGGCCACATCGGGCCTGTAACGGGATCACTTTACCTTTATAATAAAACTAAAACAAATGTGAAATTACAGACACAGTGATACGGTCAAACGTTCTTGATGAAAACAGCGCTCCTTTGGCAGCATTTAAAATGAAAATAATTTTAAGTCATGCAGGACTGACCAAAAATATCCAGGACAGAGTCTTTTTATGCAGAGACTAATAACAGTATCAAAGTGATAACCACGTAGAATATTTGGCAACATCACTTGATGCCACACCCAGAAAAGAGGTTGCATGTTGACTTAGTTGTGAGTTAAGTACTTCAGAGTGTATGTTTTTCTCTCACGTCACAACGCGTAATGTATGTGTTGAAGGGGCGTTTTTTTCATTGCATTCTGTTCGAAACCTACTAACACGGCCACAGATTTGTACAACATGCTACATGAACAGGATTGCGTAAGTCTAAAAAATTTCAGCAGTATTCCTGTTTTAAACATAGCCGCACTTCTGGTCAAAAATCAAGGCAATGTTAATCATATTCTCTGATGCGTTACAAATTTCTACCCAAAGCCACAATATGAATCAAACACTACAGAAAGGCCTTAGAGATGCAGTTTGTCAGGAATCATCTCACAAATGATAACTGGGATGTGGCTTCTGCACCTCGACAATGCGCTGTGCCCTGCAGACCTCAATGTCAGTTTTTGGCCAAATACAGTTTCCCAGGATGAAAAATCACCCTGGAGGGAAAATGTTCCAAGATATTACAGAGATACAACTCAACATTACATGGCAACTGTAGGCCATTCAAAAACAGGCTTATCACATACATATTAAAAAGTGTAATAGTAACCAGAATCCCTGCATAAAATATGGAGGTTCCTAATCCGAGGGAGACAGCTCAGAGTAACTCTGAGATGTTTTAGTTTTCCCACAATTAATTCTGTCCTGAATATTTGTTATCAACCCTCATGTGTTCTGTGCTTAATTAGACATTACAGTAGCAGTACAGTTCTGAACGCCGACTTTCCGATTTCCAGTTATTCAGACAACCTCATCACTTCTCTGAACAAGCACACATGGTTACTGATTAAATGACCAATGGAAGAACCATGGACATGGCAGAGACCCAGTAAGGGCAGGTACAAACAGAATAGGCAAAAAAACAGCATTTACAGAAGAATGGATAAGGGTTTGTCACAAGATAACCCAAAGTGGTTGAAATGAAAATTGAAAACAATGACGAATTAACAGACAGACATTGTGGAAGCAACTCAAAGGACCAAAACCACAAAAGAAAAGAAAAATGAATATGGGGATGAAATTGTATCACTAATTAACGTATCATGTAAAAATTAGAAAAGAACCAATTTTTTTTTTTTTAAAGGGATTTTAGATCCTGTCTGTTACAATACAAACTTAACTCACCGAAAGAATGAAGTCATGTAAGTGCGATTGCCATTATGGGGGACAGTCAATAATTAATGGCTATATCTGTATTGCTCAATAAAGCCTACAGCTCCTAGCAAACCATATTCCAATCTGAACATATCCATCAAAACAGCAAAATAAGACTGCACAAAACATTAATTAACCTTTTGACGCCTAACGCCAACTATAGTGGTCGTACCGCACCGCTAACCTCTACAGTTGCATTTTATATATTTATTCAACAAATATAGGTACTGAATATTTTAAACATGGTATATACTCTCCGTTTCTTTCTCTCCAAAATGCAGTTTGTTTCATAATTCTAACATATTTGGTTCCTGTATTATTCACATTTTATATACAGAGTGTGCTAAAATTAAAAAAATTATTCTGGTGCCAAAAGGTTAAGCCAATATTATGCTATGGAAATGTGACCTGGACACTAACACAAACAGCAGAGCAGATGCTAAACATGTTTGAAAGGGAAATATTGCAAAGAATATATGGCCGAACACAAGAGGGGGGACACGGGTGTCCCATATGGAACAGTGAACTGTACAGTTTATACAATGAGCCAAACATCGTGGAGGATATTAAAACTAGATTAGGATGGGCAGGTCATATAATAAGAATGGAAGAAGAAAGGATTCCAAAAAGAGGTTTTAAATGGAAACTTCCACACCACAAGACCAGTGGAAAGACCAAGAACCAGATGGGTGGATGTGGTCCAGAGGGAAGCATTACAACTGCTGGGGATAAGAGGATAAGAGGATGGAGGAGAAGAGCTGAAAATAGGGATGAATGGAGGCATCTTATAAGGGAGGCCAAGGCCCGGAAGGGGCTGCAGCGCCATATGCAGAAGGCTGGATCTGTATTACTTCCAACAGAGGTTGTTCTGGGCAAGGCAACTGGTATCAGTATTGTAGCCGAAGATTTTGGTATATTTGTTTATTAGGTTTGCTGGCATCAGTTATGGGCAGTTCATAGCCATACATTGTAAGTTTAAACTGTCAGCGTATGTTCAAGAACTGCTAGTGATGGGTAGGAGGGGTTGTGTACAGAGAGAGAGAGAGAGAGAGAGAGAGATTTAAACGAGGAAATGGTTAGCAGCAGATAACGGACACAAGCAGTCCAGTGAGAAAGCAGTCGTGTATGAGGGCAATGTGAGTGAGGGAGTGCAAGCATAGTGACTGTGGTATTTTACTGGAATATGATCTACAGGGTGAGTCTCTCGCTAGAGGCCCCAAACTATTGTCCATGTACACAGTCGAACAGCGTGGGTTTCTCATTCATAAATACTGGCAAACTGGTTCATTTAAAGCATTCCAGAAGGCATTTCGAACGGAATCTGGTGAAAGACGTGCACCATTGAAGTATTCCATCCAGAAACTGGTTGAAAAGTTAGAAACAAGGGGAAGCTGATCTAACGCCTGCCAACTTCTTTCTTTGGGGCCTATTGAAGGGCAAAGTGTACAAAAATACACCCCGCACAATCGAACAACTTGAAGACGTTATACGGCAAGAGATTCAAGCTGTCAACGTTGACACTTTGGGAAAAGTATTCCAAAATTTGCAGAAACGCATTTAAGTGTGTTTGGATGTGAAAGGAGACCAGTTTCAGCATCGATTATGAGCAGGTCTGTTTTGCATCGTTCCCTGTATGTGTATGTAAATTTTCAAGTCATTATCTCAATAACATAATTTTTTACAGACAATAGTTTGGGGCCTCTAGCAAGAGACTCACCCTGTATATTGTTAAACTGTATAACAGCACGCCATTTATATCAAGAATAAATTAATAAATAAATCAATAAGTAAAAAGGAAATAACTGAATCTATATGTGACTCAGTGAACCACACCCGTCTCCCGAAAGAAGTTCTCCTACCAGACTGAGCACATCGGGACAAACATGGTACAAAGGGTGATCAAGCAGTGTATTAGCCTCACTTATGGCATACCTTCTCTCAGGGTCCACATTGGCATATCACTTGTATTAAGGAGGAAAGGCTCTTTCCTACATGATAGCTCCACTGTCGCAGTGCAACTAAGAAGAACAGTGTGCTCTTATCAGATTTTTATGGTTGTAATTCGTACAGGTGGCTGAAGTTCATCGTAGACTGCTCCCTCATTATGGCAAGTCACCCCACCCAAAGAAAAGTGTATGAGTGACTGGAGTTATTCATAAATAGAAGAACAAGCGTAGTGGACGAATAGCATCCTGACAGGCCACGAACAGTGTCTACCAATGGAAATGCCAAAGGAGTTGCAGAATTTAACCGAGCTGCCTGACAAGTGACAGTGGATGAAATTTCTAATAAACCTGGAATCAGCAATGGTACTGTGTATACTATTATTCACAAGGACTTGAAATTCAAGAAAGATTGTGTGAGATCATGGCAAGAGAATTAGAGACTCCACACAAGAAAAAACAAGTGGAGGTGTGCACCAGGCTACCAGAATTGTACCAAAAAGAAGGTGAGGCATTTTTAAAATGTACAGTCACAGTAGATGAAACTGTGAGTCGCCCTTTTGTACCTGACAAGGAATGGTAAAGCACGCATTGTATGCACCCTTCTTCTCCAATGGCAAGGAAGTTCAAGGCTCAACCATCCGCAGGGAAATTCATGCTAATGTCGTTTAGGAATTTGGAAGGCCCTGTACTTGAACATTGTCAGGGAGGAAGGTGGAACAGTGAACAGTGAATGCCACTGTGCCCTTTTAACCAACGAACTGAAGCCAGCTATCTGCACAAGGCAAAGGGGACAATTGTTGCAAACTGTACTTTTGCAGCACAACAATACCAGTGCACTTACGGCTCACAAGATATTTACGACCATCCAAGGCTTTAAATTTGAACTCCTGGAACATTCTCCTTACAGTCCACACCATGCATCTAGCAACCTTTAAAAAGATGCAGTTAAAAGGGGCGTTTTTTCAAATGACGAGGAAGTGAAAAATGTGGTGCATTTGTGGTTGCATACAACATGAAAAGCATTTCCTTTCCAGCAGAATCAGAAAGTTGGTTGAACAATGGACCAAGTGCATTGAAAAGTAGGGAGATTATGTAGAAAAATGACACACTTTGTACTTTTATGTAACTTCCTTCATGTATGTGTTTTAGCACACTGCCATTATTTATTGACTCATCTTGGACCTAGTCTGGGCACCAGGGCAAAATTTATGACCTTTAATAGGACTCAATCCAGGGCCATGACTGGCCTTCTCACGGGTCATAACGCCCTGAGGAGACATCTCCACCTACTAGGGCTGCTTGACAGCCCCTTGTGTAGAAAGCGCAGGGTGGGAGAGGAAACCTCGGCTCACATTTTATGTGAGTGCGAGGCTCTGGCCTCATTCAGGCATGCGTACCTGGGCTCCTTCTCTTTGGAGCCAGATGGTATTAGAAGTTTAGGCTTGGGGGCCATCTGGAGCTATGGCAAGGCTGCGGGGCTCCCATGATTCGATATGGGCCACAAAGGGCCCGTCTCATTTAAGGCCTAGGTGTGTCGGGGCTGGGAGGCCCCAAACCCAAATGCAAATCAATCAATCAAATTGACTCATCTTCGTGGCTTGTGAGTGAGAGATGATTTGTTATGTATCATTTTATCCCTTGTTATTGTAAATGTATTTATATTTCTTTATATTGTTGTGTTTAGTCATGCAAACATGACAATCAACAGTGACTGAAGTTCATTTGTTCTGTATCAGGTGTTTGGAATGGATGGATAATGAACTAAACTAAACTAGACTAAACTAAAACAAACTAAGGTAAACTAAACTAAGTATACTAAACTAAACTAAACTAAACCAATACCCAAATTTGCCATTTGGCATAATCTTGAAGTAATGAACTGATTAAAATCATCTGCCAGGTTAAGGTAAAAAACAAATACCTGAAGGCCTAATCGGTGCCACAGATGGCTGATCAGCTGATGGACACTTTCCTAGAATCGCACCTCTTCTGTCAGTTGCATTGGCAAAGTTAATAAATATGCCATTCACAGTGGCATCTCCAATGCAGCCAACGAATGGACTTTCAGTTGGTACTGCACCTGGGACTGTTGTAAGTCGACTTGGCAGGCCACCAAAGTAGTAGCTACCATACAGGATATGAAGGGGGTGTGGTGCTGAATCTGTCCTGCAAACACACATATAGATAGTAAGTAAATTTGTGTTTCTCTGAAGTTCCGTGGAAATACAAGGTTTGCAACACTAGAATTGTCAATATTATTAAAATGCTGACTTCTATCATGATTTTTGTATACCGTTTCATTTCATTTTGTGGGTCAGGTAGCTCAGTCAGTATAGCGACTGACTACGGGCTGGATGGTCCGGGAACAAATCGCGGTGGGGACGAGATTTTCTGTCCATCCAGACTGGCCTTGGGGCTCACCCAGCCTCCTGTACAATGGGTACAGGGTCTTTCCCGGGGGTAGAGGTAGCCGGGGCGTGCTGCTGACCAATCACCCTCTTCTAGTGCCAAGGTCATGGAAGAGTAGAGCTAAACCTCTACCCACCCTCTGGGCCACACCAGGCCTGTAACTGGATCACTTTACTTTTTTTTTTATTTCATTACATTTCATTTCATTTTGTGTCTTATAAGAAGCAATTTCCCCCCCTGAAAATGGCACCAAAACACCCTGCAAAAAATACCTTGCTAATAACAGGATGAATCTTATCACCTGTAATGTCTTTGTTGGTGGGAAAAGTTGTACTTTTGTTTAGACAAAACAAGGGCAGAACATCCATGTAGGTCAATTATGCACCAACTTACAACTCCATATTAAGTGATGTGCCAAATGTGGGGGACATCTTTGAAGTCCCTGTCCCTCTCTCTCTCTCTCTCTCTGAATATTTTAAACCATTCCTGGAGATGCGTGCAAAACAGTCTCACTTATGTAAACACTTTCAGTCTCTTCATGTGATTCTGTATTTGTTTTCCCAGGTCAGAAACAAAGCTTAAATATTCACTCACTGCTCCGTGACAAAAAAGAGAAATATAAACTTGCATACGCTGCAAGCAACAAGATGACTAAGCTAGAACTTCCTTTTCACTAACACCTGACTGTCATAACATGAACTAGCAGCAGCAACCAAGTACAACTGGTTCATGCACCAAACCATACTTGCACGATAGCATCAGATGCAGAACTAATTCGTTTGACCACACAAATGTTTTCCTATTTACATATCCCATGCACATAAAAACGCACACACGTACACACTATTACTACCAACAGTAAGGATAAAGAGTTCAATCTTGTGTACTCACATGACGGTATCATAGTCATCAACGTCTAGGCGCAGTCCGGTGTTTTCATGTGTGGCGGTGACAACATGCCACTGATTGTCGTCATAGTGAGTGTTGGCAGCAGTGACAAGCTCCTCGCCTTGGCTGTGCATTACTAGGCTGCCATCCAACAGTGCCAGGGAAACAGCTGCATGACCATGATGGTCAGACCCATAGAACAAGAGGCCTGAGCTAGCTGCCGTCTTGAATTTAAGGTTCAGCTGTAGAAAGTTGTCAGCTGACCCATTTGGCCAGTGCACATATCCTGGGTTGGTCGCATCAAAGGCGACTGAGCTAGCAAACTTGACAATAAAACATGACATATTAGGACAACATAAAGATCTGACTGTAGTGCATATCAGCATTACTGACTCTGATATGTGGTATCATGTAATATGGGAGATTGGGAGACAGATACAAACACTTTTAAAGGAAAAATAGACTCTCGTACCTTGAACATGGAGGAAGCAAATTCCTCTGACACAAAGGTACCCATCAACCAAATCTCATGACATACATCACAGAAGAACTTAACTTAAAACAGTACATGTTTAAATGTATACTGTATCAAGGACTACAATTCTGCCTGTTGCTTTGTGGGTGTGTAACTCGGTCTATCGCTTTAAGGGAGGAACACAAGCTGAGGGTGTTTAAGTACGGGGTATTGAGGAAGATATTAGTGCCAAACACAAAGTAAGTAAGAGGAGAATGGAGAAAACTGCACAGCAAGGAGCTTCATGGCTTAATACTCTACACCAAATATTATGTGGGTGAACAAATCGAGAATGATGGGATAAGTGGACAAGTGGCACTTAATGGTCAGAAGAGAAATGCATATAAGGATTTGGGGAGGAAATCTGAAGAAAACAGATCACTCAAAAGACCCAGGCATAGATGGGAAGACAATACTAAAATGGGTGTTAAAAACAGGACTGGAGGGCATAGACCTGATTAAACTGATTCAGAAAAGGGAGCAGTGGTGGCCTTTGGTTAAAAGTAATCAACTACTGGGCTCCACAAAATGCAGGGAATTTCATGATTAGCTGAGGAGCAATTCGATTCTCACAGACTCTGCTCCTTGGAATTAGTATACTGCTCTGGGAAACAGAAGACAGTTCAGCACAATTAAGTCTGCTTGCAGAACTCACCTGTATTGGACAGCCAGGTGTAACTCCAAAAGCTCCTACATTCTGACTCAGATCGACAGGAGTTCCAATAATCTGTACTCCATCAATACAGCCTTCAAACCCAACAGTAGTCACAGGCCTGAATGGCTGCTGACCTGGGTAGCCTCCCACATAGAAATTGTCTGACACCTAAATGATGTAAAACGATGTTACTAACAGTCACACAAATTAGAGCTATGTAAATATATGTTCAAGGGGGTTGGGATAATAGTATAGCAGCTGCTATGGGCTGCACGGTCTGGATTTCGAATCCCAGCAGTAACAAAGGATTATATCGTCTATAAAGCCATCCTGATTGGTTCTGGGGTCCACCCAGCTTCCCATTCAACGCATACCAGGGTTCTTTCCTGGGGTAAGGTACCCAGGGCATGAAGTTGACTACTCGCCTCCATACCATGCTTTTTAAGAATAAGTAACACTGTACCTCTCCTCCTCCTATACGTATTCATAGCACAGACAGGGGCAACTTTACTTATACATAAACATCTATTAATCCGAATCCATTGATTTTTTGGACTTTTCCCACCATTTGTATTAAAATGTACAACACTACTGCACTCTGGGGACAGGACAGGTCCCTGTCTTCAGGCTTGCTTCTTACAAAACAAATGTTACTACATAATAAGATCGGAGCCAGAATAGCTCAGTCGGTATAACAACTTGGTACAGGCTAGATGGTCCGGGGATCGCATCCCAGTGGGGGGCGAGATTTTCCGCACCCATCCAGACCGGCTCCGAGGACCACCCAGCCTCCTATATAATGGTACCGGGTCTATCCCGAGGGTAAAGCAGCCAAAGCGTGGCGTTGACCACCCACCCCCATCTAGCACTGAGGTTAACGAAAGAGTAGAGCTATACGTCCACTCCCCCTATGGGTCTTCGTGGCCTGTTTTAGGGTGAACTTTACCTTTACCTAATAAGACTGACCATTCTGCAATTCCACATTATTTCCTTAGGCCCTCTATGCAAATTCCAAGACACTACTTTCATTGGGCTACAAACACTTCTTTCCACATCCTCTCAAATTCACCGTTCACTAGTCATCCTACCATTCAACACCATAAAATCTTCGCAAATGAAAGCATCATTAAATAAACCAAGGAAATATAAATAAATCTATACATATATAAGCAACACACTAACCTGCAACTGTGTAAACCTCTCAGGTGCACTGCCCTGGAACTCTGGGACGCCATCAATTTTAAGCACACCCTTCTCTTTCTCCCTCACAGCTTCCACTGTGTGCCACTTGTCATCATTGTATGTCTTATGTGATGTTATTTGAAGCAATCCACCACCAAGGTTGTACTGTAACACATATCAGAATGTTTGTTTTTTCTGTAACTTACAAGTTTAATGCTTCTATTACAAGACTTCAAGGAGACAATCTCACAATTCTTACTTTTTAGACTCCAGTTAATATGGGTTTTAATTTTAGTGTGGAAAATTATGTGTTTTTAAACAATAATAAAACTACACAATACACTGGCCCTTCCAGTCTTGTTATATGGCAGCGAAACTTGGACTGTTAAAGCAAGTGACGCCAGAAGAATAACAGCAGCAGAGATGAAATACATGAGAAGAACAGC
>Ga0136643_10013204_pt1 | contig 12348 bp, 8 predicted proteins | sample TergutLab28metaG_FD_96883 | JGI IMG/M metagenome (GOLD analysis project Ga0136643, IMG submission 96883) | Labiotermes labralis P1 segment gut microbial communities from Petit-Saut dam, French Guiana - Lab288 P1 (version 3) (version 3) | ecosystem: Host-associated > Arthropoda: Insects >...
ATGTTTCAGACGTTAATACGTCCATCTTCAGGAGCTAGCGAGTACTTGTTGTGTTGTGTAGGCTGACTTGAGGCGTGCTGATGTTATGTACCGGGAATGTCTGTTGGCGATGTGGTATCCGAGTGTAGGCTGAACCACTACTCGCTAGCTCCTGAAGATGGACGTATTAACGTCTGAAACATGTTGAGCAATATATAATAAAGCAAGTGTTATCTAGCTGGTCAACCATTATTCAAATGCTATAGGCAGTTAACGCATTTCCACATACAAGAGCATCTCTGTTTTGATTTTTAGTGGGGCAAGGGTGTTTACACTTCTTTTAAATCCAAGTAAGTCTCTCTTGCAGCAGTTCTGCAGCAGTGCGGATCGTTTCTGACGATAAGTCTATGTCTGGTGAAGAAAACTGTATCCTTGATTTCCACAACATGTTTGTATCTGCTTAATTTTTTCTCGTTTTATTATCAGATCAGAGGATCGAGCTGGCCCAGGATAGGGACAGGTGGCGGACACTTGTGAATGCGGTAATGAACCTTCGGATTCGATAGAATGCGGGGAATTTCTTGACTAGCTGAAAACCGGTTAGCTTCTCAAGAAAGACTCTGCACCATGGAGTAAGTAAGTAAGTTCTCATCAGAAACGCCGTCCCTCTCGCACGATACTGCAAGTATCAGTAGAATGACCAATGGTCGTGAATGTGTTTCATTCGGACATATTTTTCTGGGGTGGCCCGGAAGAAACCCGAATGGATTTTACATTATTCGTCTCAATATTGTGTTCCATACCGATGCGGTAGACCTTCATATGAAATTATACAGGGTGATTCAAGAAGGAATGTGAATATTTTATTTACTTACTTAGTTACTTACTTACTTACTCCATGGTGCAGAATCCTTCTTGAGAAGCTAAACGGTTTTCAGGTAGTCAAGAAATTCCCTGCTTTTTATGGAACCCGAAGGTTCATTACCGCATTCACAAGTACCCGCCACCTGTCCCTATCCTGAGCCAGCTCGATTCAGTCCATACCCGCACATCCCACTTCCTGAAGATCCATCTTAATATTATGCTCCCATCTACGCCTGGGTTTCCCAAACGATCTCTTTCCCCCAGGTTTCCCCACCAGAACCCTATATAAGCCACTCTTCTCCCCATACGCGCTACGAGGTCAATATTTTGGGAGGTGATAATATCGATCGTTGTTAGAAAAAATAATCCTCTGAATATGTGTCTAATAACGAATGATTATCGACATAGTGCTCTCAAAATCTACAGGCACAAAAGAATTTTGAATGGTGCCCGCCACCTGTCCTTATTCTGAGCCAGCTGGATCCTCTTCTGATAAGAACACGAGAAAGAGAATTTATCGCTAATTGTATTTTAATATTAATTTAATATTTAAATGATAGATTTTTTTACAGTTCAAAATAAACGTTCGACAGTTCCATCGCCTGCCTCACTGCACTTTGCAACTCGTGTGCGAAGATCGCGTGATGTTCGTCTGAGGTGATGTTCGCGTTTCTTTGTGCGGGCAGCAGCAACCAAAACGCGAGCGAGCAATTCATCTTGCGTGTCCACCTTTCTTTTGTAAACTTCGCTTTTCATTAGACGCATGTTGATGTGAAAATTTTTTCCTCACAATGGCCGATATTATAACCTTCCAAAATAATGTCTTTTTCTCCAAATAACCCTATTTTAAACTATCAAACACGACGTCTAAATTATTAATTTTTTGAGCTTTTGTTTTGTTAAATTTTCTAGAATAACTAGGACATATTTCTATTAGATTCTTAAATGGCCCTTTCCTACTTGACTCAGACCCAGTAATTACTAAGTCTCTATGTTTTCATTTTGCTTTTATTAATCTTCGGAATTAAAATGAATAAAAGTTTCACATAATATCTCGTTACTTGCTGTTGTAAAACATGATGATAGTATCCCAACAGAAACAGTAAATGCAAAGCTTATAGAAGAATATTCAGCCTTCATCAAGCGACACACTGTATTTATAATTTAAAAACACCAAAGGTAGAGACAGACGATCCCGGTGGCCGCGCGACCTAAGGTGTCGGTCTGCGGCCACTCTCTTGCGAGGACTGTGGGTTCAAATCCCAACGTGTACGTGGATGTCCGTTTCTTGTGAGTGTTGTGTGATTTCAGTTAGAATTCTCTGCATCGGGCCGATTACTCATCCATATGAATCATACCGAGTATGTGTGTATGATTGTGGTAAAGAAACCTCAACATTGGGGAGTCACATGCCCACTAAAGCTGTCAAACCGTAAAAAAAGGTGGAGATGAAGATGCCTGTGCGGCCAGAAGAGTTATGTTGTGATGTGATCACACTTACAGTGGCTACCTTGTTGATAAATTAGATTGGAGAACAAATCTGGTAAACATTAAATTTGTTTATGGAAATGATTTCTCGTTTAAGTCCAAGGAATTAATGTCTTTATTATCTATTACTGGTACACACAATGTAATTGTTCTAGATGCGCACAGAGACTTTAACGACAATATACATTACGAAGAAATTTGGCGTGTCTCTTCTATTGAAATACTACCAGCATTATGAACCCCAAAAATGTAGGCTGCAGCAGGTTTTATCCGATATTGTATTGGCTTGCTTTGCCCCTATGTGTGTGAATCCTTTTAAAACATTTCGCGGAATAACAGTCTACATTGTAGAATTTTTGTGTTTTGTTTTGTTGTATGTACGATATAATTGTTAAATATCTGTTCTGTACCTGGTGGCGGTAGGCACAGGCATATGCATAACGTGGCTGTAGTTGTCACGGTCATGATCCTGTCAGTTCTATCATTATGTAGAGGTAATTGTTAGCGAAACTACACTCCTCAGAAAAATGGAGGAACGTGAGAACGTGTTCGCTTGTGACATGATTCGGTTTATGTTACTGTTGAATCTGGAAAGCAGAATTTTTTTTTGTGAAAGATTTTAGGGATTTTGATTTTGTATTACGTTCTTCTGCCTTCGTACCATAAGGCGTAGTGATGCTATTCACTGTCGCTTTCTTCTGTTAGCTTCCTGCTTGATGGTGTTCACTATGGAAAGGAGGAAGAATAAGAAAAGGTAGCTATATAAATTGGGGGAGAGGTTGATCCATTTTACGTGTTTTTTAAAATAAAATGTCATATTTTTCCCTTACTTTATAGTTGGATGTCGAGAAGCTTGACGCTGGGTATAACTTTCAGTGTGCCTAATCTCACCCACATCAAGAGTAATTGTACGCATATTTACCTTAACTTACAGGCAGTCTCGAATGTCGTCTAATTTAACAATTTTATCACTTGTTGATGTCTGCACATATATACATACATGCGTATACACTCGATAAGGAATGTAATAATGTTATCACATAATCATTACCGTCATCGTCACCATCATCATCATAATAAACAATACCAATAAAATTAAAAATAATAATTAACGTTACTATGATAACAGCAAAATGATTAAGTTAATTGCAGGCTAAAAATATTGTAATGTTATGTAAAAGTATCCAGTTCCTTGTTTCTCCTTGTTATTTGCACTCACACAGAGCAAACCCGAGGCCTTGTCACTGAGTAACTTATGGTTATGTTATGATTACAGACATCAGTGTTAAAATAAATAAGTTAATTGCTTTGCAATAAAATATTAATTTAAACTTGACAACTCCTACTTTTGATATTTGTTACTACAAGGTACTTATTTCGCATTTTCTTGTCGGATAAGATTTTTGAAGTGTACAAACTTATGCGTCTGTGTATTGATATTTGCGTGTTTTGAATATATCAACACATCACAAAAACATTAAATTATATAACTTGTGCTTAGTTTGTTTACACAGCAGAGAGCTGTGCCTGTTCCAGTTTGAAGTTTCTATCACTCTTGTGTAAAGTAACGACGAAAATATTAAAAGTTATTTCTGTTCTCATTATTTAACAGAAGAAGAGGACAATACAAGTGATGTAACTACACCAATTTAGTAATATTTGTGGCTGGCACTTACTGCATATTTTAGCCCTTTAAACCGCAAAATTAAAATTAATAATCATAAAAATTTTAATTGAATAACCGCGGGACCTTCTCTGCAATAACTAAGGGAGTGCATTTTATGCAATATCAGTTATTGGAAGTTACATTTTATTACTACTTTCTAGGCGTCTAAGTTAAATTACATGATATTGCATTGCGCTTTTCGATACTATCTCTTGTCTATAAATGTTATTTAACGAAGACTGTAAAATATGACACAACGTTTCCTAAATCCCTTAGAATTAAATTTTAAGAGAAATGTGGGGAAGATGATGGTTATAAAATCCTCAGTGAATCATAATTGTAATAAAATATTTTCATATTAAACGAATGCAAACAGGAGCCCTGTTAACCTAGTCGGCGTCATAGTTATGCTTCGGGCTCGAAACCGAGGAGAATTTTCTCTGCTCCAAAACCTTCACACCGACTCTCGGAATCACCTATCAGCCTCTTTAACACCGGGGACCTTTTGCCTGTACCTATATTTTTAGTCCCCCTTAAGCCATCACAGCGAGCTAGCGGGTAAATTTCCTTCACACATGTGATACAACTGTATGGTCTCCTACAAGAGCTTAGGCAGTGCTCTGCGCCTGTTCACGTGCGTATTCTGGTTGAGGAATAGAAAACGTGACGGGATGAAGGTGGCATGAAGTCAAGGGAAGGATTTGCCTTGCATATGTGCCATGGCTGCTGGATCTTATTATACGATAGAAAAGAATTTGTGAAATGCTGCGACTCTCCGCGTTCTGTGTACATACGTATGTGTTCTCTCCTATACAGTGTTCTGTAAGGTTGGATTATTTACTTTTTTGCAAGATGATCCTCCCTAAACGTTATGCACACTACACGTTTTATAGTCCTGACAATGCACACCCACACACAATTTTTTCTACCTCCGTACAGAAGAGGTGGGGTTCTTCTTTTAATCACTTAAACCTGCCAAATCGTCGATTACAGTTGACCGACACTTCTTACTTTGCAGTTAATTTACATAACATTTAAATTCAAGTCCTTTTCTCAGAGAATACATGCTGTGTCTCAGTCACAAAAACCAATATGTTGATGCCATTTAAAGTAAATTTTGCTGCGTATTCTGAGATTCTTGCGACACTAGTAATGTTGGAAAAATACAATTACAGACTTTTGCAGTGTTGCTTCGGTTTATCACATTCTTTTATATATATTTTTTCCATTTCTTACCATTGTGTATATGGTTGTATATTTTGTATACTTCTGTTTAATTTTGTAAATTATGTATTTTATTTTTATGTTTGTGTATTCTAATTGTTATGTAAGCTTTGTTCTGTGTATTCTTTTTTCATTGTGTTGTTCTGCGTATTGTTTGTTTGTAAATGTGTACTGAACTACTGCCACCGGGTGTCAACCCGAATGTAGTTAACAAATATATAATATAATATATCGTATCGTATATCATATATCATATCACATCACATCATACATCATCATATAATACCACATATCATATCACATCACATGACATCATATATCATCATATCATATATCATTTTAGGCGGTACATATAACAGTCACTGTTGTAAGCCGGTGACTGTTTTCCTGATTGTCTATAAGTGTTCGCATTGGTTATTCACATTTACTTTAATGCCTCAATGTCAGTTTATTTCTTGTACATCTCTTGTTCAGTTTCTGCATGCAACACGCCCGGACCATCTTAATCTCGCTGTCACGGACCGCGATCCGAAATTGACGCCTCTGTCGCATCTAATGATATGTGAAGTGGGGACTGCAGTGACATCTGGGGAGATCAGCAAACACTGCTGAACGAATTTCACTTGATTTTGATGTTGGTGATGGAAGGCGAAACAGGATCTGAAACTTTGAAAATCTCCTATAGGATATTACAAGACAGACAGCTGTATCTGGTACAGTTTCCTTCATTTGCCGTTGAAAGTTCAAACCTTAGAATTGTGAAGTAGTTTTACTTAGAATAAACGTACTGCCCTGAATTATGTTCATCACTCTTTTGAGTGTTTCTCCGCCTGCCTCTTTCTCTCATACATACAAAGACACATGTATATAAATATATTTGTGTAATATTTAATGCGACATGCAGCACCAATATCAGGAACAGCATTTCGAAACTAAATATTGTTAGATAAATACGAGGTCTTGCCGTGAGTCAGTCAATACCACATATTGGAAAAAATAATTCAAAGCATTGAAATTAGCAGCTGTACATCATTTCAGATATGGATTTGTCATAAACACAACATTCGTTGTATGAAGTATATGGACCTGTAGATTTGGCCTTGGTACTTTTCTTGTGTGAAAGAGAGAACTCTAAATTCGATTCTCACACTTGGGTTACATTTTTCTCCAGATGCTTTATCTACGATAATACATTCTTGTTTTCTGCTTCATTGTTAATATATCTGTGCTTCTGGTTTTGCTGTGCTAACTACAGACTGCGTGGGTCATTTGTTTTGTTTTATTTTATTGATAGTCTGATACAGTAAGTTGTTCTTCTCGGTTTGTAGGCTTCTTACGTGTGGAAGTAACAGATAAAAATTATTCGCAAAGTTGCTACATTACGTTATTCCAGGCTTCCGCCGCGAAATAGATGAGAACTGCGCTCTTCTGGGTTATTACACAGCGAGTAGTGGTAATTTCTTACCGACGTTTGGGGATAACCTCTCGGGCCCATCTTCAAGGGTCAAGATTCTTGATCCTTGAAGATGCAAGAAATTCCCACTACTCGCTGCGTTGTAACCCAGAAGAGCGTATTTCTTAATACGTTGCTCTTCCTCGTCTTGGTGTACACATTAGGCCTTTAACGTATCACGCAGCGACAGAAAATTACGCAAGACAGCAACGTAGATGCGTGTAACGTAACACTGCAGCGCATTCGTTTAAACATTGTTGCTGTGGAAAAGCAATATGTTTTAGTTGACGGTGTGTCTGTCTGTAGCCTTAGGTACCGAGCATGCAATGCGCATGTCCCTTTCTGTCATCTTTGACATATCCGGCTCTAAAGTACTTTTCCGCATTTTGGAAAAAAAAAACGTTATTGACCATGTTATGTGTGTTTTAATTGTCTCTAGAACTTTGTCGGAGGCATTTCTCATTCGATGAAGAATTGGCCGAGATATGATTATAAATGTATATCAGTCTTCATGTACAGTACCTGTATTTTGAATAAAACTTGAATTTTCTGGACAAAGTTTAAAAAAATACTCATCAAATTTCATGAAAATCCGTCCAGCGGGAGCCGAGTTGTTCTCTGCCGACAGACAGACGGACGGACGGACGGACGGACAGACAGACATGATGAAACTATTAGTCGCTTTTCGCAATTTTGGTAACACGCCTGAAACGTATCCAGTTTTATTATCCTAGTTGTTTTTGGATGTGACAACGTTTGAATTGTTGATGGATGGCCAAGGTTCGGAGAAATATGCGTCTACATAAAGGGATAAGGGCGTGCCAGTTGAGTAGCCCTACTGCATTGCAGCCAAACGATATGGCTCATCCTTATAATCTGATGATACAGGAATCAGTTTCCTCTGAAATTTTAGTGTCAGTAAACCTACCAGCGCGAATAATTTGCACGTAGCAACAGTAAAATATTTAAAAAAAATTACAACATATTTGTCCTAATATACATTATAAAGTGTACTTAGTAATGGTTGATGTTGGGTGTTTTGTTTCGGAGATCAACGGATCAGAAGCAACCCGTAAATACGACACGGGAAATTTTTTATCTTGTGCAAATAAAAAATATTTAGACGGACAGTTCTGCCTCAAGCAGAGACCAAGGGTAAGGGAAGGCCTTGCCTTCTGTTTGAGGCAGCACTGTCGATTTTTAATGTTACCTGTTTTGTTAAAAACAATTTTTATCAGGGATTAATAAAACAAGTGAGGTTTTCATCACTGCAAGTTCGTAACTTTCTAAAAATATCTATCTTGAAAAGATACTTTCCTTAGTTCAGTAGATCATGAAGTCGCAAACAGACTTAACCTATTAGGCCTAGTAGAGTTCTATATGATTTACCAAGCTGCACGGATTCGTAGCACAAAAGACCGTAATTTCCATACCCACCGCCATGATAATTTTATACCTGAAAAGAGGGTTTCATTGCGGAATTTTATTACGTAACAGGGATGTACTCACATTGGTATCGTCTCAAGAGCAGTGGTTAACATACGTACCACGTGCTGTGACACTAAAAATATACTTCATTTTAACTATTATGTGTTTCATATAATTCTGAAACCAACAGCAATTAAATTCCTTATACCGCATTAACAGTTGTGTGTTTATAATTGGGACCCAGTAATTACTCTGACGTTTTTAATACGTATTACATGAAATTATTGCCTCTTATGTGTATCATACTTTGTCATCTACAAAAGTTTTCTGCGAAATGTAGAGCGAATCTAAAACCCTTTGTTTATAGGACATTCTGAATAACAAGAATTGCAAATTGTACGCTTAGAGTTGAATTTTACATTGAAGTTGCACAGAAACTCATCTGTACAGAACAGCGCTGTTCACCCTTCGTAGACGCTGCCATTTATTTATTGACAGTTTCATTTAAAGTCACGTCTCATGTTTGTCTTTGCCTTTTTTCAGGTGGAGAAGTTCTATAAGGAATAGTTTTCCATACTGGTTGTGGCTGCTGCAAGAAAAGATAAGAGAAACAGGGCCCTGTTTAGGCCTGTGGCTGTGATTTTCACATCTGGATGTGGACCGCTTTGCCTGGTGACGAGATGGAAGACGGACTTCGCTTGGAAGTGGGACGAGAGAAAATTGTTAAAAATCAGCGTGTCTGAAATAAACATTAATGTGTTTGTAACTACCAGGAGAAACCAAGCATTTATGGGAGTACTGTAAAAAAATATTATGGGATTTGACAATACAGTTCGCGTGATTTTGAAGTTATTGAATATCTGTCGTGCATTTTAGATGTTGCAGTTTTTTTTCTAACGAAATTGATCATTTGAAAACAGTTTTCCGCTTTGGTTTTCGCGTGTGTTTCAAGGAAGAAATGTTTTCATACGGTGGCGTTCGGTAATACCGGATTTTCTTAGTGACTAGAGGGTCGGCAACCGCTTCGTGTTCAGTGTCGTGTGCGTGTGTGTGCGTGTTTGTGTGTGTGCGGATGTGAAAATGATGGACCAGCTTCCTAGACTGGCGTCATCAAGACGAAGCGTCGTCATCTCGACGGTGGCCTTCATACTCCATCTCCTTCTGAGCATCCAACGTCTTCCTGAAGCTGGCGCCCTCTTGGATTACGGTGAGTGTGCAAAATCCTCTGTTCTTATAAATTGTTTGTTTTGTTGAAAGTGTTAGGCTTAACGATCGCTAAGATATTTACTAACTGGCGTTTATAATACCCTCTTGACTTCCTTCTGCACCATTAAATGACAAACATATACTCGGAAATCTGGCCTAACCTGATCTCAAGTATCAATTTTAAACGAAAGTGCATCAAGCCTTCTTTTGCTTAAGAAAATATGAATAATCTATACTTCATCCTGTTTATAGAAACTGGGTTACCATCTAACCATCCACATTCGGGGTTACAAATAAAACTTGCAACTTACAGACCCATGATATATTGTGATACCGTCTTAAGGCTATCTCACGCCTCGGCTGTCGGCGATATAAGGGTGTGGAGCGACCGTGGCCTGATTGTTATCAAGGGAAAGGTGTAGATGGAACTGTCGGATAAACGTTCGGCAGTGCCACTACGTCCGTTAACGAATTTCACTCAAACCCGAGGCTTTGAAATGAGAAGCCAACGTCCAGCCGCCTGTGTTATGTCACTATCTAAGATGTTAAAAAATTCAGCGTATCTGTCAGTGTCCATAGTAACATGATATTAATGTAACGTACAGTACATTTTGGGTCAGAACGTAGCCGAGAACTGGCACCACCTTTGGGTAGCCGCAGAGACAGTGAAAACCTGACCCTGCCTTCTGTCCGTTTGTTGTAAATACGGGCATGACCACAAAACTACCGTTTCATAGCAAAGTTTCTTTGGTCCCAGCTTCCGTATCGGATTGCTAGCAACAGGTAGCAGGGCTCTGCGAATGTTAACTTTTGGGATCTACAGTACATTACTTCCTTTTTGGCCGGTGGAGGACTTAGTGGAGATGGCGGACGGACTTACCGGGTGTGTGAAGTGGCGAGGGATGGGTGTTCATTTGCTTGTAACTTCAGTGCGAACTGGTCAACTGTAGTTACGGAGGCGGAGACAAACAAATAGACCAAACATGTTGCTGCATTAGTGATCTCTCCTAGCTTACCGTTTGAAAATTCCACCAGCCAAACACCATGCACTGCACTGTACTTGCTGATGCTGAATTCTGAGGGGTCTGAGGGGCTCTGTATTGGGTTTGCGTCCTGCCAGGTGACTTGATAGTTAAAATAACTCGCGTGCATTAATCAAGTACGATGTAGACTGTACCAAATATAGATACTGTTGAACTGCCTCATTCTTAAAATAACTCTGTTATTATATAGCCGATGTACTGAGGAATTGGTCCTGTGCAGTTGTCACGAAATTTGGGAACCTTAACTTCCTGGAAACCTCTGGGCCTGTCCAGATGGTGTCATTGGAATTTTTCATTTACATAATCCTTCCAGTCGCACTAAGGCCCTGGTGTCGACTCAGCCTCTAATCGAAATGAGTACCAGGAGCATTTCCTGTGGGTAAAGGCTGCCGGTGCGTAGGGCTGACAACCTACCACCATCCTGTGCCGTTGTCATGCAATCTGGGAACCTTGAATTCCTGGAACCCTCTAATCCACTCCAGGCCTGTAACGGGACTGATTTACCTTTACTGAGGAATTGTTATTAGGTTCCTGGCAAGGGAATCTTTTTATCGTCTTGTTCTTATCGTGCAGACCGACTCCGGGCGCCGCCTGCCTACTAATCAAAGGATGCGGAAACTCTTTAGCCGATATTGGAGCGGTCGGGGCGTGAAGCTGACCACTCAACTCCATTCAGTGCTGAGGTACAGGATGCGTGAAACTAAACCTCCCCTCCCTCATATGCCTTTATGTCGTGGTACTTATTAATTACGGGGAAGTGTGATGGGTGTACTGCCGTGCGTACACGTGAAGTTTTTGGGTCGTGTCAACTAAATAAATTTAGTTATTTCAGGCTTCCGTCGCGCTGTAAAAGACATAATCACTGTGCCGGGATTTTACTCGGATTATTAGTTTTTCACCTACCTATCGGGTCTACGTAGTATACAGGTCACTTCTACAAGTGTTAAGCGGTCTCCTGCTCACTGTGTGGGCCACAGTGTCTGATAATGTCAAATGCTGTGGTTCGTACATTGGGTGCAGTGTGTTAATTAAGAGACATGAATTTGGAGGGAGAACGTTAAGAAAAAGGCTACATTCGTATCTGCCTTATACCTTATTCGTCAATAAGACATGTTTTTGGTGATTTTAACACAACGCTGTTCTAAATTCGATCCCTGATGAAAGCGTTATTTTCCACCCCTTAGTTTCTACACGAATGTATCCCGTAGGTGTGGATGTATGTGCGTCATGACTTTAATAAGCACCAAAGGAACATAAAAATAACGTATCCATGTATCTTTTGTATGTTAATACACTTGGCCCTAATTACAAGCTGTAGGATCGCTGCCAAGAGGCAATCCCGCTTAATGCATAACCGCAAAGACTTGAAGGTATAGCAGCTTCGATCTTGTGCCAAATTCACTGAACATCTGTTCCATATTTTGGAGCGCGCTCTTTCACATGTAGTGGAGTTGAATATTCGCGGAGAACTGTAGTCGTCTTGCATCACAAAACTACAGAAATTTTGACCTGCGAGATAAGATTTTATATGCGACGTACGGGCATGGTATAGCACATACCAACCAGTTGGCCATCTGTGTCCATAATTCCAAAAAATAAGCTAATAAAATTTTTAAGTGTAACATAATTATAAAAGAATTTTCGAATAATTACGCTACATCTTTCATTATATATATATATATATATATATATATATATATATATATATAAAGTAATTTTTTTCAGGCATGTCGTACAGACACTAGAGCTTTTGCTGCAGAATTAAATTACACGAACTTTTACGTGTAATTTAAGACGTACCTGTAAGGTGGCCTCGTGACTTTGATCATACTGTCGATTTAAATATTGTCTAAACTGTATCCGTTTTTTTAAACCGCTATTTGAAAATAAGATGTGTTACTTCTTCTACAAAGCAAATATTTAGATTCTTTTTTTTTTTTTTTGCACCTTCGCAAATTAGCTACCTTATGTCTGCCTGTCCGTCTGTACACATGGAA
>Ga0136643_10013209_pt1 | contig 12347 bp, 5 predicted proteins | sample TergutLab28metaG_FD_96883 | JGI IMG/M metagenome (GOLD analysis project Ga0136643, IMG submission 96883) | Labiotermes labralis P1 segment gut microbial communities from Petit-Saut dam, French Guiana - Lab288 P1 (version 3) (version 3) | ecosystem: Host-associated > Arthropoda: Insects >...
ATCCCCAGAGACAATAATCTGGTCTGTACATGCCAACTTCGAACAGCTGTATCTTCACACCCATTAAAAATTGGTCACATATTTATATGAACTTATTTACTCGGAATATTTCATACTACCACCTCCTAAAATATTTACTATTCCTCCTGAAACACCCTATATATATATATATATATATATATATATATATATATATTCGGGTAAAAAAACATGCATATAGCTGGATGGATGAGTGGATGGTTGAATTTATGGATATACAGACAGACAGTCAGTGGGACGTATAGATGGATAAACAAAAATACAGTAGTTATATAGAACCACACAAGACACTCACTATTCATGCGGCTAGAAACCAAACTTCTTTAATTTTCACAGAAAGTAGTTAGTCTTTATGATTTGTCATGTAATCAGATCTCATCGTGGCGAATATTTAACGAAATACTGGACCTGTGTACGGAACTTGCGCAGTGTGTTACATAGTTTGTTTAGATCTGCTTGAACAAATATTTTTGTGCAGTGGACTGAATGACTTAAGTCAAGTCTGATACTCGTGAAGGTTATAAATCTTCTGAAATTCCAGGTATTGCTGTGGTAATTGTAAAACACACAAGTATCCAGCAGTGTCTTCTTTTATTGCAGAAACTATTAGTGGAATTTTTAAAAACTACTTTCAAATCCAGAGAAGCTTAGAATGCCTACGAATTTTTATGTTTCCAAAGGAATAATGAAGATAAAATTAATAAGTAACTTTGGGAGACAGATTATTAAGGGGTTGTGGTTAAGGAAAGGAACTCATGTTTGTGTTCAGTGCCTGGCTTGTCTGTCAGAGTAGCTGAAACTTCTGTTACCAGGAAGTTAGATTTTTAGCATAAATGGTAGGTAATGAAAAACACTAAAATCCCGGCGTCGACACAAGAGTTGAGTCATTAAATTTCAAAGAAAATATGTCGCCTTTGTCAGAGTTTCCCATTTTATTAGCTAAGAGAACTTGACATTGTCTCTATAGGCCTGTCATTATACTCTGTGTGTGTGTGTGTATGTATTTATAATACTATGGGCCTTAGTGGCTAGAACATTTATGAACAAGCTGCCTGTAAACATCCGCTTTTGAACCCAGAACAAATGCGGCTGAGGTTTGACGATTTACCAATAATGTTAATAACATATGCTGACAGAGTGAAGTGATCTCATCCTATGTTCACACAGGTATGCCAGGAATTTTAGTGTAATATTTCCAAGAATTTCATTTCGTTGTTTTTCATCATTTGGACAAAGCTGTGTGATAAATGGGCAGTCATGTATAGAAAATTTAGTCCATCTAATTACACATGTAACTATTTGTTATTTCGTTATGTCATATCTGTCAATACATAGTAACTTACTTCAGTATGTGCAATGTATGTACATAAATTCTTCCAGTTTGTGGGCCGTTTCAAATAACGCAGCTAATTTTTAATTAAGAGGAAGGGTTTAATCCTTCTTCGACAATTGCAAGGAAACAGAACCTCCCAAAGATGTGTAAACTAAAACATCTTCCCAGAAAAAATAAAATTATGCACTGTAGATACCTGCTGACATCATTTTAAGTTGTCGAAGAAATATAAGTTATTTCTACAAACGCTATTATGGGGCTGCCTTTGTTTGTCTTCATTTAACAATGGACATAAATATTAGTAGACATTCACTGGCCGATATTCTTGAAACATCATCAGTGTGAACAATGCGGCAACGGGTAGCTTCCCGTCTTTGTGCTTTACTGTTCGATACTTGGCACTAACAATGGACGGCCGTACGAAATTGTTAAGCAGAACTACAATAATTCCCTACAGTTTAAAGTAGGTTTGCACAACATAAGGCCCTCGGGCCGTATGCGGCCCGAGGGTGGGTAATGTATGGTGCATGACGACTTTTGGAAATAATATGTATCTTGAAGTGCATACACCAACAAATGCACTCTATATTAAACTTGATAAAAGATTTAAAATTGACATTACAATCACTTTGACTTGATCATACATATTTCGGTTTACGACCATCATCAGGGAACCTTTACTAGAGCCTACCTAAAGTTACATTTAGGTTAAAATTCGGTATAGACTACTTTGTTGTATGTCATGCGGTGGTGTGGCAGCATAGAGTGCATTTGTTGGTGTATGAACTTCATAGATACCAAAATGCACGGTACAACGATAAAAAATATGTATCTTGCTTTAAATTCTCCACCATTATTATGAATAAAAAACAAACAAAGTTTTTCTCTGCCGAAAGACAGTTTGGAAGACATTTTTAAAATATTAACTTCATATATGATCTGCAAATATGATTTCTTTTATTTTTGCAGAAAATAAATGAAAAATTTCTCACACTATTTGCCAGAGATTAGGAAAAACAGAACCGTTATTTTTCAAGGGAACATTTCATCCTGTTTTCATGATTCATAATTAAAACTAATAGTGACGAAAAAGTAATTAATTTTATTTAATTGAACGGCTCTTAACCCTTACCCTGCTAAAGTGGAGTATATGGTGAGCTCCTAATATTGCCAGCAAATGGCAGATGGGATTTAATTCGGTGTTTAAATGGTTAATAAGTCACAAACATATTAAATCGGTCAAACACAACACTAAGTTTTTATAAATTTCATTCATGGCTATTTGTCTCTGCTATATTTACGAGCCAACATCAGACCTTCTACAAACCTTGGTACAGGAAGCACTATAAACTGCAACAGACGTATAAAGCGGTTTTATAGTATATAACATGTTCTTAATGTGAAAGGGGCCCTTCGTATTAACCTTTTGGCGCCGGAATTATTTTTCAATTTTAGCACATCCTCTATATAAAATGTGAATAATACAGGAACAAAATACGTTAGAATTATGAAACAAACTGCATTTTGAAGAGAAAAAACGGAGAGTATACACCATGTTTAAAACATTCGGTACCTATATTTGTTGAATAAATATATAAAATAAAACTTTGGAAGTTAGCGGTGCGGTACGTCAACTATAGTTGACATTAGGCGTCTAAAGGTTAAGCAGTATATAAATTTCTTTTCCTGTAAAAAGTGTATAGAAGACCTGATGATGGCTCACAATTACAGCTCAAACACGTAGCAGTGACAAAAATTGATAAAAACTAGTGGTGAGTGTGACTGATTTAATACATAAGTTTGTGATGTGGTGACACCAACCGGGAGTCTCGTCTTAAAATTGTTAATAAAGTATCTTCCCCACTCCGGCATCCAACCCTGCGGCTCGCAGAATTTTCCTGTGGAGCAGCATGACCCTCGTCGCTTTGCAAATGGAGCAGGCGTGATTCAAAGCCTCGGTATTTGGTGTTACCTTTTATTAGTACTGTAGAAGATAACAATACATCAACAGAGAGAGTTGTTAGGATATGATTAAGACAAGCGATTAATTTCTGCAACTTTAGCACCCAAATGTCGGCTACAAGACCAGCTGTTACGACTGAAATTTCTCGCGATTTTCGTCAGCTACTCCAGGTCACAGGTTCTTAACGTATGTTTCGCGACCCCAAAAATGAGTTTGTCCCGTTTATCATGGGTCGCCTTAATTCTGCGTAGTGAACTGGAAGTTTCTGTGACACCAGGACGTTTTAAAATGTGCTGTGATGGATTTAAATGTGCGGATTGGACAATTTATGTGATGAAGCCTAGCACACGTGATCTACCCAGGGCGAGCAGGTGCAGATTAGCTGCTGGTTTGCTGGCCACCGACTACGACTAAAAGAGTGGAAGGCTTTAAAACACAGACTTGTTTTCCGTTGATGAGCGTATAACCTGGTACAAGTATTTGACATACACACAATTGTACTGGGAAAAGTAAGAAGTGTTACAAATTATATAAAAAAACTAAAGTAAAGCATTAATATTGATGATACGGAAGACAAAATTTCTTTGTGTATGGAAGTTCTGCAGACGGAACACAACAGTACCACAGGCGTCTCGACGCTGTCTGTTTATTAAAACTGACGCTAAAAGAGACGTTTCAGTAAGAAGAAATGCGTTATGCATAACACTAAATGATGTAGCATTTCCCACCAGACTATTGTATGGCGTCTTTCCTCATAGAACACGAAAGAATCAGACGGAAACAACTGGTGTTGTCATTCTTCCGGCGTAAATTCAAGCAGCTGGTGCTTCTAAAAGGATTAATAAAGTGGCATTGTCTAGATCCTACTGGTGTAGAAGTAAACACACATACAAGTAAATACAGCGTACTGGCTGTCCAGTTGCGGAGGTTGCATTCTTTCAAACATAAGCGGTTGGAGAATATGCGGGTTACATGGAAAGGAGGAGATTCCTTTCTCCAGTAGTGGTTACACCAAGCTTCCTTCCATCATAAGGAATATATTTGAAATTAAATGTGTTATTGCACCATAAAAATGACGCGAAGTTAAGATGGAATAATGGACAGTGAGACAACACTAAGTTACGTATACTACAAAACAAAAGTAGGAAAGAGAGAAGGAGTTGGAGAGACAAAGAGATGTTGTTTATAGCAGTATTTAACCAACTTGATGCACAAAATTTGTTTCACAATAAGTTTTATTTCATGCCTCTACATGTTTCGAGCACATGTACTCGAAACATGTAAAGCAAAGCAGTCCCATTACAGGCCTGGACAGTCCCAGAGGGTTCCAGGAAGTTAAGGTTCCCAGATTACGTGACAGCGGCACAGGATGGTGGTAGGTTGTCAGCCTTACGCACCGGCCGCCTTTACCCCCAGGAAATACTCCTGGTACTCATTTCTGTTAGAGGCTGCGTCGACCCCAGGACGATAGTGCGATCACAAGGATTTTATGTCAATGAAAAATGCACTGACATCGAACCAGCGACCTTCCGAATTGTAGCACAGCACCTTAACCACTGTGCTACCGCGGTCCCCACTCGAAACATGTAGAGGCATGAAATAAAACTTATTGTGAAACAAATTTTATACATCAATTTGGTTAAATACTGATATAAATTACTGAGATGCACGATTAGCAAAACGCCAAAAAAAGAGATGTTGGTTCCGGGTTTGTGGGATGAGTAATACACAACATATTGAGGATGCGGCTAATTTGACAGTAAATGTGTGTGCACAGCCGTGTACACGCGAGTATTTGTGACACGGGTGGGGAACAATTATCCTGTATATAAATTAGTGTGATTCCTTCGTCTGTGCTTTGCCTACTTGGTTGTTTTGTCACGTATTTCACGCAGAATTGAGGGAGATTGTAGAGCGCCTGTTAGTGTCGGACAGCGTCGAGAGTTCTGTGGTCACAACAGTCAGTTTATTTTTATTTAATTAAATATTTATCGTATCAAAAATTTTATATGCAAATTTGTGTTGCTCTGTAGGATGCACAACGTTTTAGATAATACATAAATATATATTTACCAAATTTCCTCTACTTCTGGAGGGACAGACAGACAGACTGACATATCATTTGTCTTTGTTTTGCGTACTTCATGCAAAGAGCTGCATGGCCATTATCGTTTTTAAAAATTATTTTTTTATTTTTATTTTTTTTTTTGTAAACCTTTACAGGAGAGTTGAACGCAGTCAAAAACGCTAAAGACTACCCCCCTCCCCCCCAAAAGGTAAGATCCTCACAGCGGTAAATATTATGGAATATGAGCCTCTTGATCTATTAGCTAGTTACCTAGTTACCAAAGTTTTGGAAGAAACTCCTGCTTCCATCTTCATAGTAAAAGCGGCAATGCTGGTAGCCACTAGTGGAACTATTGTACATTGCAGAAGTGCTGAAATTTGTGTTATGGACAGTAAAACAAGGAATTACCATTCCTTACAATCACACAAAAAGCGTCCAGAGATAACAGAATCTCCAGGCATATTTAGGGAGAACAGCTCAACAGGAAAAAGCCCGTTTCCTTCCATAAACTTTATACTTTTTCACCCACCAGTCGCCTTACTACTGGACGCTACATATCTAGAACAATGGAAGCGTCGTTAGTTGTAACACGAGAGAAGAAATGTACGTAAAAACGTAAAACTGAGGTGTTTTCGCCTAACTTTGTTGCAATGAAAAAGGAATACCCTAAGTGTTATACCTTCTGAGTGTGTTTCTGTGGCTTCAGTTTTCCAGCATGCAATGCACAATCGCCATATTATATCGTCACGTGTGACTTGTATTGCTCTATCACGTTTTTCCACATTCTCACAAAGCGGCACGTCTTTCGGGGAAAAGTTATTGAACCCAAAATGTGTGTTTTGACTTTGTATAAAATATTTCTCATTCTGAGAAGTGAGCGAGATATTATCATAAATGAGCATAGTTACTCATGTAAAGTACCCGCTGTTCTTGCCATATTTTAATGAAACTTGAATTCTCTAGAGAGATTTTCGAAAAATATTCAAATGACAGATTTCGTGAAAATTCGTTCAGAGGGAGCCGAATTGTCTCATGCGGACAGAAGCACGGACGGACAGACGGACATGATGTAGCTAGGACTCGCTTTTCGTAAGTTCGTGAACGCGCCTAAAAATAACGAATGCATAGAAGCACAGCTCACAATTAACAGGTGCCTACGGCAGTGTAAGTAATGACATGCTAATGTTCACGATTTCCGGTCATGAAGAAATAAAGGTAGCTGATATGAAAAAATAATGGCACTTAATAACTGACATAAAAAAAGTTTCAGTTTGAGGTGATTTAATAAAGCTCTTCACTAGGCCGAATAATTAAGAGTGCTATAAATTATTCGCTTAACCATACACATAATCATAGGCACTTGTGTATTGTTAGTTGAGACTCTGATTGAATTAATGGAATTATTATTATTATTATTATGAGTAAATTTCCTCTTGTAACGCAAACCTTAACAAAGAATAAACACATATACACTTTAGGAGGCCTATATGCTTCAAAGTGTGTTTTAATAGACAATACAATAGAAGAAAGAAACAAATCCCTCTTTCTAACGCAGTCTATACACAAATGAAAATGTTTGAGATTTTATGCATCATTGTCTGCTAAGTGTACATAAATTAAAGCTCAAAATACGCGCATTGAAATGAAATAAAATTTCTACACACATTAAAAGAATCTTGACCAAAAACTACTTTACCCCATTTACACAATACTTGGGACAGATCACGGCTTTACATTAAAAAGTCTATGAACATCAACTTAGACAAGGAGTTAAATTTTAAGGATAAAAAAATTAGGCAAGCAATTACACAATGTGACCTCTAAGCAAACATCTGAAACCCGAAATTCCAATTCCTTTTACCCAGGAATACTATACAATACCAATACTAACTTTTTATATGGAGAATTATTGCTTCTTACTGAAATTTTACAATTTAATTTGTCTTTTAAATATACAACTTGGATACAAAATCTCAAATTATATATAATGCTTTAAACTTTTTCATTAGAAGGTAGTTAACTGTTATTTCTGCCTCGAGTGACTTAAAAAAATATATAATAAATATGTATATATACATTAAATCAGTACAAAGTCAAGTTGTGACTGCACTCATTCCTCTCTTTGCCTGAGCATTACAACGGGATGTCACACATAAATGTTTAACGGGACAATGTTTTGTTTGTAAAAGATGAGTTTCATTCTTCTGCAGAACGTTTGCTGGAAGCATTCTTTAATCTGATAAATATTCAGCGAATGAAGCTGGCCAAGCGCGTACATATACGTAGGCTAATTTTACGTAACTTTAAAATCAAAGTTAAAAGTGCTCAATATTGATCTTTATAATTCTCAAACATCGAATTTAAGGAAATTCCGTTAAACGTTGCATGCGTAGAGGCAGACGGACGGAAGTACAGAGCGGTTTTAAAAAGCATACAACAGTAATGCGACTAGGCCTATAAGGATAACAGACTTATATGCTGCTTCAGCCAACGTTCCAACGCGAAATATGATGTTTCACTACGTACTAATTAGACAGAAGTAGAATGTATGCATAATTCTTACATTATGAATTTCATTACCCAGATTATTTGGTTCAACCAGTTTTATTGAAAAATTTCAAATACTAGCTTCTACTGTAAAATCTTCCTGCTACGCTTGGCACGTGCTGCTATCTAGGGGTTGACTTGATTTTTCTGTTGTAGTTTGCTGGCTCATACAAAAATATCTGCCAGGCGGGTAAAATTTTCTTGCTTTCTTAGGACCACATCTTTTTTTTTTTTTCGTGATTATTATCCTGTTAATACGCAGTACTGCATATTAAGTTTCGTGATTCACTGTGTACCCTCCGGGGTTTACCTTTTGTTGCTATTTGATGCTTTTCTTATATCAACAGCCCGAGTCCTTGAAAAACAGCCAGTTACAGTTGTACTGATGATGTAATCCACCACGTTCTATGAAACTCTGTGATTCAGTACCGTGCTCACAAGAGCCCAATATTTCATCATATTCTGAGTACGTGACACAATACACGCCCTGACACTGTATTTCCTTAACCGCCATTTTATTATCACCCAATTATCTATTACTATGTTTCAAGTGGTTTCTTTCCGTTTAGGTTTTTCGACCAAACATTGTGTGCCTTTGTTCCAAAATGAACACCAACAAGATGACACTTATGGACTATCCTTTATTTCACGGTTAGTCGTCCTTTACGCTACATGTTTCGAGCTTCAGGGAGCTCATCATCAGGAGTTCACTTTTTCTACACTGTACAGGCAGTCTCTGGCATACTGTATAATCGGGAACAGAACACGTAGGAGAACAGGTGGAATACAACAGAAGATTATACAGTATGCCAGAGACTGCCTGTACAGTGTAGAAAAAGTGAACTCCTGATGATGAGCTCCCTGAAGCTCGAAACATGTAGAGTAAAGGACCCGTTCTCCTACGTGTTCTGTTCCCGAACAGAACACGTAGGAGAACGGGTGGAATACAACAAAGAGATTATGCAGTATGCCAGAGACTGACTGTACAGTGTAGAAAAAGTGAACTCCTGATGATGAGCTCCCTGAAGCTCGAAACATGTAGAGTTAAAGGACGACTAACCGTGAAACAAAGGATAGTCCATAAGTGTCATCTTGTTGGTGTTTATTTTGGAACAATTGTAATGATGCACGGAACCATGAATGTAAAATGGTGTGCCTTCTTCATTTACATACTTCTACTAACAATAATAGACCCCATTAGTCGAGCAATAAAAAATCTGGGTGAGCCACCACGGCCTTAGATAACTGAGTACTTTGTGTCGCAGATTCACAGTTATTTATACTCTTCTACGAATTCTCCAGATGTATTTGGTAACGCTAAATCTCCGTACTGACGTTGCTGTGCAGAAACGCGATGCCTTTTGTACCAAGTTCTCCTGTTGCTTCATTACTGTGCAAGTCAGAAGCAGAGGACATGGCAGTCAGGAGAATAGCATAACAGGCTCTGTGTGTGGCGCGGTGTGGCGGATCACGCACTTGGTGTGAGGAAGTTGGGGTTTTGACATTTCACAGTATACTGCCAGCTGAATATGACATATTTTCCGTGCAACTTTAATATTTAACACAAAATTGTTGCACAATGTTATTATTAAATATTGCTCCGCCATGTTTCGGCTCCATTTCTTGGCCATCTTCAGGGAGCACCAAGGTTTCTTGATGTGTGTAGCTTATACGTCAACTTAGTTGGCAGCACTGTGACATATATGATTAAAATTACAGTCCTTAAAATTGGTTTATAGAATATACGATTATTTTAAGTAGAAAGAAGTAATTTGTTGTGTCCAGACGTGTGTGATTAGCTTGTGTTCAAATGAAATGGTCCCGGAATATGTGAATATGAATAATGAATTCTAATTGGAACTGTGAGTATTAAAATGAAAGACTCATGACAGGTGTCTTTCGTAATCCGTGGTGCTTTTCTACATTTGTACTCAGCGCAGCCTATTCATTCATAGCAGGAACACGCGGTATCTGAAACTTGGTATTACGAAAGACATCCGTCATAAATATTTCATGTTTAACACACTTATAATTAAAATTCATTATTCGTATTGACACATTCCGGGACTCTTGCTTTTGAATACGGGCTAAACGCAAATATTTAGACGCAACAAATTACGTCTGTCTACTTAAAATAATTTTATGTTGTATAAATTAATTTTAATGATTTTAATAATTTCATTATATGTATAATTTTAATCATACATGTCGAACGTCTGCCAAATAATTTGACATAAGAACTGCTTACATTAAAAAAAATTATGTGCTCTTTGAAGATGGCCAAGAACTGAGGCAGAAACGTTGCGGAACAATAATTAATAATAACATTGTGCAACAAGTTGGTATTAAATATTACACTCGTGTACTACCGCTTCTTCTTACCAGTGGTTATCAGCAAAACTTATATTCGTGCATGATCCAGTTATGTTCAGTTTATCAAATATAACAACAAGGTTTTCTTTTCGTTGTTACACCGTGCATGTTGTTGAGTTACTCAGTTATTATACCAACTCCTGCATATATAAAAAATTTATAAAATTTATATATGTGCAGGAGTTGATATAATAATTGAGTAGTATCATCAAGGTGTCGCACCGCCACGGTTTTTGTAATCGTGTACGTATGATGTACATTTAATAAGGAATTTATTCCAGTTTCAATAGTTAATTAGCTATGACAGTTCAACCTGAACTTAAAAGCAGGCGGCGGTCGGACCCAAAGTTTTGTTTTATGGTAAAAGAGTTAACTACCCGAGCAATATGTATTACCACACATTTGAACCGTACAGCAAGTGGCACTAGAGTCTTTGCTACCTCAAAATTTCGCACGACCACCTCTGATTATAATACTGCAGTGAGTGGATGGCGTCTCAGTGATATTCATGTCACGTTTACCTGACAATCGCACAAATCTTTATCGGAACATTACATTGAGTGCGTAGTAATTATAATGTATTTTTGGAGAGACTTTATTAGCTTGTGGCCACATACTAATATTGACACGACACAGCGCGATTGCAAATTACCTACTCTGTGACGTACTGGACGACACTATGACGTTCTGTGATTTCTCAATGTGGCGCCAGTCTCAATGTATACGCATAAATTGTAATTTAAATTACATGGGTAAGAAATGTAGGCCTACGGCATTCCATGGGCCGATTTTCAGGGAACCCACAAACGATCAACAGCATTACGCACAGATTTCTTATAACCAGTTTCGGACAGTAAGAGGGGAAAGTACGGACAGGATTTCGTTTAGCCAGAAAGTAAAGTATCTGTGGCTTCCACTGCGATAATTTTCATGAGACATATATTCTGTAAGATTTAGGGACATACTCCGTACCGATTCTGCCCAAATCGGACGAAAAATGTAAAATATATGACAAAATTTCATTTAAACTTGAAAGCAAAGTGCATATTTCACTACACAATTATTCACGAAACTCAAATTGCTCAAAGTCGTTGCATGGAAATATTACGTACTGAATTTTATAAAAATCGGATCAGAAGTTTGTAGAGTACAGGCGAAAATTCATTGCCTCCCCCAAGTAAAGTACGGAATTCAGTGTACAAGTTTTCCGGAACACAAAAATGCAGAACGACATCAAGTGGAGACCAAGTATAACCAATTTTATTCAAATCCACCAAGAAATATGGAAGTTGCGAGTAGAAATTCATGAACGTATTTTGTAAAGTACGACTGTCACTTCGCCAATTTTCACGAATATCGCGGATGCTCAAACACATTTTTGCAAAGAACTTCCATACTTAGATTTATTAAAATTTGACAAATGGTTTAGTCGCAAGTACTAGGTCATGGATCTACGGACGTCGTGTTCTCCACTCAGGGCGCTGCTTTCTCATATCGTAAACGATGTCTTAGATGCTTACAATAAGTGTAGCTAATTTCTTGAAACAGGGTCCGTAATTAGATGCTAATTGCCGCTCAGCTAACCAAGAAATTATTCACACTTTATGGAACCTGCAGTTTGTTGCCGTGTCTATAAATGCCTGTCTCAGCCTGATGAAATCAATCCACACCCTCACACCTTAATCCCTTAAGATTTATTTTAATATTACCCTCCCTTTACATGTGAGTTTTCCATTGACATTTTGTATGGATATTTTGTATCTTTGATCAATGATAGCACTCCATGAAGTCTCATCTTCTTGGCTTTAGAACTCTAAAAATAGTTGCTAGTGAGCAAAAATTATGAACCTCCTTTCAATGCACTATTTTTAGCCTACTGTCACGTCATATTGGGACCAGATATCCTCCTTAGGTCTGTTCTGAAGCAACCCTTTAATGTGAGGGAACAAATTCACATCCATAAATACCAGATAAATTACAGTTTTGTATATTTTAATACTTCGCGAGTATATGGGAGTAAAAAA
>Ga0136643_10013212_pt1 | contig 12346 bp, 5 predicted proteins | sample TergutLab28metaG_FD_96883 | JGI IMG/M metagenome (GOLD analysis project Ga0136643, IMG submission 96883) | Labiotermes labralis P1 segment gut microbial communities from Petit-Saut dam, French Guiana - Lab288 P1 (version 3) (version 3) | ecosystem: Host-associated > Arthropoda: Insects >...
CGCTAACTTCTAAAGTTGCATTTTATATATTTATTCAACAAATATAGGTACTGAATATTTTAAACATGGTATATACTCTCCGTTTTTTTCTCTTCAAAATGCAGTTTGTTTCAGAATTCTAACATATTTGGTTCCTGTATTATTCACATTTTATATACAGGGTGTGCTAAAATTAAAAAAAAAACAATTCCGGTGCCAGAAGGTTAAAGTCCTAAAGACTGCATTGGTACATCCATTTGAAAATGTAGTGTGAAAATAATGCATTAGAATGGCGAGAATTTGTTAAGTGAAATGAGACACGGAATTTCATTGTACTGTTTAATGTTGAAGGTCAGGATATGGTAACATAATTTGGTGGTGTTTAAGGCTAGGGGATCTGTTTTAATGAAATGAAATCAGGAAGGCCGCGATGGGAACAAGCAGTAGCGACTTGCATCTCGGGAAACATCTCAGGACCTGATACATAGTATAGGAACATCAAGAAAAATATTGTCGAAATGGTCGGTTGAAGGAAATCTTGCGAGCAAACCGGAGAAGAAATGTATGTAAGTAAAACTTATTACATTTCCCTAAAGTGAGTGTCCTTTTTTTCTACCAGCAATTTCAATTATACTTCAAACAGCGTATTAATTACCTAAACAGCATGTCATAAGTGTGTCTTTGTTATAATATGTTTCAATTGTTTCCAGTTCTTGTTCTCTGTCTTGGCAATTTTTGCCAGAGGACGAGGTTCATCAAACGAACGCTTCAGTACTCAATTCCTGCCCCAAAACCCAACAGCCCCTTACCACAAAGAAAAACGTGTCAATGTTATACAGAGACTCAACTGGGGGACGAAAACTGTAGGAAATACACTAATATGCTTTGATTCAGTGCTGCAGTCATTTGATGTCAATGCTGATAAAACAGACAATGAACAGTGCGCTTTTAGGAGCTGAACATACGGAAGAGCACTGAATTTTTTCTGGCATAACCTTACAACAGACTTCTGTTAAGTAGGTTCCGCGCATTAGCGATTAAACCACTTCAAATCTACGTCTGAATGAATCATTTAAAAGTCTCTTCAGAGCCAATGAAATGGCTGCTTCGTATCACAACTCGATCAGTTTCCATACTTTAAAAACAGAACAGAGAAGAACCGTCGCGTCGACACACACACTCGCTGTCGGCTACACTTTTATTATCTTCGCAAGCTTCTAGGAAGAAGAAAGACGAAAAAACTGCCCTTCATTTACATACGAGAACCCCTCAGTGCTCCCCTCACTCCATCTGATGTCAACTCTTGAGAAATGAAGAGCAATTTTTATTCCCTATTGTTGAACATACATCTGTATGCATCCCAACTGCAGTGGACCGTCGCTGTGCAGACATCTTCCTTTTAAATTTTACAAACAAAAACGTTTCGGAAAGACAGTTGAATGATGCATAAATGCTACATTTTTTTTTTTTACTTATGCTAACGGGGAGGAAAAAAATCAGGAGAATGAAAGATAAATATCATTTGACCAATTTGACATCTTAACGTGTATAAACATAAAATTTATCTGCATGAAGAGTACCCAATTGCGATTAATAATGATGATGGAGAATGTGTTTGCACAGGAAAATGTTCGTTTTATGAGGCTTGGAAAAATTATGCAGTGGGCCCATGTAGTCAATAGTCAAATACAGTACTAAACACACACCATTGTAAAACAGATAAATGATCTCTGCAACTGGGTGGGTAGAAGTGGAAAGAGAATGAGTTTGTTGGGTTGTTCTTTAGAGGCAGAATTTGAGTTGACCTGTGACCTATATTGTTTAATGAATAATGCGATGTTGCGGGTTTAGTGATTAGGAAATTCCACGCATTACTTGTAGGTACGTCAGAAAAAGAAGACGCAATTTCATCGTAGTTACATGGTACATAATACCGCAATTTCAAGTGATGTTTGTAGTCGCTGAAGTGGTTACAGTAAAGGTCACTCGCTTATGAGATATGACAACATGTCGCCTGGTGGAAAAGAGCAAAGTTACAGCAGGCTTATGTTGCCTACTGAACAGGCGCAGGCAAAAGCATTCTTCAAAGAATTAATGACTTTCTATAAAACATTAGAACTGTAACCTCGAACACAACATCTTTATCTCGTGGCATAACAATATGTAGATGTTTCGACTATCAAGATGCCTTCATCAGGCTGTCTATAAGAAAAGAGAAATGTAAAAGTCTTCTTTTCATTTTATTACCGTGCAATGTGATAACAATATTTATTAAAACCAACTAATTGCACATATTTGTCAAACCATGGTTTGACAAATATGTGCAATTAGTTGGTTTTAATAAATATTGTAAAAGTCTTCATTTCAAACTTAAGCCTTGTTCTGAATGATGTATTCTTTCTTTTAGGTGATTCCGATGCGTCTGAATTTCTGCTCCACCGCCGAAGGTCATGTGACCTATGACGATGGAACAGACAGAGTGTTCCAAAATGTCGACACATAAAATTCAGACAACGGGGAATCACCCAAAAGAAAGAGTACAACATTAACGTAAAACTTTATGACTGCATTTAGTAGTCATTTAGGGTTGAGATTTCAGTCTTGTTACACGACACTCATGACGTCAACAAACAAAAAGGCACGCAATGTACGTGTGACCTAACACTGAGGCGCGTTCGCGTAAATATTTTTGCCGTACAAAAGCAATAAATATTACATGTTCTGTGTGTGTTTTTGTAGTCTTAGTTAAACGGCACGGAATGCGCACGCAACGGTATTATATTGCCATGTGTGTCTTGTCCAGCTGTACCGTATTTTTCGACATTTTCATAAAAAACGGTAAGATTTTCGGGAAAACCTTATTAAACAAAACGTGCCTTCTTCATTTCCTCTACAAACTTATCTCAAACACTTCTCATTCTAAGAACTATTCAGCAAGATACTGCTATAAATGTTCTTAGGTATTCATGTGAAGTACCCGCTGTTCCTGTCAGATAATTGTGGGGCTTGAATTTTCTCTACAGTTTTCCGACAAATACTCGGATTTTTGACGTTTTGCTGACCGTGCATCTCAGTATATTTATCTCAGTGTTAAACCAAGTTGATGCACAATATTTGCTTCACAATAAGTTTTATTTCATGGCTGTACATGTTTCGAGCACATGTGCTCATCATCATAGGTATGATGATACCAGAGGCTGTGTAATGCAATTTTGACCTCCTGATGATGAGCACATGTGCTCGAAACATGTAGAGGCATGAAATAAAACTTACTGTGAAACAAATATTTTTGCATCAAGTTGGTTAAATACTGAGAAAAATACTCGGAGGTCAGATTTCATGAAAACCTGTCCTGTGGGAGCCGAGCTATTCCATCCGGACGGACGGAGAGAGAGAAAGAAGTTAACTGTCGCTTTTAGCCTCAACACTCTAAGTACAAAACCTAAAATAATAAATAATCCTAACAATGATATTATATTTTTAAAACACGTGTTTGAAGGTCACGTTTCTACATAATGCAGTAAGATCTGACAGGCGTAGCCTGTATTAAATACGTTATCGCTTTTACCTTTCTACATTCTTATACACGGTCTGATTGTGTCTTATTTTTAAGGTCGAATCAGGTACTTGAACCTGGATTTTATACCACTAAACATACAAGCTGTTTTCGATAGGACACAATAGTTAGATTTAGTGTTTTAATATTTATGATCCGAGCTACAACGTGTCACACCTCAGAAGGCAATAAAACATAAACAGGCGTTTCGGTTTCAAAAGTTAATAAAAATTAAGGGGCAAGTTTCTTTTCTTGCACGCTACAAACTTGCATTATACAACACGTTAGACAGAATTAATGTTTATATATTCTGTGCCGTTTCTTACTATATTTTATTAAATATGGATACCATAATTGGTAAGTAATTTCATTATTTAAGCACCAGTTTGTTTTGAAACAGCTTAATCAGAATATTAACCGTGCTACACGGGGCATCCGAGGAATCTCTGCTAGATGGTTGGTGGGGACGAGAGTTTTGTCTCTATCACAGTGTTCAAATCAGCCCTGAGACCCTTCCAGCCTCTCACAGAACTGTTAATAAGAGTCACAGCAGTCAGGAGTGTGAAGCTAACCATTCACCCCATTATTGCCAAAGTAAAGAATGAATGGAGCCACACACTCACGCCCTTACACTCCTTCACAAATTCCACAATTTGTTTCAAGGTTTGTTGTGTATTTCAGACTGGTTCAGAACAAGTATGTTGCCTGCAATCCGAATGTGATTTGAAGTGCACAAACTCCATCGCCTCTTCCAATGCAATGAACTTTGCTATGCGAAGTGAATGCGAGTCCTTAGACACGTAGTTTGTCTGCCCAACAATGAAAGCCTTGTTAACGAGGAAACGTTTAGCGAATGTTTAAAGATGCTAAACGCGTGACCTTTGGAATATCCTCGCGCTGACATTTTGTTCGACAAACTTTATACTCTGAAGTACATAATAACTCCTTTCTTTAACGTACGGTCAAAAGGCATAAAATACATTACGAGGAACCCGTTAAAAACAGTCGAAAAATTAACCCGAAAATAAATCGTCAATAAACCGTCTCGAAAATTTCTCCTTAGCTACAGAATCGCTGCCAGACCAAGATGAGATGGCCAGCGACGTGCATGTCAAAATGTATCTAAAAAAAAATCTGACATCTTTTCGAGACGAGGTAACGGATTAGACCGAATTTTCTGTTACAAACTTGCATGTAGTTACGAAGTGGGTCATGAGTGATTTATTACAGAACCTTTAAATGAAGAATGGTAGCCTTCAAATACGTTAATAGCCTTGTATCTTCAACGTACGTAGTAAAATGCGCATAAGCGAAAGCTGTACCCAGAAACACCGCCTGTGTCGGTAGTCTCTCTTCGTTTACCTTTCAAAATATCACTTACTTACTCCACGGTGCAAAGTCCTTCTTGAGAAGCCAACTGGTTTGCAGCTAGTCAAGAAATTCCCCGCATTTCACGGAACGCAAATGTTTATTACCGTACTCACAAGCGTCCGCCACCTGTCTCTTTCCCCCACCACAAAATAAATAATGAAATATGAAAAAAAGCCCATTTGAAATGAATACTTTTGCATTTGAGGCGCAATATTTAAAGAAACACGAATTTCATTACAGTACCAACAAAACTGAATTTTAAATTTTTGACATGAACTGTTGAAAACTTTATTCAAATTATCCGTTACTTTAAGAATTTATGGATACAAATCTTAACTAAAATATCATGCAACATAATGTTTTTATTTTTATTTCAGTTGTTACGCCGTGCATGTTGTCGAGTCACTCGATTATTATACTAACTACTGCACATATATAAAATTTAATAGTAACCAATTTCATATTTTGTATACATGTAAAATAACCAATGCCACCGGGTGACAACACAATTGCAGTAAATAATAATAATATTATCATTATTGAAAATTAAGATAAAAGTAATGGATTAAGCTACAGTAGGTTTACGCAGGTAGACATTTTAACGCATCGCGATGAAAGGCATTTAAGGACAACACGTAACAAATATTCACTCAATTGTTACAACAACCACTGCACATATATAAAATTGTTTTTATAAAATTTACACACTAAAACATTAAAAACGCTCCGACATGTTTCGGTCCTAAGACCATCATCAGAGAGCTGTATATTCCTTGCTAAAGTCACATTAGAAATAGTCACAGATTAATTCCGTTGTACAAGTTGGGTGTTGTTGCAGCATGCCATGTTGTGTAATGTTATGTTATGCCCTGCTACGGATGTTCATTCTGTGCTTCTTTGCAACGCAACGAAGCACAGAATGCACATCCGTAGCAGGGCACTCTTCGCAACATAACATTACACAACATAGCATGCTGCCACAACACCCAACTAGTACAACGAAGTTAATTTATGCCTGGTTTTAATGTGGCTTTTAATGTGATTTCAGGAAGACAAAGAAATACAGCTCCCTGATGATGGTCTTAGGATCGAAATATGTCGGAGCAATTTTAGTGTTTTAATGTGTAAATGTTATATAAGTGCATTAGTTGTTATAATAATTGAGTAACATAATATTTCTTTCAAAAAGTAAGACCCTGCTATATTACCTATTTACATTACACCGGTAAACATAATTTTGTTTCTTACATTTATTTACATAAAAATTAACTTACTTATTTTCATAGAAAAAAATAGGAGAATATTTAAAGATATTAAGCACGATAATTAAACCTGTCTGTACTATCTACGTAAACGGCATAAATAGGTTCATATTTGTGAATGGTGCATGGTGTGAACAAACTATTTAATATTAAGAGCCTGTATTGTTAATTGTGTATTAGTGCGCTGATAGTTCTTTATGGTAAGCAGTGGCGATGTAGCGGTTCCTGAAGTTCTATATAGAAGAAGGAGATGCGGCGAGAGAACGCTCATAAATAATGGAATTCGTATGGAAACAATTCATAACATCAGTGAAGAACAGATGCCTGCACTTTACCTTGCAGAATGAGGAATATCACAAAATCTCTCAAGATATTAGGAGGAAACACAACCAGAATGGAAACACAAACCCTGTTTTATGTTGCACATAACATTCATTACAATCAGTTAGCTACAATAATCAAACAACAAAATGCACAATTGGTCATTTACACTTTAATAATTACATTAAAACAATGAAATCTCTGCATGTTTCGAAACTTACAGGTTCATCATCAGCTTGTGAGAATTATATCTAATTATTTTTTAGGTGTTTCACATTCAGAGGACGGTGCATCGTGATATTTTCTTATAATAAAACCAACTAGATGCACAAATTTCTCTAATTTATTTTTGGAATAAAACTCTACATGTTTCGGACAGTTTCTCTGCCCATCATCAGGAGTCTAGCACTGTACACACAGCAATAGTTATATGTCATACAGGTTATGCTGACTGCTTGCTAGCAAGCAGTCATCATTACCTGTATGTATTGTTGTGTGTACAGTATTAGACGGCTGATGATGGACAGAGAAACTGTCCGAAACATGTAGAGTTTTATTCCAAAAATAATTTTGAGAAATTAGTGCATTTAGTTGGTTTTATTATAAGAATATTTTTTAGTTGCTTAAACCTTTTTCTTTGTGTAACCTGTACAAGAACATAGAAGTATACTCAAGAATTCCGGTTAAGTATACAAAGCAGAACGGAAGCATTTCACGGTGTACGTAAGGGAGCAAATGCATGTGTTAGAGGCTGTCACAGAACAATGTCGTTATTTAGCATGTCACGGTAAGTCCCGGTAAGGTCATTTTCAAGAGCAATGGTCCAGCTCTTAATTACTCTTCTTCTGAGTATTCAGGACCTGTGAGCTGCACACCTGAGTCGTCCTGAGGATAGTATTCGAAATTTTGACTTGTCTTTGGTCCTTCGAAAGTCGCAAACCACTCACAACTGTAAGCGACGTTTCGTTTCAGAACACTCGAATTTTCAGCGAAGTTATCGTGACAGTGTGGACACTCATTTTTTATGTTGCTTCTTATTTTTAAATGCTTTTCTAAATAGTGGTGTAAAATTCTTCGGCCTTATAACTGAACTAGTTCTGGTGCGCTTTAACCTTTTGGCGCCGGAATATTTTTTTTAAATTTTAGCACACCTGTATATAAAATGTGAATAATACAGGAACCAAATACATTAGAATTATGAAACAAACTGCATTTTGAAGAGAAAAAGAAACGAAGAGTATATACCATGTTTAAAATATTCAGTACATATATTTGTTGAATAAATATATAAAATAAAACTTTAGAGGTTAGCGGTGCGGTACGACCACTATAGTTAACATTAGGCGTCAAAAGGTTAATCATGACCGATCATTAAATTCAGGAATTAAATTTACCCTTTAGGTTTCTATGGCCGTGCATCGTGAGCAAATTTTGAAGTGAGAGAGAAAACCAACAAGATGCAACAGTTAGATGTTTATTGTCAACACTTTCTCAACATGTTTCGGGCATCATTATGCCCAAAACATGTTGAGAAAGTGTTGAAAATAAACATCTAAATGTTGCATCTAGTCGGTTTTCTCTTTCACTTCACAATTTAAATATACCCTCTTGAACAGCCTTTAACAACCGGCGTTGTTATGAGATTTTAGTGGATTCTACACAGCGTAATGAAGTTCGTAGGTTAGAATTCCCATAACATTCCCTTAATGGCGATTGTTATTAATCCCGCCAAAAACGTCGAGTTTTTCACAATACATTAGTGTGTTAGTGTTAATACAGAGTGTCACAGTTACTTGCAAAACACCAAACACCAATGCTTCTGCGAGCAATGCCTAAATGTCCCGAGGTTTGACATGATTTTACAGACGAGATGCGCAGAAAGAGTGAGTTCTAAGGTTAAGATTAACTAACCAAAAAAAAAAAAAATCAGTGCTGATGGACCAAAATCACTCATCATTGAATTTATAATTTAGTGTTACCTACATGCTAAATGAATCAGTTTAAGCCTCTATACTGACAGCCATGAGAGATGGCATAATTATCCTGTAGCGTATATACATGTATAAAAAGCATCAGTCTAAAGGCTAATTGATTTTTCCCAGATGAAAATGTAAAAAAGAACAGTAGATTATGTGAACATCGAAACGGTGTTAAAATGACATATAAACTTCAAAACCAATATGTACATAACTTTTTTCGGAGAAAAAATTGTGCAAAGTTTTTACCGTTAAGAAGAGTATGGCATTTTTTTGCTATTTATATTGGCATACAGTACGCAATATTCAGGGTTAGAGTGTAATAAGAATCTTCTTTTACCTATCTGCCGACAAGAGTCTCACATTTTGCGGAATGTGACTGTCCTCTTTCAGATATATTTTCTTCACAATGGGAAAGATCGTTATTCTTTATCGAGGCGGAAACTTCGGAGGGTTTTAAGAGAAGAATAGGAGGGATTTTCTCCCAAATTTTCTTGCCATTGTCTGGCCAAAGGAACGAAATTCTCTGACATATCAGAGGGAGTTTTTACATAAAAACGGAAACATGAAAAGAACCACGCCTGATTTTTGTTCAGTTTCAATTTATGTGAGACGAAATAGCAATGTGTGAGCATTAGAGGAAAAGGACGACAAAAAAAGGGTCTAAAAATATTATCGGAGTAAATTTTATAAAGGCGTAACAATAGATAAGATGATTGCTATAAAATATACCTGACTGAAGAGAGCATGAGGACTTTAGCCAGGGAAGGGAAAATTGTGTTCCGTAACACATTCACGTACGTTATGGTACTTCATAAACCACAAACCTGATACGAATTGTAAGTATTCACCAGTTCGCTGTAGACAATTTCGCCGTATTTCCTTTAAATTGGCTCAGAATTGACTGGAGGAAGAACTGCATGAACAAGATAATCCAGCCTGCTACTAGAAACTTATGTCAGTTAACTTACACAAATCGTTTTGTTCCCTCTCCTAAGTTGTAATTACCGGTCCAGCGCTGGTGGCTCATATTTGAAAGTAAACACCGAAAGCAAAGTAGTGACCTGTTGAGCCTAAATCATTCCATTAAATTCACTGACCTTTACAGTTGTGTAACATTCTTTTTAAGTCTTTGATGGTCGATACTGCATTCAAGAAACTATTATTATTATTATACAATATAGATGTCTCTTGTCACAGGCATTTCTTCCTGGTACTTCTCTTGAACCAGCGGTGATCCCAACCGCCCAGGCTTCAAGCTTCACACTGCAGTACTTTCCGTATTATGTGTAATGTTCCAAGTATAGCTGTCTTTTGTAGTGAATCTATCGAGTGTTTTCCAGGTACAGCTTCCAAATTTTCCTTAAGCTTGTCGTTACTATTCCAGTGACTCCAATTATTACTGGTATAACATTATTATTATTATTATTCCGTGGAACCTTAAGTTCCTCTATCTTGCTCTCCAACTGATCTCAAACTGAGTCAATGTTATACACTTTTGATGGCTGAAATTAGGTTTAAGGGTGACTTAGATTGCTGGAACTTCAAAGGCAGAAGGTTATAATTCCTATGGGAACATGAATATTCTTTAGTGTCTTTTTGACATCTTTCCACCTTGCTTGGGTTCGATCCTACTGCACGTCCTACGTCAAACACAAAAACCATTAGAACTTTTTACACTTAGATGATAAGTCAACAAACGCACGTTTATCAGTCTCTTTAACCACATGTTGTTATTCTTCATTAACATGTTTCAGTTAATCCTGTGACCATCATCAGGATGTCTTATAAAAAGAATACAATCAATACACAAAAATGTATGATAAAACCACTTGGTAAAACAGTTGATTGTTTTTTAGCTTCCTATGATCATAAAATATCAAATGCACGGGCAAAGAAAACACAGAAGCCATTAGGACGTTTGATTCTCTGATCGAGATTCAAGCCGTGTGTCGGATAAATTCTCAGTAATTCGAAAGAGCAGCTACTTCTGAACTCACAGCACGTTCTAACAAAGAAGTATGTTGCCGCAGTCTTTAACTAAAGATCTCTAATGACGCGTAGAGAAACACAAGGTAGGGAACTTAAGGGACCTGGAGAAATGAAGAGCCTGGCGTTTCAAATGTAACTACTGGCTACGTGAAGTAGTAAAATTGTTTCTAAATGTAAGAACAGATGAACTGTGTGATCACGTGATGCCTACAAGTGTTTAAGGAGATAAGATCTAGGGTTGAAGAAAATAAAGAGATAAATTAGGGAGAAACGTGGACCCGAAACCATAAGGGATACTAAACTTTAAATCATGAAATCTAAATTGCATATAATAAACCCAATTATATCTGGAAGTGTAAAGACAGACGGGCCAAAATGTTTAAACGCGAAAAATGATTAACTGCTGAAAGTCAGCTCAGGTACTGGCAGGCGAAATTGCTAAGGAGCAAAACTGGCATCAGATAAACTGGTAGGCAATAAATTATATACATTTTTAGGAATCTCACAGAGAGGTCAATTGGGGTGCTGTGTGTTAATGGGTAGGGAAATCCCACACCAAGTTCGAACGTTGTCTGTAAGAACAGGGTGTTTTGTAATTTGTTGCTTACGTTCCTTAATTAGGCGATGCTCAGGAGAGGTCAAACTTTTCAATTCCTTCATTCCTCTGCCCTGTCGGGTCACAATTCCCTCCTTTCCTTCTTCGCCATTATTCACTCTACCTACAGGCTGTTTTCAAATATGTTACGGCCCTCAAGTTCTATCACCCACTGTCTTTCTTCTTCCCATGTTTCACTCATTTAAATTTCCTTGTATTATCAATTCTGCCGGCGTTCTAATTTTCCGTTCTTTCTCTTACTCGACTTGTTCAATTTTTTACTTCTAATTCTCCTTTTCACTTTATTTCTCTGTACGATGATCAACTATTCGCCTTACCAAACGGCGTATACCAACTTCAACGAAACTGACCTACTATTTAAGACACGTGTGTGCAATTTCACTTACTAACATCCGTAGTTAATTGGTTAAAGAAACCAAAAATTTAAAACAAAAAATCACAAGTATGTTGGTGTTGCTGGTGTAAACGTTTAATAATTGACACCGGTAAATATTCCGAGAAACGGCCGTAACCCTGACGTCGGCACATCGATTACGCGTGTCTGCCCCGAAGGCAGTGACCACGAATTGCCCTACATTGACTCCAGACAACATGAGAATCCTGCCAGAGGCTGATCGAGCACAGAGCAAAGTGTGCGTGCGTGCGTGCGTGTGTGTACTGGGGGGGGGGGACACGGATCTGAGTGATCTGAGTACCCCGTTTACGTCATTCACACTGATCATCAAAGTGGTTCAGTCCGAAAAAGAAGCAAGTGGAAATTGCTCTGTCTTTTTCTATAAATCAGTACAGGCCAATATGTGGGACGGCGTAAGTAGGGCCGTAATGAAATGGACACAGAAATGAGATCGTATTGTTGCTTAAATTTGAACGCAAAACCAATAATTAATAAAAAGCCGCGTTAGTAAACTTCAAAACGCCTTTCCAGCGCCAAAAAATTTGTGTCAGGCTGTACACGGCAGTAAATGATGACTTGGGAATGGCACACGAGCAATCAGCAGTAGCTGCCACATGCGTTTCTTGCAACTGTGTTTATCAGTGATAATGACCTACATAGGGCCGAAACATGTAGCAGACTCTAATAATATGTAATAATATTGAAAACAAACTACCATTAGTGTATTTAGTTTGACTTTTTATGTATACGGATATTATGGAACTGTGTGAAGTTAAAGAAATTACTAACAGAAACACCCCCCCCCCCAAAAAAAAAAAATTTTAAAAAAAAAAAAAATTTAACATTTTACCTTTAATATTCTTCAAAAAAAACAAAAAA
>Ga0136643_10013213_pt1 | contig 12345 bp, 9 predicted proteins | sample TergutLab28metaG_FD_96883 | JGI IMG/M metagenome (GOLD analysis project Ga0136643, IMG submission 96883) | Labiotermes labralis P1 segment gut microbial communities from Petit-Saut dam, French Guiana - Lab288 P1 (version 3) (version 3) | ecosystem: Host-associated > Arthropoda: Insects >...
AACTAAACTCCGTGGCCTTAGTCCGCACGCGAACTATACGACAAAAACACTACCAGCCAAAACTTCACACGAACCGCGCAATTTACAGCATACCATGACAGACCTCCGCTCCCGACACGGCGCACCGTTGTAACAGTGGACAAACAAATACTGCAATTGCTACGAACTTCAGAGGCATGTCATCAGCCGCGTCGGCCTGGTTGCCTGAAACACCACTGAACCCTAGAGCAATACCGTACTAAGAACTTCCTAGTAGGTTATAGGCTCATTGTGGCTGGCAGTCTGATGCTGAAAGACGTGTGGGCAAACTGTTTGAAAACGTAAATTGTATCTGAACGCAAAGCGTAGCACGTTTCATTCATACCATGCATCAGTGGCTAAATGAAATGTGTCAGATCACTAAAACTACTGACGTTACTGAAACAGAGTTTGGTAATGAGCATGCCTAACAGACAGTTCGCCAACTGTTTTACATGAATCTGTAGGTTCTAATCTCATATTTGAAAAAAAATAATACACAAATAAAATTAACTTGCTGGCGTACAAGTGTTCTTAAACGGTAGAGTATGCATTCATGGCAAATTCTAAACATCAGTCAAGAAACATGACAAAGGAAACTGAGATCCCGTAACACAATGGCTGCCATAAACGAATGGCCGGCAAAGAAAATAATAACCATGGTCTTGGCTCTTCTGGGATGCTACGCAGCATTGGTAGGTAGATGGTTACCGACGTTTCGGGACTAACTACTAACCAAAGCTCTGTAACATCCCAGAACAGCGAAGGCCTCACATACACCGTACTGCAAGCCTGAAATCCCGCAAAATAATACTCATTCTCAAATGTCGACCACAAATAAAAGGAAATACAAGTCATCCAAGAAAATAAAGGGCAGATAGACCATAAAAAATCAGAAACAAGTCTTTAGACTAATACTGTACCTAGTGAAAGAGAAAGATAAGGCGAAGAGCAGGAGCAAACGTCTATTATGAATGTGAAGTGCTCTAAACTTCGATTAATTCATTCACTCACTAATTTAAATATCTGATGCCTGAAGTAAATTTAAATAATACTTCAAAATTCAGTTCCCACTTCAGGGAAACATACTTCACATACACTACTAAAACAAGTCGGTTATTCCCTGCGAGGAAATACACTACGTTTATTCTGACACTCGTAAGAAACCCATAAATACACTCTTTGACAACAGTGACGAGTTCCTTCAAAGTAATTCATGTGGTGTACACACATTTATTTACTACCGAGTTTTAAAAGGTTAACACGTTCCCCGAGAAAGACAAGGGCGATAATTATCCATTCAGTAACCCGCGCAACATACTTCACAAAATGCAGGTGTGTCTGATGTTACGTGCAAACTACAAAATAGTTCGGCTAGGCGAACAATGCATAATTTGAAATAGGGAAAAAGGGCGCTTAAATAAAAAAAGGAAGGGATATGGACAATATGCGCTGCGCTCACTGTGTCACTCAAAGACATGGTTGCACAAATTTTCCAAAAATCCAGGCACCACCTCTTAATTTCTTGGCGCCAGAAGTGCGAATTGAAGCACGTTCCAAAATGAGGACCCACTATTCTGAAGTGACCTGTGAACCTCGCTCTTATCCGGTACTTTTGGCTAGGTGCGTGTGAATGATGCCGGTCCCAGTGGTCGCGCGGTCTAAGGCGTAGGTCTACGGCCACTCGCCTGCTGAGATCGTGGGTTCCAATCCCACCGGGGACATGGATGTCTGTCTGTTGTGAGTGTTGTGTGTTGTCAGATAGAGGTCTCTGCGACGCACTGATCACGCGTCCAGAGGAGTCCTACCGACTGTGATGCGTCGGTGTGTGATCTAGAAACCCTAACAATGAGGAGGCCATGGCCCGCGTTGGGCCGCAGCGCCAGGGGGGGGGGGATGTGAATGATACACATTTTTGTGTACAAATTAATAAAACTGTAGTAATTACACTGAAAATATTAGGCGCCCCGGTAAAAATAATCAGTCGCACGGGATTGTGCAGCCCTGTTCTAAGATATACCACTCTGAGACTCAGTTTTCACCAAATGGCATATTCCCCAATCACGACAATGCTCTTTAAGAACATAAGAGAGTAAGCTACAAGCGCCGTTCCCATGCAGCCATCGGATTCAACCCTACAACGGACCCCATGCTATTCGTTTCTAAATTTCTGGCTCTACGCTTAAAACCCAAAGTTAATGCGACACTAAAGAGTCAGTTACATGGGCTCCTGCAACCGGCGAGATGAAATGAACGTCGTGAAACAACGACTTTCACTTCGCATAATTTAGCAGATTTTGAGCCGTAATAGAGCCTAGGTTCCTACATGCAGCAACGAAGTCAATACATTTCACGTACACTAGGTAAGCTAGGGAAAAGCACACGAGAGGACAATTCAGGTTTTGTATGCTGGTACAGGTCCGTTGAAAATTCAACGGAAAGCATCTTCATTAGTTACAGTTTTCAGATTACATACGACTAGATTAATTTGGTCATACTATTAAGTTTTAGACCTCAACTTAAAGGCGGCACCAATAATACATTATGCATGTGTGTTAAAAATCTCAAAATATCACATCTGCCACTGACTTTTCAGCGCATGGGCACGTTTACTTTCTCGGGGAAACCCCATTCATTTTATTTCTTAATCCGTTACAACTCTTTCGCACCTTTATTTCCTCGCCCTTCTCCCGTATGCCTTTCTCAGCTCTTTTATTTGTCCGTATTATCGCCACGCCCCTTTCCTTCCTCCCTCTCCTTAACGCTAAACAATTTAGTTCGTCTGTCGAGTAATGGTTGCTGTCGGTCACTGCATATAACTTTGTACTCTGTGAGAAGTGCAAGTCCTCTTCCAGCATAAACATTCATGACACTGACGCTCAACAGGCCTAGAAGATGTATCTGTGATCTGCATGCATTTCAGAGCTGCAGATTAATGTTGCCCTTTCTTGCTATAGCCAGTAAAGGCGAATACTGTCAAGCCGGAACCTAGTATCCTAGTTCCCTAATACATAAACTAAAAATACATTATCTCTCTAGTAACAGGTGACAGCACTTGTAACAAAACGCGTCGCGTCCCACATACAGCGAACTGACTATTCAGTTTAGGTACACATAAAAATTTGTAACAAATCAGGTAAGTCTACTTACTATACAGGTGTCTTTCCACCAGCATGACGTATTTCTGCTTGTATGATCACTTACCTGAAAACAGAAGCAATAAAGAACAGTTAATTCATACTCGATAACAGTAGTCTGAGCAAATTCATATTATGCTTCGTGTAGTTGTGAAAATTTTAAAGCAAACACAGGCCTAAGTATATCAAATGAGAAACCCGTAAGGTAGGATAAAGGTAAAGTACACCCTAGAACAGGCCACGAAGGCCCAGAGGATAAGCAGTGGTATAACTATACTCTTTTTTAACCTCGGCGCTACATGGGGATGGGTGGTTAAAGCCACGCCCCGGCCGCTTTACGCCCGGGAAAGACCCGGTACACAATGTATACGAGGCTGCGTGAAAGACGGGTGCTGAAAATCTCGACCCCAATGGGATTCGATCCCGGACCGTCAAGCCCGTAGCGTGTCGCTATACCGTCTACGCCATCCCGACCCACGGAGAAACCCGTATGTATACCTATATCGTAAACACACAGTTAAGGTTAGGTTCATACTAATACTGTTCCCTTCTACAAATTAAAACTTTGCTATGCATAACTTAAAAGCATGTCAATAAATTTCTGAGTAACCAAGAACCAGACAAAGTTAAAATGTTAAAAAAAAAGGAAATCCAATGCACAAGTTAAAACTGGGGCAGAACGTTCTTCAGATGGGCCGGATGCAAGATCTGGTTCCGCAAAAAATAAGTCTGGCAGTAAGTAAGACATTTTCACATACGATATTCACTACATACAAATTGTGCTGAAAAGTCTTGATATTCGTTTTGAATGGGCGTGAACCTTCGTCTCGTACACTGAGGGAGGGAAACAGGTTGAGGGTGTTCGAGAATAGGGTGCTGAGGAAGATACTTGAGCTTAAGAGGGACGAGATAACAGGGTAGTGTAGATAATAATGAGGAGCTATATGGCCTGTACTCCTCACTAAATATTATTCGCGAAATCAAATGAAGCAAAATGTGAAGGAAGAGACAAGTATGGGGGAAAGCGGAGGTGCATGTTGGGTTTAGTGCGGAAACTGAGGAAATGACACCACTCAGAAGACTTATGCGTAAGTGGGAGGATAATATTAAACGGATCTTAAAAAAAGTCAGTTGGGGGCATGGACTGGATTGATCTGGCTCAGGACAGAACAGGTGACGGTCTATTGTGAATGTGGTTATGAAACTACGGGCTTCTTAGCTATTTGAGAACCTATGAACTTCTGAAGAAGGACTCCACTCAATGGAATTATTGGTTAATTAGTTAGTTATTTAGTTATTCAGTCAGTCAGTCAGTCAGTCAGTCATAGAGATATTCAGTCCCAAAGACACTGCTCGCTCAATGGTCGAGCCCCTATTTCCCTAAGATATAAATATGTTAAACATTCATTGCTCTTCTTTCGTGTTTAATAGTTTGTGGTGCACTCACGTGGCAGAAACGAGATCTGTTCATAAACAGACACACAAGACCATTTGTTGACAAGCAAACCAGGAATAAATGGATATACTACCTTTCTCCAGCGTCCATTAAATTTTCTTTAATATCCAAGTTTACAGGGACAGACAGTTTTCTGATTCGAAAATGACAACGTATTAAGATATGAATATTTTGCGTACTACAAGCCTCAAATACAGATCGCAATTATTATTACTGAGATACATTCTACATAATATTTCCATTGCACACAGCTATTATATTGTGTAAATCCGTTCAGGAGTTTCAGAGCAGACACTGTGCAGTATGTACACACCGTTCATGCTACACTAAAAGAGATAGGCCATCAGCACAACGCTGCGTTATTACCACAAATTATGCGTAAACCCGTAACGAAGAAAATAACTTCATGGACCACACTTCTTCTTGAGCAGTTAGTAGTCGCTCGGGTACTCAACATACTCCCCGCCGTTCATATGAACCAAAGTTCCTAACAGAATTCAGCAAACTCGCAACGATCTTTAAGCTGAAACATACAAATCCAGTCCAAGATCCAGCATACGCGACAGTGTCTCATTTGTCGTTTCTCTGAGCACAGCACCTGTGACAGGTATGTCCCGGTGGATGCAGGCTTTCTATGCGGCACAACTTCTGTGCTCGGGAAAACGATAAAAAAAAAAGCAACTGGTATTACTTTAAGGTGAAAGGTAAAGGTCACCCCAGAAAAGGCTACGAAGGCCATAAGGGGGAGTGGAGGTATAGCTCTACACTTTCTTTAATCTCGGCGCTACACTGGGGTGGGTGTTCAACGCCACGTCTCGGCCGCTTTACCCCCGGGAACGGGACCCGGTACCCATTGTACAGGAGATTGCGTGGGCCCCAGGGCCGGTCTAGATGGGCGGGGAAAATTGCGCCTCCACCGGGATTCGATCCTCGGAGGTATTACATTAAGATAAATATATATTTTAGGCACGTCGGCAAAGCAACTGCGAAAAGCGGCTGTTAACTTCACGTCCGTCCGTCTGTCCGCATGGAACAGCTCCACTCCAAATAGACGAACACGCATGAAAATTCATACTGAAGACCTGTACTTAAAACCTACACATACTCTCCATTTTCAGCTAAAATCTGAGAAAATTTTCATACTTTGTTAGATGTATACGTTTCGGATAAACCTGCTGCCTCCAACTTCACGCCAAGCTATTCGTTATTGCAGTGCGCAACCATCCAAACACACTAATAGGTTGCGCAGCACAACCAGGCCAACAGTTGAATTATCACGGATGACGTAATGATTACCGTCAGAACGCTTGTGTTTGCAGCATTACCACATGTGCAACTGACGAGTTTTTTCACGCTCAACTGTACACACCGCGCTATACAGCTGGCATCGATGTTACGTTTCGGCAGACTTTTGTTTGAACGTTCAGTAAGAGCAGTGAAATGACAGCCATGTACTGAACACAGTACCAACCGATACTTATCTTATCTCACCCTACAACACGAGTTATCTCGGCCTCTCTTAAAACACAATGCAAGTGATGGACACTTATCTCTTCTCTGTCACCCACATACACAGAATAAACTTCGTCTGATTAACAGCTGTCACTTTTAGACACAAAATACTATATCCACCTTTATCCAATTAAATGTCATATCTGACGCCCAATATAAAATTATTTTTTAGAATAAAGATTTCCCTTTTTAAAAAAGGGAATATCCCTCGAGCATTACGGCAAAAAATAACTGCTGCTACAGTTATTCCGGGGACCGCGGTAGCACAGTGGTTAAGGTGCTGTGCTACAAATCGGAAGGTCGCTGGTTCGATTCCAGATGGTGTCACTGGAATCTTTCACTGACATAATCCTTCCTATCGCACTATGGCCCTAGGGGTCGACTCAGCCTCTAACAGAAATGCGTACCAGGAGTATTTCCTGGGGGTAAAAACGGCCGTTGCGTAAGGCTGACAACCTTACCACCATCCTGGGCCACTGTTACGTAATCTGGGAACCTTAACTTCCTGGAATCTGGGCACCTCGGGCCTGTACTGGGACGGATTTATCTTTTTACTGTTATCCCATTTCAAACTTTAACTCTTACAACCAGTTCGCTTAAGTAAACACACTTATTTCGTCTTCGAATTGTATTCAAAATTTGGTAACAAATTTCACACAACATAAGCTCCACGTCGCAACCGTAATTTGGACTCATGACGATTTTTCCAAGACGGGATAGACTGATCCGCCAGTTCGCCTAGTCTTGCAGATGCACCCCCTACCAAATGGGACGCCAAAGCATGATACCGCCTTCGCAAAATCGGCCCTGTAACAGACAGTTCCTTCCCCTTTAACATAAAATTAGACAACACGGTGGACAACACCGATGTAAACTGACCTGACCACGAAGACTGGACAATACAATAGACAAGAATGATCTAAACATACCCGCCCACAAACACTGTACAAAAGAGAACAAATATATCCGCTTCAGAAAAGCTGTCAACTGTTGAGGTTATCCACGTGCCAAAATACATTAGGGCTACAAGGAAAACAATTCCTCAGGTTTGTAACGATACCGTGCCTACTGTACTCCACAAGGCAGCACACAGATTCCGGGGCATTTTGCAGTTACCTTACCTTATTTGCAGTCTTTATTGATACTGTGTATTCCAGTAGCTAACACCGTTGACTCATTCACACTCACTACACGTGTCGGTACTATCGTAATATCGTCACGTGATATATCCATCGTCTTATCACAAACTACTGCAAGTGCGGTTTACTGTGGTCACTATTCAAATTAGTGTTCAAAAATCCGCTAACACTAAAATTTGAACTGTGTACTCGATACGTCAGTAACGTGTTTGTAGTAATAAATTTCGACAAACACCACATGGCGCTAAGAAATACTAGTATCTCCAGCATGTTTATAAAATCTAATAATGTGTGATATCCAGGGTAATGAAGTAGGTATCGTGACTAGACTGCGGGTTGAACGGTACGGGGTTTAAATCCCGACAGGGGTAAGAGTTTCTTTTCTCCAAAACGTCCAGACCAGCTCTGTGGTCCACCCAGCCTCCTACTCAATGGGTACCGAGGGTAAAACGAACGGGGCGTGAAGTTAACCACTACCTCTATCTAATGTCAACGTTACGTATAAGTGAAGCTATAGTCTACTCCGCTTATATTTCTTCTTTGCGGGGACATGGAAAACCTTCACCTTTTTACCTTCACAATCACGAGTACATCAAAAAGTCTAGTTATGACCTTAGGTAAAGAAGTCAATATGACAGGAAAATGAAGCGCCGTGCAACTTTTAGCCAAAAGCTCTCACAATGAACTTTTTTGTGGAAAATCTGTCCAATGACTTACGTGCCTATGTTGACATAAAGACAGACGAATCTTAACTTTATGCACCCCGTTGTGTTGGAGAATAAAGGCAGATTAACAACCGTCAAAGTCTTTATAAAAATAATAAGTTAACCAGCTACATAATCTTAGTGCTCGAAACATGTAGAGGCATATAATAAACTAATTATAAAAGAATAATCTGTGCATTAAGTTGGTTAATTACTACGATTATACTGAGATGCACGGTCAGCAAAACATAAAAAACCAGCTACATGTTTCGACTCTCTAGGGGTCATCTTCAGCCTCATATTTGAAACATATTAGGAAGTATACAGATCATGTGCGAAAGAGAGATATTATTTTTATAAAGTTGAGTTATTGACGGTTGTTAATATGCCTTTATTTATAAAGACAGACAAATGGACATGACCTTTAATGAGAGCGCATAGACCCACAATAAAAAATCCTTCGATCAGTCCAACGATTCTCACGTTTTAGTTACGACAGAAAAAATTAATTAGGTTAATTAATTAGGAATCCGTAACACCTCATGCCATAAAAATGGGTTTAATTTCTTCCCATAACTTTTCTTTAAGACATTTTTCGCTTAAATAAACGCAAAGTCAGTTACACCCAGTAACAGTAGACATGCAGTCAGACACGACTGTAAGTCGTGTAAAGCGCCCATTATTGTTGTCTGGTTTGAAGAATAACTGGCAATTTCAGACAACTTTCAGTGAACCTCCTATATTTAATTTTTAGTCTGTCCAACGATTTAGATGTTGGAACCAGACCACGGAGAGAGGGACAGAAACAGCCTACACAAAAAAAAATGCTCCTCTTACCTTACAAATAAGGTATATTAATGTCGCCAAATCATGTTTATTCCAATTCTGTTAAGTATGTTAATTCCCGATTAGATTACAGCCAAATACCCATGTCACTGTCAGTGTAATTCGCAGATAGGTACAGGGTTTGTGAGCCCCGTGAATTGTGACTGCACTCATCACACTCGCTGTTGTGTTACCTACCTGTATTACTACGATCCTTCCATCTGTACTAAGATCTACCAAGCCGTTTCTTCCTTTATGACTCCCCGATTCACTTCTCCAGTCGTCCCATACAAGCACACAATTCGTTTGGCACCGACCCAAAAGATCATCATCTTTGGGTTCCTCTAAATATATGCATCATAAGCCATACGGAATTCAGCAAAAATACGTCAAAGAGCATGCGAAAAGACTGTATGTAGCCATGCATTTGAGATGTGAGTTCAAGTATCTGCCTTACTATTTTAAACGCCTGATTAGTCAACCCCCTTACTTAAACGTCTTTTGTGTGAAACCTGCACAATTCATATTAAGTCATTTCATTTCTTAATTAACGTCATTTCAAGTTTAGAGCATTACTCATATCAACGTCCAATAAAAAATCTCTTCGGCTACAAATGCTATAATTTTTTTTCTCTTCCAACACCATACTTGTTACACGGCCACGATGTTCTTCGACAGTTATCAGTATCCATTTCTCCCTCTAGGAGACAAGTCAGGTGAACAGCAGTCCGTTACGTAAGGTTGCAAAGCTACTCATCCAACAATCGGAAATTCGTATCTACAGGCCTTATCCCTTACACCCTCAACGCTTCAAATAAAGGAGACAGAACGTAAAACATCTCTATTTTTAATGGCATGTGCTATATACCTCTTTTTATTACCAATTTTTAAAAAAAAATCGATGAAGTTACACGTGTGCTTTATGTAAAGTAGTGGTCACTTCACAAAGACCAAACACAGCCGTAATGCACAGGTCGCCGGTCACCAACCCCTTTAGTCTCAGTCTCAGAGTAGGGGGACTCGACGGAGAACCAAAATAAGCCGGTAAATTTAATTCACACATAGAAATGAAACTGAACTGAAATTAGTTACGAAGATGGAACATGCAAATGGTCGGAATAAGAGTCATGGCTTCCCCAGTACACGCTCTTTGCATGTCCTTTGTACAGAGGATGAAAAGAAATGTTGCTATACCGTCCTCAGCATTTCACAAATCTTTCATATTCCACGAAAGAGGATGCCGAAATACAAGGACGCACATTAAAAGTCTGTTTTTCCTTAGGACATGGATGAAGAGCTTTTGAAACAACTCGACCAGGAAGCGGATTTCGTCCGTCTTCACCTGAAGTATTCATACTTCCAAGCCTTTATAATCACGGACTGCAAACTCCACCTATTCTTCTGGGTTCCTTTTTTGTGGTTCGTTTTACGACGCTGCCAGTAGCTCGGACCAAAAGAAGTAGAATTGTAGGACGAATAACGAACTGGAAAGAATTTTGTAAGGAGACCTCATTGAGGTACTATCAAGATAATCGTCTAGAGACTGAATAAAACCACGAAAGTTTCCATCAGGGTATCCAGTGTCCCGGTTGAGATTCTAGCGTGGTACCTCTCAACCATAAATCCACTGCGTTACCGGTACACCATTCCGCTTAGAGCACCTGTTCTTTTACACTACTACTGGGAAGGAACAAAACTCAGACCAGCTGTAACGCTAAGAATTGTACACGCACAGTCAATATTTTATTATCCTATACCTTGTCCGCCAATTCTTATAAAGGTGACCGAACAAAACTCAAGTTTCCACGAAAACAAAGCATTACATATATAAATAACTGACCGCTAGTCCGGAATGTCAATACATCGACCTAGAAGTCGATTCTCGGAACTTCGACATTGTAGCACGACCTTCATGCAAGTAGGCCTGTCTGTTTCCCAGGACTCTTACGTAAGCCATTCTAACAGCAAGATTACATTGTTCAAAGTCGTAGGTACAGTTTCCACATACTGATGCATTTCACGGCCACATTTGGTTTCAGAGTTACAATTTGCTCTTTCACCGAACAAGAATTCCGCCTTAAAAACAAACCTGTATCAGCTACTGAAGATAGGAAACTTTCAAAATGGTGACTCAGAAGGACAGCGACCTTTCAAGTGCGGAGGTTACGAATCACCCGCCAACCCCAACTTCAGCCGCGAGAAGTAACGTCTTCTACCGAAACAGAACCGTACAGAAAATAAGAACAGAAGGCATCACGATTCTAAATAGTTACAGGCCTATCGCACAGTTCGTTACTGGCAGTTCCAATCAGGTTTCCAAATCGCTTCCGGTATTTCAGCTGAAAAGCAAGCGCGATGTTTAGAACAGTAGGATGTTCCAAATGGACTCACGTAAAACGCACAAAATAAGGCAACTCCAGAACAAACCAGAATCCTTGTTAACACGCCAAACCACAACATTCAGAAGCTTTATTTTAAAATTTAAATAGCAATGTTTGCCCGTTAACGATGCTATGATTTACTTATGGCTTATGTAGTGGCAATCAGCAGAACAGCCGACACAGCAAAGAACGTTGCGATGACGGCGAAAAATGAATTAAAATGGGTTAGCGAGTGGTCTTATTTGTTGGTAACATCTTGACATTTTCCTGAAGGAGCTGACGTAAATCGGAGTAAGTCTCCGTCTGGATAGCGGATGGCACGCCCGGGATGCGAAAGGTCACCTCCAGAACACAAGTCAGTAGCGCTGCAGCTTTAGCTAGCCGGCTCGGTATACAGTGCTTTGAAATATGGAAGGATGAAGAACATTGCATTTGAAGACTACTGGTGTTGCATAAATATGGCACCGATTAGCAGATGAACATTAGCTGTTGTTATCATCACGTTAATTGGCTCCTGATCACTGCACACGCTCATTAATTGGACGGCTTCTTGTAAACTCTTTTTGAATCTTACTCGATGCTCCAGTCTTGTCCGTAGTACGTATGTAATGTTTCATACTACTAAAATGTAAAGGTAAAGCGTTCCCGTTAAAGGCCCGGTGTGGCCCAGAGGGTGGGTAGAGGTATAGCTCTACTCTTCCATGACCGCGGCACTAGAAGGGGGTGAGTGGTCAGCAGCACGCCCCGGCCGAACTTTACCCCCGGGAAAGACTCGGTACCCATTGTACAGGAGGCTGGGTGGGCTCCAGGGCCAGTCTGGACGGGTGGAAAATCTCGTCCCCACCGGGATTTGATCCCGGACCGTCCAGCCTGTAGTCAGTCGCTATACCGATTGAGGTACCCGGCTGTTTTATACTGCTGGTTGCTGTAATTTAAGGACACAGTCCCACTGACGCTTGCGTACATAAAAAAGAAAATGTTCATAATTCCACACCTTTACTGACTGAAATTGCAGGTACCAGGTTCGAATACTGATCACGACTATGACTAAACCTACATGTAAACGGTAAAGCAGTGCCGTTACAGGTCTGGAGTGGCCTAGAGGGTTCCAGAAAGTTAAGGTTTCCATGTTACATGACAACGGCATGGGATGGTGGTAAGGTTGTCAGCCTT
>Ga0136643_10013214_pt1 | contig 12345 bp, 7 predicted proteins | sample TergutLab28metaG_FD_96883 | JGI IMG/M metagenome (GOLD analysis project Ga0136643, IMG submission 96883) | Labiotermes labralis P1 segment gut microbial communities from Petit-Saut dam, French Guiana - Lab288 P1 (version 3) (version 3) | ecosystem: Host-associated > Arthropoda: Insects >...
ACGTTAACACTTTATCTCACATTTACGTTCACAAACGTTAACACTTTATCTCACATTTACGTTCACAAACGTTAACACTTTATCTCACATTTACGTTCACAAACGTTAATACTTTATCTCACATTTACGTTTACAAACGTTAATACTTTATGTCACATTTACGTTCACAAACGTTAACACTTTATCTCACATTTACTTTCACAAACGTTAATACTTTATGTCACATTTACGTTCACAAACGTTAACATATTGGTTCATATTTTCTGTCATCCAATCCAGTTACTGGGGTTTCTTTATTTCTTATGCCCGGAACGCTACAAACTTCTGAACGTTTTGGTACGAATTTATTGCAGCGCGATACTGATCAGTTGATTCATATCTGTCGTCGTGTTTGCACACAATGCAGCCTTTGTTCGCACTCGGTGAGTGTGTAGCAGTTCTGTCCACATCGGGACATCGACCGGTCCGTCTGTAGTTGCTGTGGGCTGCTCTATCTGCAGAAAAAGCCCTCGCAAAAAGGCCACTGTCTTTGCTGACAAACATTATTATAATGTAACTTTGCGCTGATATTTAATACACTTGAAATACATTAAAAAACAGTGTGGAAATGTGCATTGCACTAAATGATAGATTTTTCTCAATTTGTTCTTTGTAATTCTTCACAAGTCATTCGAATATATGTACAGTTATTGCCTATAACAATAGTTCCATGGAGTAATAAACACCACACACGAGACGATATAGAAATGCAAAATATTTCCATTGTTTTTCATTGAACACGCTCTCGTGTTTGGTTCGCTCGCAACACACACGGTGCCATCTGAAGAAGGGGTATCGAACACGCGGACCACTAATTCATTTTTGGACGGCGTCTTCACCGATCTCATTCAAATTATACAATATTTTAGTTTAAAGTGGATTTCTGGAGGGTCAGAAGGCACAATAAACTTTGTTAGCCACGAAGTTTTTTATTTCTTTACCAAAAATACGCAGTTTTCTTCACAGTGTGCGCAATTTTAACACAAATATCTCTCGGTAGGTCTTCTTTCAAATCCCGGTCTTCACACTGCCTGTCATGATATTATTCGATGTTTTACTCAGTTACTACATTCAAATTCCGGGTTATTACCTCTATTATAATATGCCACTTGCGAGTCACTTCCAGTTTATTGTCCATCACTCAACGATTACAAGAAATGTTGCTTTGGCACCAAATTTCGAACTGTTGACGATTTGTGGGGAACGAAGAAATTACTTTATGTGAAAATATGGTAAATGTTTGCAACATATCTGAAGTTCGGTCTGTCCGTCCGCATGGAAAAACTCGGATTTCTCTAGACGGATTTTCATGAAATTTTACAGTGGAATATTTTTCGAAAATATGTCGATAAATTTCAAATTTTGATAGAGATCTAACAATAATAACGGCACTTTACATGAAGATCTGCGTACATTTATGACAACATCTGGCTGAATTCTTCATACAAAGAGAAATGTTTCAAACAGAAGATTTATAGAAAATCAAAATACATTTTATGTTCAAAATCATTTTCCCGGAGATGGTACTGTTTGTGAGAAAATGTGGGGAAATATGGTAGAGCCGGACAGGCCACGACACGACGCACGCCTGTTGCATGCTGGATATGTAAGGCTATGGACACACACTCAGAATGTTCAATACGTATTTCTTATCCACAGCAACAATGGTTACGCGAACGCGCCTCCATATTACGTTTATACGTACACTACCTGTCTTGCTTTAACGTACAATGATTAGTGACCGTATCACTTCTTTTTCGGATGCTGTGCAACTACTAATGGATATGGTGGCTGCGGGTGCGAAATATCGAGCACAAAAGAAAACAGAAGGAAGAAAAGTCTAAAGGAAAAGTTTAGAGGGAAGGAGAAGAAGAAAGAGAAAGAAACGCGGGTAAAAATGTGAAGGATGTACATCGGGTATATGCAATGTGACGTTTGAATTACGCAGTTTTATGAATACATACCGACGTTTCGAAGTGGTCTGTTGCCTATATCACTCTTCTACCCTGAAGAAGGGGACAGCAGGTTCTACTGAAACAGTGATATCTGCCAGACCATGTGACGTCACACAGCAGAATAATACGTTTTTTATAATCACGTCCGTCCCGCGTCCTTGTGTCTCGTTCTGCAGGACGTAAAGCAGCAGCGAGTGAGCAAAGTTGGCACTGGTTGGTGTTACAAGAATAAAAATAGGAAATTTATTTCCCAGCATTTATTTTTCTAGTATTGTTCGCAGCTTTGAAGGAAACAGAAAGTGTGGAAGTGTGTGGAAGTGTGTGGAAGCAGTATATCCGCGTCATGCTTTTTACTGTGAGACTTTTCCGACGGGGAAGGAAATGCAAAACTTTCCTGAGTTTGGAAGTCTGCAAGCAGTGCCAATATATCCCGTTTAGCAGCAAAACAGCCTGTCCAATATGTGTAAGTGGGGGGGAGGGGAGGGGGGGGCAGTTCAAGCAACTTCATCTATCGTGTGCTCTGAAAGGGAACAGAGTACACAAAACGACTAGACCGTCCCGTCACACGAGGGCGTCGGTTAAGTTGCCGCCACGTCACGGCGTCTTCGTCCGCGTGAAAGAAACGTCAGAATTTGAGCAGACATGTGGTGGGTTTGACATCGCAGAAAATTACGGTTGTAAACTTCTGGGTTGTGACACCGTGCAATTTGGCAGGCGTCCTTAACAGTCCGATATAGATGTAAGATTTGCCTCAGCAGGGCGACATATGGCACTCGATGAGAGACCGCGCCTCCTTCATCAGAGAGAATATAAAGTGATGGATTACGAAGCTGATCGCTCTCTTCCTACTAAAGCAACATTAAGAGTGCATGGAAATACACCCCAGTCCCCATACGTCTTCGTTGTCTGATGAGCAGTCAAATTACGGCATTGACTGTACTGCAGTAAAGGCCGGGATAGCTCAGTCGCTAAAGTCACTGGGATACGTGCTGATTAACTGGAGTGTGCAGGTTACGATTGCCGGCCACAGCAGAATCCCGTTTGTGTTCACAGATACCAGACCGTTTGTTGTGCCCACCCGAAATTCAATCCTGTGGTTTCTGTGCGCTCTCTCCTCTGAGTGTTAATCAGCAAGGTTATGAAGGTGAAAACATTCACTCGCAACTAATTCCAAGCTACGGATTGCGTGGAGCTATACCTCCACCCCATACATCTTCATAGCCTATTGTTCAATTCAGAGGCAGCTTTATTATTGTTCGCCCTGCGATATACATTTCTATCTTACTTTACATTGCATTACGTTACATTGCAATACGTTACATTACAAGGAAGATTTTATGAACCTAACCTTTTATTCACATGGAAAAACATTCGATTTGTTTTTGAAGCAGCACTTTTGTGTCTGGGTTGGGACACTTAATAAGTTTTTGTACATTTTCACAGCCCCTCCACAGAAATGTCCGAATGTTACAGCAAACAGTGCCACAATCGCTCAATTCAACTCCGTTCCCAGTTCACTGTTTACTAACGAGCCGCTGTTGTGTGTGTTTTGTTTAAGCCCTAACAGCATCATTAGAGAGACCACAAATAAGCAAACAAAAATTCATCAATAAGTTACGGATTAACATTAAAAGGAATTCAGTTCAATTCCACATCTCACAACTACAGCAGGTAAGTCGCCGGGACAGCTCAGTCGGTATCACGATTCGCTAGGGGCTGGACGGTCCGGGGATCGAATCCCAGTGGTATCGAGATTTTACATAATCCTTTCAGACCGGCCTTGGTTCTTCCCTGAGCCTCCTATATAATGGGAACTGGTTCTCTTTCCGGGGAATAAAACGGCCGGGGCGTGGAGTTGAAAACCCACCCCATCTAAAGTCGAAGTTAAAAAACGATTGGTATTATACCTCCATTCCCTTCTGATCCTTCGTGTCCTGTTTTAGGGTGGACTGTAATTCCTTTAGTTTGAAGTTATATACCTACGCTAACGGACTTGTACTGGAAATTAATAATATTTGCAAAAACGCTTAAACCCTTTTGCGAAATTCTCTTTGTTCTCAGTGCCGCACACCTCGTCTTCTGAGAGTCATTCTACAGTGCTGTATCAAATTGGCTGATCTTGAATAACCGACCATAAAAAGAGGAAGTTATGGAATTTTGAAATGTACCGCAGTAAATGACGAGCCAATGGGGGTTACTACACTCACCTGTGAGGGCAATATATCTCTCCTGCTTCAGCGACGCGAAATGCCCTCCTGCTTTCTACATGACAAGTATAAGAATCTTTTCCGGTCATCAAACCCATCCCCTATCCCCGGCCGCACCAACAAAATTCTTCCCCTTCTCACTTGAATGCGAGAGACACTGCCCCCCAACAGCAAGCATCCAACTATAGACTGACAATCATCTCGCACATGGTGAAGATGGCTGCAGTCTCCTATCGTCGTATTGCTGCTGCATTATTTTTTATCCTCCTCTTCTTCTTCTGTTCTGTATCCCACCATTCATCTCGTCAGAGCAGGCCAAGGCACGACCATATTGATTCCATCCATCCCCTTGCCCGCTTGCTCTACCCCTCCCGGACCGCTCTCTCTAACATCCTAGTGTCGACCGGAAAACTGAAGGATCAATATCCTGCGAGGACATTATGCGCCGACCGGCCTGCAGCAGAACGGCATGAAGCCCATTAAATGTTATCATCGTTAGGAAGGACCGGGGTGTACTTCAGCATATCACGGCTTCCAGATTTCTTTCATGTATTGATGAACTGCAATATAAGCAATGAAGCAACAATGTACGACTTCATTCATCCGCCGCCTCATGTCTCTGTGTCGTGCCAAGTACATGGCAGCCCGGCGATCGGATTATTCAGATTATTCAAATATAATTGACTTCTTGTCTTTTTCTCCTCTTGAGATTTTTTTTAAGCGTGCTTGTTTAAAGTCAAATTTTTTTTCGACACACTGATCCGTTGAATTCATATATTTTTCAAGACAAAATTTATTTGCATTTATTTTTTAAATGAAGCAAAAAAGTGAGTAATATATATATATATATATATATACACATATACATATAGGCCTACATACACGTATACATGGACACACACACAAACACACACACATACATGTATATGCACATTGTGTGCCCTTCTTCTTTTCCTGCTCCATAGAGGACCCGATAGAAATACCCTAAGTTTTATGAAAGCTGCAAGCTACTGTTGCCGTTGCGAAGGTTGGCACACCTGAAACATGACTCGAAAGTATGTTGCAATGACACTGCGGTGCGATCCATATTCTTATTCTTAAAATTTTCGTAAACTTATAAGTGTGGAACTGTATTAAAAAAAAACTGTACTTCTGCGCTCAATACAACTTTGCAATGGATAAATTTTTATTATGCATATCGTAAATCGAGTATCAATTGTAATAGAACAAGGGAAGTTACAGTCAACAAACAAGGCATAAAATTTTAGAAAATTTTGTGAACTTCACGTGGCTTTAACTGAATGTAATATAGTATAATGTACAGAGAGTGTATTTTAAAACGTCACAGGTTTATAAAAACAACAACAAAAACAACAACAACAACAACAAAAACAACAACAAAAACAACAACAACAACAAAAACAACAACAACAACAACAACAACAACAACAACAACAATATGCACAACAAATTCTTTCGCTGTCGTTTTTGAATTTATGTGCGACTTGATAATTTTGCACTTTTCTTTTCATAACGATTTATCCTGATAATGGCCTCAGTGGAAAGTCGAAACAGTTTCTATTTGTAAAAAAAAATTATTTTCTAACATTTGTGTCCACAGAGTTGAAAAATAATTTCGTTGCTTGTAAGAAAACGCAACCGTGTTCAGCACACAAATGTTAATGTCAATGCATTACCTCATTCAGCACGTATTGTCATACTGACAGGGAAAGTGAATCCAGTGCGCTCTGACTGGCGGTTACTGTGTTTGTGCGCAATAGGCTATGTGGAAGACGAACATTAAGCTTAGACAGAATTTTCTTCAATTTCCTAACAAGGAGCTCACGATACGGAATGACGCCCGTCGTAACGACCAGCAACTGTCTCACACAGCTACTCTTATGCGCGATATTCCACAAAATAAAAGGGAAACAACCTTAGCTATATACAGTGTAAGTTCTGTTCTATTGATTAGCGGTATTATGAGCAGGCGTTATGGCTGTGCACTGTAGTGCCTGTGCGTTTGATTAGCTTTGTCACCACTTGATATCAACTGCTGAAGTAAATTAACGACATCACCAGTGAGGGTTATTAAGCTCCTAAAAAGACATTTTGGAAAATATATACACTACACTTTGGAACACGTGTTTACTTTCTTCTTCATTACATATTTACTGATCCAATAATAATCACGTGACTAGGATACTGCGGCCCTGTTTACATCCAATACACAGCATAGGTGTGTTTGTTTAAACTACTCTGTATTTCTTATAAACAATAACCAACAAATGCACATACAAGTGTGTAACTTATTACATTATAGTCAGTGCAGCCTTCTACATGTTTCGGCCACCTATTGTGGACATCTTCAGGGAGATGTTCTTTGAGGGAATATTACATAAAACGTTGAAGCAATTTACAGATAATTTTTAAGTCAAGAAAATGTCTTTTAGGACGTGAATGGAATTAGGCCTCTTTCCTAAAGAAGGCTATAACACATTTCTCGGAAACATTGGTACGAATATGCTAAACTATGCGAAAACTCCACAGATGATAATGTACATAAACTTCACCATCGACAGAAGCTCTGACCTCATGAAATGTGTATAAAATTTGAGACAGTTTGCCAGAATCTACATATTTTCGTAACATAGACAAAATAAACGAATCCTTTAGCTGTTTCTACAGACATCATGTGGTGCTCCATGACTTCACTTTATGCAGTGAACCCGAAGGGTAACACCCTCTGACGTTTAAACAGCATGAAGACATCTTGTCTCTGTGCCTAACACAACACCATGACGTCGCATAAGTCAAGCTAAAGGTCATATAAATTGTTATTATCGGAACTCGATGTACACAAAAATCAGCTTTAAGCTCCGAGTGTTTTATCCCAGAAGGAACAGGCCCGGTAGCAACTGAATATGAAGTTGATTTAGCCTTAAGTGGTGATGTGCCTGTGGTGATGAACACATTACTGACACTGCAGCGAGTCTCAGTTTTGCCTTTCAGGTCTTCACCGTTCTCCAGTCATCATCAAGGTCAATATTTGATTCTTCGTGTCGTTTCGTTTCTCCTGTTACGAAGTTCAATTCGTCTGTCACAATTTCGAACCTGCAGTGGGCCTAACGCCTGTGGGCATTGGCCTGCACCTACTACGTGTCTACGTAGGTACTGAGCTTCGGGTTTTCTCTCATTGATTTTCTGGTTATTCCTATATTATTATTATTATTATTATTTATAGTAATATTTTATTTCTTTCTCGTGCTGTATTTATAACTAGAACACATAAAGAGTAATTAAGTGCATTTGTTTATCTGTCATTTTTCATAACTTAATGTCTATCGATAATTAGGCGATAAGTTTCATGTCATGACACATCCTTCGTGCGACCTTCCTTGTTTGGCCTTTTCCACGGACCTGAACTTCCCACTGCGAAAATTGTTTGTGTTGACCGAACAGAAACGTGAGGAGCGACTGCTGGGAGTGAATAAGATTTATATCAAGAGACGCACATATCCGATTGGCTCAGGCCAAAGTGGCGCGTCCTCCACTTGCGTAATTGATTGATATATTGTGTGAACAGAGAGCTAGCCGCTTCGTTAGAGACAGCCAGCCGCTTCATTCTGTAGTGAGGAGTCTGTGTCTTCACACTTCATGAATAGAGACAGCCAGTTTGTACGTGGTGCAGTTAAACACACTATCACTGTTACTCACTTATATGCTGTGCATACAGACAGCTGTATTATTTGTGCTGTATCACAGGACTGCCCCAGTTGTGAACGTTTGGGAAGCGTTCTTCTTCAGAACTTATTTTAGATCACACCCAAGCCTACCGATACCGAGGAAGCCAAAAGAGCTTCTGGCAGTTATGTGCAAAACACTGAAGTGCTGATCTTTGCCCGAACTATAGTAGCTTTCCAAACAAACGTCACTGTCTGCAGGATGCTGTGTGCGTCACGTATGTAAATTTGGAAGCGAGTAATATCGCTCAAATTGAGAATATACATGTGGGTCTTGCGACTGACAGAGTGTTTGGGATTGTGATTCCAGTTGCATCCAAACATTTTTCCAAAATTATAAAAGAGTTCTTCAACCTCCCTGGGTCACAAAAGTAACAATTTTGTGTGATATTTATATTTGTTTGTTTGTTTGTTGTTGTCTCCCAAAAGGAAAAGGAAAGAGCGAGAATCCGACAGACGTGAAGTTCTATAGATGTATTGGTTCACATGTACTTAATATAGGTGTATTGGTGCACATGTACTTAATATAGACGTATTGGTGCACACGTACTAAATATAGACGTATTGGTACACATGTATTTAATATAGACGTACTTGTACACGTGTACTTAATATAGATGTATTGGTGCACACGTACTTAATATAGATGTATTGGTGCACACGTGCATAATATGAGTAAACAGAAATTTCCTTAAAAGCACATACAAATTTTTAACTCCGAAATACACAGAAAACTTATGAATGTGGACAAAGTTAATTGAAGCAGTGCTGTATGTATGTATGTACCTTGAGAATGTTAAATGTACCTTCTGCATACTCATTGTTCAGGGTGTTGTATACCGAAGTGATAAGCCTGGGATCTGTACCGAAGTGATAAACCTGAGAGCTGTACTCAAGCGATAAACCTGAGAGGTGTACTGAAGTGATAAACCTGACAGCTGTACTGAAGTGATAAACCTGATAATCGTACCGGAGTGATAAACCTGAGAATCGTACTGAAGTGATAAACCTGATAATCGTACCGGTGATAAACCTGAAAATCGTACTGAAGTGACAAACCTGAGAATTGCGCTGAAGTGATAAACCTGAGAATCGCATTGAAGTGATAAACCTGAGAATTGCACTGAAGTGATAAACCTGAGAATTGTACCGAAGTGATAAACCTCAGAATTGCACTGAAATCATAAACCTGAGAATTGCACTGAAATCATAAACCTGAGAATTGTACCGAAGTGATAAACCTGAGAATTGCACTGAAGTGATGAACCTGAGAATTGTACCGAAGTGATAAACCTGAGAATTGCACTGAAGTGATAAACCTGAGAATTGTACCGAAGTGATAAACCTGAGAATTGTACCGAAGTGATAAACCTGAGAATTGTACTGAAGTGATAAACCTGAGAAGAGTCGTGTACTGTAAAATGTAAATATAAATAGCGTTTCAATCCTTTCGGCTGCACTGTAGCTCTGGGTTCGATTCATGTTCTAACAAATATGAGTGTCATGTATATTTCCTTGGGGGCAAAGGGGGCCGGTGCGTATGGCTGACAACCTTACCACATTTATGTGCCGACAGTCTTGAAATGTGGGAGCCTGAACCTCCTGGACCCTCAGGGCCCGTCCAGGCACCCAGGATGATGTGCATTTTATAATCCGTTTTATTGCATTTTATAATCCGTTTTATTGCATTTTATAATCCGTTTTATTGCATTTTATAATCCGTTTTATTGCATTTTAATTAGTGTATTTTGTTGGTTTAAAACATGGAATGTAAAATTACACGTAGTGAATAACACGAACAGTTTATTTCTCGATACATAATCTGTTTATATTAAATTTGTGGAATAGATCCTGAACGTTTTTAACTGTCGCTGTATTTGTAACTTGTAAATGCTGATGTTTCTATGGTTTGTGTCCGCTCAAAGTGTCGGTTCCGCACATCCGACGGCTCATTGAATATATTCATAAGGACGAACACTAAATAAAGTTTTCCGACGACGGACATCGTCGCATTTCACGCTTTCCAAAATTTCTCTGAGTACAGCTCCATATTTTACCAAGTTGTGATGCCAACCATCGTTAATATTACCGCAGGAAATTAAAAGTATGTCGTCGGTTGGCCTTCAAGGGCTAAACATTCCTACCGGCTGTCGGACAAACCAGTCAAGTTGTTTAACAACCACAAAGGAAATACAGAGAAACGCAAGTGTAGAGAAAACAGTGAGCCCATAAGCCCTTGCTTTTCTTTCTTAAGAAGACAGTTATGCTAAAAGTAACTACTAGAATGCACTGTCTTTCCTAAGAATCTCTATTTATAATTCTCCCCAGTGCATCCCTACATATGACAGTGTGTAATTATATGTTCTTACAAACAGATGTAGATGCTGCTTGACTGGCCTGAACTGCAGTGTGTCAAGTTGCAATGGTTGAGACGCGAATACGATGTACGCAATCTGTACTTTTGTACCAAACCTTACAGGTGATTCCGTCCCCTCAGCTGCTGGACGCACTAAAACTTTTTCCCCCTCTATCAGTGACGATAAACTTCTATGATTAAATTGTTTTTCAAGTATAGGTTTATAACACAACTGTTGATTCCTGCCTGTGACACACAACTGTTTAAATCAGATGGATTTATTTATGTACCACTATAGATGAATATTTTGCGACGAAGTTACTAGCCGCATGACAAAGGGTCTGAAATTTTTTGACGTTTTGCTGACCGTGCATCGCAGTATATTTATCTCAGTATTTAACCAACTTGATGCACAAAATTTGTTTTAAATAATTTTTTTATCTCGTGCCTCTACATGTTTCGAGCACATGTGCTCGAAACATGTAGAGGCACGAGATAAAAACTTATTGTGAAACAAATTTTGTGCATCAAGTTGGTTAAATACTGAGATAAATTTTCGTTGTTATACCGTGCATGTTGTCAGGTCACTCAATTATTTTACCAATCACTGCACATATATAAAATTATAAAACAGGGTACTCTTCGCAACACAACACAACACGGCATGCTGCCACAATACCCAACTGGAATAGTGAAATTAATGTGACTTTTAATAGTGTAACTTTAGCAAGGACGATATAGCTCCCTGATGATGGTCGTAGGACCGAAATATGTCGGAGCATTTTTAATGTTTTAATGTGTAAATTTTATAATTTTATATATGTGTGCAGTAGTTGGTGTAATAATTGAGTGACTGAGATAAATGTCTGAAATAGTTTATGCGATTCAGACATGGCAGTGTCTGTAGGCGTAGGCTTAAATGTGATTAGACATAACCAGGAAGTGTGATGGAGCAGAGTTTCAAACGCACAGATTTGAAACACTCTAAATTACTTCATAACTAATCAACTCAAGCCGGCAGCGAGTGCACGAGAGACTTCAAAACGCCAATCATGAGATATCAACTTATCACAAATTGTCTGGACTCCGTTCCTTCCGTGCACGGATTTTTTTCCTCGGTGTTATGAATGAGGTCACCTAAACTTCACCTTGACATGATATAGTGCCACAGCTTAGCGACGTTTCAGTAGGTGGCGATCGTGAAAATGTCGTGTTTTTATCACGTCTGCAGACTAAGAAGAACAGAGCACACATTTAAGAGAAAAACAGCACTAAAAGTTGAGACAATAAAGGGGAAGTTATTTGAATTTTTTCGTCTCATATCGGTTTATTTGGAAACAAACAAACTGACTAACTAAAAGTGAATTATGTAAGTCTGCAAATATTGAGTTTTTTTTTTTTGGACCTCTGTACCCTTGAAAAGGATGGAAATGTGGTCTTTCAGAAGGCAGCGTGCTGTGTTACCGACAGCGTGGCTTCGCATCTCAGAATAAACGGGTCACTTACGTAGAGAGACAGCAAGAATGATGTCCTCAGTTTTAAGTCAAATAACTCATTTACATGAATGGTGCGGGTTCGCTGTAAAACGTGCAGAAATCCGCAGTTTCTGGCTGTTGTCTGCTCGCACGTTACACTCTCTGAGGCAGTACACCCCTGTTTGCGGAAGCTGCTACAAGCAGTTCATCATGAAGAAGGCTCAGTGAGTCATAACATGTTACTGAACTCAAGTCCACTCTAATGAACGGTTCGACACACTTTTCGAGGTACAGGCACCCTCCGATTTCCGCAGTAATTGTGATACGGAATTTACTGCAAGTCGGAATTGCCTATACTTGTGGTCAAATATGTAAGCTTTCCCAAGGATTCCAGGTGAAACCCCAAATCCAGCACAATGGACCCGGTCAACTGCAGCATGACCGCCCCCTTCCCCCCCCACCCGCCCCCTTCCCCGGGTCTGGGCCCCACAGTATTTTTCATCCCTCTTTGGTTTCCTTTCCGCTTGCATTCCCCCAACGAAAATTCCCATGAGCGTCTTAAAATTTTAA
>Ga0136643_10013215_pt1 | contig 12345 bp, 12 predicted proteins | sample TergutLab28metaG_FD_96883 | JGI IMG/M metagenome (GOLD analysis project Ga0136643, IMG submission 96883) | Labiotermes labralis P1 segment gut microbial communities from Petit-Saut dam, French Guiana - Lab288 P1 (version 3) (version 3) | ecosystem: Host-associated > Arthropoda: Insects >...
ATTCCAAGTTGCCACTACATGCTTCTCATGTAGCCCTCCCGACTTAAATCTAGTAGTAACCAATTTCATGTTTTGTATACATGTAAAATAACCACTGCCACCGGGTAACAACCCAATTGCAGTTAATAAATATTATTATTACTATTATCTCAGGCTAATTTACATGGGAGGATCCTGAAGGCCCACAATCGACTATTCCTGCTGACACATGTATACATAACTTGGTTCTTGGGGGTTTTCTTCATTTTATTTGTAGAAATTCACGTTTGGTTTACAGCAACTAAAGGTAAAGGTAAAGTGATCCTGTTACAGGCCCGGTGTGGCCCAGAGGGTGGGTCGAGATATAGCTCTACTCTTCCATGACCGCGGCACTAGAAGGGGTGAATGGTCAGCAGCACGCCCCGGCTGCACTTTACCCCCGGAAAAGACCTGGTACCCAGTTTACAGGAGGCTGGGTGGGCCCCAGGGCCGATCTGGAGGTTTACAACAACTACAATATTATAACACATTAGCAGGTGTAATGACGACAATTGCACACACAGTTACACATCACTTTTTAATCAAAAGTTTATATTAAAATAGTCCCAAACTGACAAAGCACCCGATTTTTGTGTATGCACCACTCCAACTGCCAAAACGGAGTGCCACCTCTTGCTTGCAACTTCTATACCATCCAATCCAAATACCCCCCTATGTACAGAAATTATACTATTGGCCAAAATTCAAAATTAGAGAAACCCAGTGGGCTGAATTTAACTTTTTGGAAAGCCAAACCTCATTGGTTGAGCTAATTCAAGTCAGTAGACCCCAACTTACAATAAACGAACATTTAGGGGTGTTGCCCACTGGCACTTCCTACAGAAGGTGTGTAGCTGAGAACTCACCTCCATCAAACACCGAGATTATGAATGGGTGGAGCTATATCTCCATTCTGTCATATGTGTTCGTGGCATGGTATGTACTTAAGTACAGAGACAACTTCACCTCTTGTACCATCTGGGCTTATGAATTCCTGAAACATTTAAATTCAGGTGTCAGTTTTATTCATGTGGATTAATATGTAGCTTAAATATAAATTTTTCCAGATGAGTTCATACGTGCAGTGAAGATCTGCACTGGAACCAGTTTGAGTCGTCACCTAGTGCACACTGTGTTCCAGATTTTTGATGAAGATGGAGATGGGCAGCTGAGCTACAAGGAATTCATTGCAATTATGAAAGACAGGATCCACAGAGGATTTAAGGTATGAAAATTTATATTTACTCTAAAGTATCATATTTAATATGTGTCTTCATTTACTTCAGTTGTTCCCATATTTTATAATGACTGGAGACAGTTCTGTGAATAATCTGTAGCTACAGGTTGGACAAAGATTTTGGTGCCATGTATGGGATGGCTGTGGGGCCCTGGGTACAAAGTGACTGACCACTACCCTCCATATTTTGGTAAAAGGTACACGTTGTGGAGATTTACCTTCAACCTCATGTGCACCTTAACATCATGGTGCTTAACCACATGGTAAACTGTGTTAGCATGTGTAAGATTTAAGAAGACTTTATTTCAGGAACATTTTTATGGTCACTATCAGTGAAAAGTAGAAAATGAAATAATGGCATGAAAATAATTTTAATTTATTATCTCATAGTTTGTAAAGATGACTGTTACAAAGGCTTAAGTGGGCTACATTTTACTTACAATATTAGCAAGGCTCCCAAAACCCATTCATTTGCTTGTCCATGACAATTAAAGGCCGACTGGAAATGTCTGTGAATTTAATAATAAGAATATTTAATAATATTCCAGCCACTCCATTCTTTTATTTCTGCACAGATTATGAATAATAAATTTGTAACCCAAATGCTTATGAGGGCCTTTGTTTGCATGATACTGATCTGTTTGAATAAAGGGAAACAGAGGAAAGATTACAGTCAGGTACAATAACAACAGCACAGGCAGGCAATCTGCACTGTTCAGAAATTTGTGGTTAGTAGGATATTTGACTGGTGAATGGGGCAATCATTAGCAGACCCAAGCATTTCAGCATTTGTGTTTAGAAATTTAACTAGAACCTTCCTAATTAATTTTTGTAAATCCTATTTCATATTTGTGTTTTTTCAGTCTTATGCCAAGAATGAAGGCTGGGATGCTTTCAAGTCTTGTGTCAAACAAGAAATGAAGACTCCAGCATGAAAGAAGAATGTGTTATATTGGCTTATAAGTTTCTAGTTCAAACTAAGCCTCGAATGTTACATCTTCATCCCTTTCCAAGTAACTTATTTATTTATACTTTTTATCCAGTTAAAGTTCTCTAAGCTACTTGAAAAACATTTTTTTGGTATTAGTACTGAAGTTGACACAAGAAAGAGGTTCCCAATTCCATATACAGTCATGAAAGCCAGCTACCTAAATACAACTGAATATGTGTATTCATGTCACACCATTTTCTCATTACTGTTCCTACAATAAGAGCCTTGCCTGACAAGCTCATTTCTACTGTTTTCACTACTACACAGAACTTCATATCAAGTGGGAGAAAGAAAGCTCAAACTGTTTATTAAGAAAACTGAGCAAACATTTTAGGTGTGTTTATATATTATTTTGTAGATACTATGCCTCTAATAGGTACAGTTTCTGTTATTCACTCCTAGTGGTGTCAGCAATGCCAGCAGTATTAACCATGACAAATCCTGTACCTTTATGCAAGTTGCTCATAACTGAATATATTGTGTCAACAAATCCATGCATAGGGTGCTATGCTTACAGACAGTAACAGTAAAATTTAATATATTTAACCAAATTACTAATTTGCTGGGCTGACTATTCTTACAGAAACTGTAAACATAAATATGTACTGCCTTCTTCCTTCTATACAAGTGCTAAGAGCAAGAATTGTATTTGAAGCTTGTTCCATATTTGTGTCATATCATTTCATATCTTTGTACTGCAAAAAAGAATCCAATTTGTTATTAGTGCAGTTGTTGCCTGGTTAGGCTGCACAGTGTTATATATGTCAGTGGGTGGAATATGGCTAATACCATGTTATTGGAGGCCGGATTTTGTTCCATTTTATGTGAGATTTCACACTTCCACTGCAATGCATTTGAGGTCATTGCTCTTCTGGAGTTGCACAGTGTAGGTAGGTAGTTGGTTACTGTTTTTGGACAGCCTATTCCCATTTTCAAGGAACTGCTTGACCCTTTAAAATGGGACCAATAGGATGTCCCAAAATGTGACCAACTACCAATCATTGCCATTAACATCCGAGAAGAACAAAGCCTTATTGTGTCTTGTTATATAAAATCTGAACCATGCATCTTGGTGGTAGATGCACTTCAAAATGTCTCCTGTTATACAGTTGAATGGTAATACAAGGTGCCTATTTATCTTTAAAGGATGTTGTCTTTGTACAGTGCCTCAAAGTCCGTGTTTTGTTATATCATGGCTAGTTGTATTCCTAGTTCCCAAATCTTTTATTCATGTTAACAGACAGACTTCATCTGTTAGAATCTCAGCTCCATCCACTGTTCTGTACAATAAGCTCATGCTTCATACTATGTGATGCTGGAATGTGAATTTAAATGCTTTTTACCCATATTAAAGAAAATGTAATGCTATTTCTGAAAGCATCTAATCAATAATTCAATAGAGTGCAAGACCTGAGGTCCTCACAGCAGTGTTGCCTACGATTCACTTATTGTGTAAAGTGGCACTATATTGCTGGAAGAGTAGTTCTTGATGCTGCAAAGGATCATAGTGCCTTCTGTTCAGGGTCAAGCAGTCCAAGAGGAACATCACTACAGCATTGTATAACAGAAGAGATGAATTTTCAATGGTTACATTTGCAACAGCTTTATTTACAAACCCCCCCCCCAACACACACACAGTTGGTTCTCTTCACAGTGGATAATCACAACCACAGTAAGACTACCTTCTGCTGGGATGTGACACCATTTAGTCTGGTAGCAATTTACTGACATTTTAGAGGAACTCCTTGTCTCCATCTTTAGGATCCTCCAAATATCAGTAGATTCATATGGTGTCACATGCAGGAAGACAAGAAGTTATCTTTACACTCATTGCTGCAAGAACCACAGATTTCATGATGAATTAGTTACCAAAACATATTCGATGTTAAATCAACTACAGAAGCTACATAATGTCACTGAGATGGTACAATGGTTATGTACAATTAACTGTACGCAGTAAGGAGGGAAACAGTCACGGCTTATTTCCAGGGAGTATTCAGCATGCATTTGGGAATAATGGGGAAAAGTTCACATCCTCAGTAGGAATAGATGGTGCTGTGTCAAAGATTCAGGATATGTATTTCCACAATATATAAATCAGGCACACTCACTTGCTTTGGCCTGACTGGTTGTAATAACCCTCAATATAAGTAACTTCAATTTAAGGTTCTAAGAAATATACGTGGGATTAACGAAAAGAAAAATTTAAAGGAAAAGTCAAATGCAGAAAATTCAGCAACATTTATTAATCCATTTTACTTTTTTTACAACCCAATTGTAGTTATTCCTTTTTATCACATGCGTAGCACAGGCTACTTCTCTGGATGTTTCTGTTATGGCTCGGTTTTATTATCCATATCCTTTCTTTGTTTCAATGTTCATTTTGACACTGTCCTCAACTTGTTCCTTTAGAAGCACTTTTACATTACCGTGTTAACTCTGTATGGTCTGGATTCATGTGCCACACAACACAAGGGGAAAAACGGACACTTTCACAACTGTTTTACTGGCACAGATGTACTATAATAGAATTATGGAATTTCTTACAACAGTACCCACATTGGTTTAGTCAGAGGACATGACATTATAAACTTCCTTCTGCAGGATTCTCAACAGGCAGGAAAGGTCCTGTAAAGAAATGTGATCTATAAATTAGACTCAATGTTGACACACTCCATGACTATAATTTCCATAAATTGCGTGATGAGTTAGGATGCATGAACTTATGCTACAGATTCTTATATTATGAATGCAAACTGAACTGAAAGTGTATTCTTGTGTCTATTAAAGTCATTTTTATTACTGTTAACCTAAAAACCTGTCTTAGTATCAGGAATCTACACCAGTGATCATTGGCCAGTAGTGCCAAATTCAAAAGTACCCTAAATCAGCTGTTTCTATCATTCAAATTGTATATTAGTGGTTCATTAGTAGATCACTAATACAGAAATTTATATTTTAATTTCTCAAATACAGTAATTGGTTGCTGATCATGTAATGGTAACTGATTAACAATTTTAATTAGTTAACAGCCCCAATTAAATATCAGAATTAATTCTAATTTCTTCCCTCGGCATTAGGAAACTGCAACATTATAGTGTTCATCAAATTTATTTTTCTGTCAACATGTAACAATAATCTGAATTATACTTTGTTGGAACTGCTATCCATACTGTTTAACCTTTATCGTCCAGCCTTTAAATCCATACCTGTGCCCAAGTGGGACAGTACAGTAGGCTCTTGTTTTGCGACGGTTCGTTTTATGGTGATTCACTTTTACAACCCTTGTCCAGTCGGACTGAGCACTCCTGACTTGTGGTGCATCACTGTCGCAACTCAATCATCCTTTTCTCAACTTAGTGTACTTCTAGCTCTTTTCTGGTGTGCATGTGTTTCTTCTTTTTCTATTTTAGTGCAGTTCTTTTAAGTTGATTGTGATTTTTCCTCCCATGATGTCCATCGAAAAGACAGATTGTCCTCTTTTGCAAAAAGGAGTGAAAAGAACAAGGATGACTGTAACTTTAGAGACTAAAATGTTAGCGACCAGAAAAATGGAAACTGGCAAGAAACGTGGTAATGTTTGTAGTTCCCTCAGCTTGGCACTGGCTACTGTATCAACAATTATGGGGAATGCTGAAAAAATAAAACAATCGGCACACAAAACTACAAAACTGCATGCATCAAATGTAAGTTACACTAGAAATTTTAACATAAAAAAAAATAGATCAATCACTAACATCATGGATTGATGATTTAAATAAAAGAATTCCTCTCACTCAGCATGCTATTGCTGCAAAGGCTAGGAGTCTTTTTGACGAAATTCAACAAAAAGAAGGTGGAAATGAGACATTCACTGCTAGCAAAGGATGGTTTGCAAGGTTCAAGCAATGCTCACAAATTCATTGCACAAAAATTAGTGGAGAGGCTGCTAGTGCCGACATTGAAGCAACTCGCGTGTTCACCGCCGAATTCAAGAAAATCATTGAGGACAATGACTTTCCACCAGATCTTGCTTTTAACGTGGATGAGCAGGGTTGTTTTGGAAAAAGTTACCATCAAGAACTTATATATCGAGGGAAGAAAAATCGGCGCCTGGCTTCAAGGCATCCAAGGACCAACTTACTCTGCTCCTTGGAGGCAACGCATCAGGAACTCTAGAAACTCCCAGAGTAATGAAAGACATTCTAAAATCTCGTTTGCCAGTCATTTGGACTTCAAACAGAAAGGCTTAGATCACGCAACAAATTTTCTCAGAAAGGTATTCTAGCACTTTTGTCATATTGTGTTACAGTTGTGCAATCAAAACAATCTGCCTCAAAAGGCTCTTCTGTTGCTTGACAACGCTCCAGGGCATCCACCAAACTTGGAAGATGCTCAGTCACAGCTTGAGGATAATATATTTTTTGTCCCCTAACACCACCTCCCTGCTCCAACCAATGGACCAAGAAGTAATAGCCACTTTCAGGGCATATTACCTTCGTCAGTCATTTCAAGAAGTGACAGGACAAATGGATACTTCTGGGGTCTCCCTGAATGAGTACTGGAAAGATGATAATACCATTTTAAAAGCAACTGATAACATAAAAATGGCGAGGGAAGAAGTAACTGTAGCGTGTATGAAAGGTGTGTGACATAAAATTTGGCCTAGCAATGAGAATTATGGTACAAATTGTGACAATCTGGATATGCTGATCAAAGAGATAAGCAAAATAGCAAAAGAAGTTGGTCTTGACAATGTTGATCCTGTGGGCATCACTGAAGTTTTAGAAAGTCACTCCCATCCACTTTCCAATAAAGAATTTTATGACTTGGCCCAACGATTGACTGAACAGCAGAAGGAAGATGACGATGACGAGGATTGTGGAACCAAAGAAATGCAAAGGCCCTTACTGATATTCTTTCCGCTATAGATATGGCAGCTGAAAAGTTATGTGATATCGACCCTGACTGGGAACACAGCTCTACAGTAAAAAGGGGCATAAGAGCCATGCTACACACTTATTATGAAATCCTGCAAGAAAAGAAGAAAAAATCAAAACAGCTGATGTTTCATTCTTTCTTGATGTCTTCTGAACCAAGGCCTGGGCCTTCTATAGCAAAATAAAAAGTGATTTGACTGACATTTTTTCAATTATCTGTGTAATTTTCTACATACCTAATTCATTAAATTAAAATTGTATGTCATAATGTAAAGAAATATTGTAAATTATAAAATTATTTGACTAATTTGTTTGGCCCATGAACCTATCTCAATGTAAACCATTTAAATAGTACTCGGATTATGACGATTCAATTTACAACCCAATTTTTGGGAACATAACCCCGTCGTAAAACAAGACCCTACTGAATTGTCCCTTTTGGCTATGAAGAGCAACACTTAATGAGACGTAAGTGTCCTGTTTGGCCAAATTTTGTAACAAATAATGTGTGTTGGACTATTTGTCTGTTGTAAGTGTAAAACTCTAACATCCTAGAAGACTGACAAAGATTTATATTAAAACAAGCAGACATGTTCTGTATCTTCTTAAAGCTTTGTCACAGAAAAGATTGTTTGCAATAACAGATGTTCACTGTGGCAAGTAAACTGCAATGATAACACATATTTTAAGATTAAAATGTACTCAAAATACACTGCAACTGTGTCAGGTGCTTCTAAAGATTTATGTTACAAACTTGCTGGCACACAAAGTGTGTAGACAAATACCAATAAGTACACAGTAAATCTGAAGGGAAGAACAAACCTTTCAAAATTGGATTCTGGCTCAGCAAACTTGTGTCTAATCATGAAAGTAGCTAGGACTTCAGCAACCTTGTCAGGCACATCTTCATGTACAGCATGTCCACATTGTGGCAGCACTTGCATCTGGAACTTCCCTGCACATGATACATAACTGTACACTCAAATGACCTGAGCCAACCTTAGGCACATCTGCAAAGGTTGCCAGCGAAGTGATCAGGGGCAGGACAAGAGGGAAACATGAAGAGTATTGGCAGTCCATTCACGGACAGAGGCTTTCTGCGAAAAGAACTGGAGAATTATTCAACTAGAGCAGAAACCAGCTAGGTATTAATATGAGGCTACTAACAGTGCACTGCCATTTGAAATGGCTGTCCTCATGCTCTTTGTGACTGTAAGGCATTGGCAGTATTATCAGCAAGGCACTGCATTTGGTTCATACTGTAGGGCTACTGAACACTTCAGCAAAGGGATGCACAAAAGATCAGAAACAGTTGAGGTGCCAGGTTCACTGTGGGCCCTGATCTAATGTACTCTAATCTGCTCTATTCTAAATTATCAGCACTCAAGTTCTAGTCATGACAAGCAAACTGATTCAACAGAGCATGTGGCAGTGCATATTGCATATGTACAATGGAATATCACAATTTGTCTTCTTCACCTAGTACAGTTAGTGATCAAAAAACAAAGAATGGTATGTGTTGAGGCATACAGTATGTATGAATAAAGGAAGCAATGTAGAGGACATTTCTGATGGACAGCCTCATGGGAAACTTGCTTATCCTGACACAGGCAAGACATTTTGCTCTTTGCCAAAATATCCAGACTGGCCCTGGGGCCCTACCAGCCCCCTATTCAATGAAAACCAGGGTTATTTCCTGCAGATAAAGTAGTCAGGGTGTGAGGCTGACCATTCATCTCCATTTAGCACTGAGGTTAAGAATGAGTGGAACTAGACCTCCAGTTCTCCTATATGCCTTGATAGTGTAGGCAGAGACATCTTCATCTACTATGTATGTCTTTAAGCATCCCATGATGACAAGGAATGTATTTCAATTCAAATTTACTACTGATTCTTGTAAAGTCACAGAGTTCAAAAAATTTGTGCCAGGTGGCAGTTTGACAAACAAAATTCACTTGCTGAGAGATGAAATGGATTGCTGAAGAAAGTGGATTTGAGGAAGCAAACTGGATTTCACTCATCAAAATTTAAAAATGGTTAATTTATTTTTACTGTTTAAGAACTCTTAAACTAATTTCTCTAAGATCTTCATTTAACACATTCAGACCCCAAGGTCACGAAGCCTGAAAATATCTGTGACCAAGCCATTTTCCATTTAAATATAAACCAAACTGCTTCAGACTATAATATTACTGGGCAGTTGGTCGTGGTTACATGAATCATATTGTTTTGTTTGTTTTTGGTGCAACAGCCTGCAGTGGGCCAGGGCCTCCTCATTCACGAGGTTTCTAGATCACACACAATGACACACCAAAGTTGGTAGGACTCCTCAGGACAAGTGATGAGCTCATCACAGAGACCTCTACCTGAAAACACGCAACACTCACAACAGAGAAATATCCATGCCCCCAGTGGGATTCAACCCACAATCTCAGAAGGCGAGTGGCTGCCTTAGACTGAGCAGACACTGATACTGGCCCATGAATTATATTACAGTGGCCAGTCTTAAAGCTGCAGTAGTAAAACCACTGTGCAATAATTGAGACAAAATTAGTATGACAAATTACTGGCCCATTTCATTATTAACTCTTTTTTTGTAAGGTATCTGAGAAAGCTATGCACTGTAGATTAAGCCAACATCTGCCTACTAAAGCATACTGGTCACAGAACAGTATGGTTTTAGAATCTCTTAACCAAAAAATGCATGTTGGATGAAGTTTCTGTGATTTGGCAAAGGCTTTTGTATGAATCATGGAATTTTGTTAGTTACATTACATTTCTATGGAATCTGCGGAGTATCTGAAGATTTGTTCAGGTCCTACTCAACTAAGAGAAGACAAGAAGTTGAAGTAAAATAACCTAATACAACTAAAAATATTTTCTCTGACTGGGGTAGACAGAAATATGGAGGTTACCAAGGATCAATTCTAGGGCCATAATATATGTAAGTGACCTTCTCCCATGAATAAATTCTATATCAAAACCAATATTACTTGCCGATGACACTAATGTCATAATTTCAGGAATAAATTTCAAAGATTTCTGTTCAGTGTTAAATTTAGTTCTCTCTCGTATGATTAAAAGGTCTGCTGCTAAATATGTTAGTTAATCATATCAAGTAATTCATCACACTCTACATTGTGTATTATAAAGAAAAGTATATAGAAGAGATGGTAAATACAAAATTTCTTGGTTTACCTATTGATAACAAACTAAACTGGAAAAACCATATTGAAAAAATGATTACTAACTTAAGTAGAGCATGTTATGCCATTAGGTTGATTGTCCATAACACTCTCAAATCAATTTATTATGCATACTTTCATTCTGCTATAAAATATGGAAGACTTGATTGGTGTAACTCTTCCAACAGTGAGAAGATTTTCACTTTACAAAAGAAAATCGTCAGGATTATGGCTTGTGCACAACTCAGAACTTCATGTAGAAGTCTATTTAAACAATTTAAGACCTTTTCCATGTCAATATATACTTTCATTAATGAACTTAATTATCAGTAATCAGGAAAATTTTCAAACCAGTTCATCTATACATAATATTAATACAAGAAATAAGCACCATTTTCATAAACCAAATGCCAACATATCTTGTTTTCCAAAAGTACATTTTATGCTGGCATCAAGATTTTTAATAGTTTACCACCAAGTGTGACAATCCTCAAGAATGACAGAACAATTTTTTTAAGTGTGAAGATGATTTATAATAGTTTAGTAAAATATTTGTAGTATTTCACTCTGTAAAAATTGTCTATTTGTTCCACATTATGGATCCATGGAATGCATGCATGAATGCATGTATGTATATGTATGTATGCATGCATGCATACATCCATCCATCCATCATCCGTCCGTCCATGCCTCCATGCATGCATGTATGCATGGAGACATGGACGGACGGACGGACGATGGATGGATGGATGTATGTATGCATGTATGAATGCACAGTACATAAGTACATACAGTATGATGTGGAACATGTCATAAATATGTATGTACATACATATGAGTGTATGTATGTATATATGTATGTACGTACATAGAGTATGATGTAGAACAAGTCGTAAATATGTATGTACGTATGTACATATGTATGTATGTATGTATTATATATGTATGTATGTACGTATGTACAATATGTAAGTACATACAGTATAATGTGGAACAAGTCATAAATATGTATGTACGTACATATGAATGTATGTATGCATGTACATTCACATGTCCGTATTTGTTGTGCTTAAGACTCACCTTGCATCTGACCAACTGTGAGATCCCTGTCAAGCCGATCTATTCCAGCCAAAAGTAGCATTTTGGGCACAGGACAATTAAGGAATATGTTGGATAAGCCTTTAAACCAACCAGACCAGTATTTCTCTGTCTGACCAAGATCTATTCGCCACACATACTTCCATGTCTGACTGTCACTGTTTGCCTGAAAAGAAAACTGTACTACAGAATTTTCACGCTCAAAAAGAAGTGACATTTACACAAGATCAAAAGTTAGAGATAAGCTAAGATGGTACGTAACATCATGGAAGAGCACTTCAGAGACTCCAACAAACATGAGAACAAGGGATGAAGAACATCCTGAATGGGATGTAATGAGGCCAGAATCCAAGAGAATGACTGGAAATAGTGATAATCCATTTTCAGTTACTGTCTAGTGGAAGTTAAATGGATAAACCATACAGTAACTGATCACTTACTGGCTGATACAAACTGATTAATGATACTGCATAAAGTGCAGATGTATAACATCTGTTGCATCAAATTAAGTGTGGGAAGTTTCAGCAATGATAAGTAGGGAAGAATATATAAGGAATGTACCGTCCATGAATTCCAACAAATGGACTGAGGCAAATTGCAGAACCTCAGGCAGGAATTTTAACTATGACACTGCAACATTTTACCTTCATCAATCTGTCACCTTCAATTCAACACAATCATCCTCCTCTCGAATTTAATTGAATACCTACCGTACGATACACATGAATCAGTTCCAACTCAACAACGAGAGCGGATGGTAGTACACGTAGATCTGGTTAATCAATACCAGAAGCTGTAATTACAGCTGTACGAGCTCCTGATGATGGGTGTCAACACCCGAAACATGTAGAGCTGCCTACAGAAATGTAATAAACTGAATAAGTCGCATCTTGTTGG
>Ga0136643_10013216_pt1 | contig 12344 bp, 8 predicted proteins | sample TergutLab28metaG_FD_96883 | JGI IMG/M metagenome (GOLD analysis project Ga0136643, IMG submission 96883) | Labiotermes labralis P1 segment gut microbial communities from Petit-Saut dam, French Guiana - Lab288 P1 (version 3) (version 3) | ecosystem: Host-associated > Arthropoda: Insects >...
AGTATATACCATGTTTAAAATATTCAGTACCTATATTTGTTGAATAAATATATAAAATGCAACTTTAGAGGTTAGCGGTGCGGTACAACCACTATAGTTGACATTAGGCGTCAAAAGGTTAATATTTGTGGCAAGAGTCACTCTTTGTGCTGAGACCCACACAAAAGATGTAAGGTGATTCCGCATATATTTTGGATGACCAGACGTTTAGAGTTCATTTTTGGTCGAGTGGAAATTTTCTCTTCACCACTGCATGTAGGCTGACTCCGGGGCCCGCCCTGGATACTGTGGTCAATTTGCCCCAGGGGTACGTACAGTGGCCAGGGGATAACACTGACCATGTGATTGTATATGATGATGAAGATTAAGTAAGACTACAGATGGCCCTCCACACTGGACTGTACTGCCATTGCTCTTTCTCTTATTTATACTGTCCATGATTGATGAGAACAGCTTTGACCTTGTCAGCATGGGTAGGATGAGTTGTTTTCAGGTTAACCTGGCACAGAAAACAAAGAGCTCCTGTAAAAAAAATGTGTCTCCCATTGCATCCGTTACTTTCCACATGTCGCCATTTGTTAGGCATTTAGCTGAAAACAAACATAAACTGAGATATGTGCACAGCTGTAACCAGGTAGAATATCTCACAGTCTAATAATATTTACTTACACACACAAGACACAAGTGCATTTCAGCCCAGTATTTTTTAATTGGACTACATGCATTACTGCTCATTAACATCTAATGGTCTGACTTCCCCTGTGCCACAACTGCTGAAGTCAAAGCTGTTGTCATGAGTTGCAAAGAGTAGTTCAATAAATCTGTTTGTGCAGCTCCAATGAGGATATCATTCAACTCATCCGGGATGGGGCACATGATGACATTGGGGCTGAGAAGCTGCGGGGACTGCTGAAAATCCTGCCAGAGGTAGACGAGTTAGAGATGTTGCGATCTTTCGATGGAGACAGGTTGAAACTTGGCAATGCAGAGAAGTTCTTATTGCAGCTCATAGAGGTCCCAAAGTGAGTCTTGGTCTCATTTATACTTGTGTAACCTTTTTCAGCCTAGTGTCAGATGCACACAGTTCTACAGGCATAGCAACTGTTTTCTTCATTTTAAATATAATTACCCTGTAAAATCCTTCTGGCAGCACCTGTAGTTCTGGGGGATTTAAATTCCCTTTTCCTGGATGATTTAATTTCTAAATGCAGTTTATCACAGTAACATTAACATGAAACACCAAGTACTGCTATTATCAAGACTGGATGTGATGTTATTACATCCATTCTTCCTCTTATTAAAATAGAGTTTCCCAGAAAATTATTGACATTGAAAGTTGCAAAGTAAGTAGGCAGTTCATCAAATAGACAACTCTGTGGCTTGTGCTGCAGTGGTGAGCTTTGGTTTTAGTGGTGTTGAAACTTTGTGTTCTGCTGCCAGAAAGTTAGTTAATTAGTAAAATGGATCTTATGGAAATAGGTTGTGAGAATGGGAGGAGGATGGAACTGGCTCAGGATAGTGTGCAGTGGTGAGCTTAGCTATTAGCGGTGTTGAAACTTTGTGTTCTGCTACCAGAAAGTCAGTTAATTAGTATAGTGGATCTTATGGAAATAGGTTGTGAGGATGGGAGGTGGATGGAAATGGCTCAGGATCATGTGCAGTGTTGGGTTGCAGTGTTGAACCGTATTGTTCTGCTACCAGAAAGTCGGTTAATTAGTAAGATGGATCTTATGAAAACAGATTGTGAGGATGGGAGGTGGATGGAACTGGCTGAGGATTGTGTGCAGTGATGGGCTTTGGTATTAGCAGTGTTGAACCTTAGTGTTCTGCTACCAGAGTTAGTTAATTAGTAAGTTGGAACTTATGGAAATAGGTTGTGAGGATGGGAGGTGGATGGAAATGGCTCAGGATCATGTGCATTGTTGGGTTATGGTATAAGCAGTGTTGAACCTTATTGTTCTGCTATCAGAGAGTTAGTTAATTAGTAAGATGGATCTTATGGAAATAGGCTATGAGGATGGGAGATGGATGGAACTAGTTCAGATCATGTGAAATGGTGGGCCTTGCCATTAGTGGTGTTGAACCTTTGTGTTCTGCTGCCAGACATGTGGTTGATCAGTAAGATTTGTTGTTACATATTTGTTCCTGTAACACAGTTTTTCTTTCTAGCTACAAGCTGCGCATTGAGAGCATGCTGCTGAAGGAAGAGTTTGCAGCCAACATGGGCTATCTAGAGCCTAGCATCAACTCTATGATTGTGGCTGGTGAGGGTGAGTATCAGCAGGCAGAATGTGCTGAGGAGAAGATGTTGTGTTGAGGGTGGCCAAGGTGTGCTGGTCTAAATATGCACTTTAGTTGTGTATAAAGCATGTAAATGCTTGTGTAGTTTGGTTTTGACACATCAGTATAAGTCTTAGGCTTGGCTGATTATCAGATTATTCTGTGCTGTGAATCAGAAGTTAAATGTGAATCACTGAGACTGGCTCTGTGTGGTGGAGTTGATCAAGTAGCCATTAGTCACCTCAGTTGTGGTTGCTTTACTTGTCATTATAACAGAACATTGTAGTTGAAACTGTATGAAAGGGGAAAAACTGAAATGAGAAACTGTACTTAACTGTCATCATTAAAGATGTGGAGTGAGGATTCAAATCACTTCCAAAGACTATGCACATGTACTTGAACATTGCTTTCATAGTCATAGCTATATTGATATTGGGAAGTGCAGTGGCATGGGTAAAGCTGTCCTATGCATGCCATGAAGATGTACAGGGAAAACAGAGGTATAGCTCCACTGCTTCTTGATCTGCACGCTGGTGTGGAATTGAGTGATGAGCTTCACACCCCAACCACTTTACCCTCAGGGCAGGAACCCATTGAATAGGAGGCCAGGTCAGCTGCAGACATTCTGTGGAAGAGGACATGTCTTGATCCTGCTGGAAGTAGAGGTCCAGATGAACCAACCCATAATTTACGCAATTTACCGACTGAGCTATTCGAGCTTCAGCAGTGTGGACTTAGTTTGATGTTATTATTGTTGGTTGTTCTGTGGTAGGAAACAGGACAGTAACATGTTCTTGTATGTTGAACAGTTGTTAATTGAAACACATAGCAAATGATGATCTGTGCAAGTGCTCATTTCTTTACCGGGGCATACAGTTCTCTAAGAATTGTTTCGTTTATCTGTAATCTGATAAATAGCTTTGGATTTTTTGAAAATTTATGTTTCATAACATTATGAATTGTGTGTGAAAAAAAAATGTGTTCTATATACACTAAAAGTAATGCATTTCCAATTCTTGCCTTTATATTACTTCTCAATTCTAATGTTTGCATGGGCCCTGATGTGGCTGAGGCAGTTAGTTACCAGGCTTTCACTGCACTGGTTCAATCCCAGCACAGTCCAATGTGGATTTGTAATTTCCACACTGGCATTGAGACAGGCTTTTGTCCATATCTTCCCCTATCAGTATATTTCCACCAGTGCTCCACACTCATATTCATTAGTTATCAATGCCATGTAATTTTACCAATTGACAATTTCATGAGATAATGTACATTAAAAGACACTTTGTGTTTACTGCTAAAAACCATTGGCAGTATTGTGATTTTTGTGGGCAGTTAATTGTACCAGAACAGAACACTGAACACTGTTTTGGACTATTCATGTTTTGTAAATGCTGTGTGAAATTTTGCATTCGGCATTGATCCTGTGTTTCGCTTATTGCTGGGAGTTCAGAAACCGTGACATTTGGAATTTCAACCTTTAGTGAAAGTGCACTTTAATACCATTATTTTGAACACTTTGGTTGGTTCCAACAAATTGGGATGAGGCCACATGGCTTGCGAGTCAGCTTTCCCCACTCTCCTGCCATTGTGCAGATCACTGTCGGCTCAGTCTTGAATGTCTCTGTCAGTAGGTGAGTTTGACGGCTTTCATGCATGATGGAATGAGATATCCTTCAATGAGATATCCTTCAATGATTCAGTCTGTTTTATGCTTTCAAAAGTGTGTATGTTTTGTTAATGATAAACTTGCATGCTTTGTTTGCTTTTTGATGTTATTATATTTCTGTTGCTGTATTTTGTAAGTTGTTGGAACTAAATAGGCTTGTACATTGCAAATGATTTCTGATACCAGATGTTGTATTGGTCTCAGTTAATGACAGACATTTAGACTGCTCTGTATGTTGCTACTTATGTCTGTTCTTGGCAGCCATGCAGCAGTACAGGTACTGCCCTTGACACACAGAATATTGTTATATTTGCAGTGCAGCAGGTTGTGAGTACAGAAGCTTTAATAGTTGCTAATAAGAGCTTGGAGTGTAAGTAAATTGTGATGAAACTAAGTACTTGGTTATGTCTCAAGATCGGAATGCAGGACGAAGTCACATTACAAAGATTGATAATAGTTGTGAAATTACGGAAGAGTTCAGATATTTGGGAACAACCTTAGCAAATCAAAATTCTATTCAGGAAGAAATTAAGAGCAGAGTGAAGTCAGTGAATGTTTGCCATCTTTCGTTGCAGCATTTTTTGTCTTCCAGTTTGCTATCCAAAAATATAAAGATTAAGATACACAGAAATATAATTTTGCCTGTTCTTTTGTATGGGCATGAAACTTGGTCACGTACATTGAGGAAGGAACATAGACTGAGGGTGTTGGAGAATAGGGTGTTAAGGAGAATATTTGGGCCTAAGAGGGACGAGGTAACAGGGAAGTGGCGAAAACTACATAACGTGGAGCTTAATGATCTGTACTGCTGACCAAATATTATTCAGGTGATCAAATTGGGATGAATGAGATGGGCGGAGCGTGTAGCATGTATGGGGGAGAGGAGAGGATAATATTATGATGGATCTTCAGAAAGAGGGTTGGGAGCATGAACTGGATTGGTCTGGCTCAGGACAGGGACAGGTGACGTTCACTTGTGCATGCAGTAATGAACCTTCGGATTCCATAAAATGCAGGTAATTTCTTGACTAGCTGAGAACCTGTTAGCTTCTCAAGAAGAACTATGCTACTTGGAGTGAGTGAGTAAGTAAGTAAGTAAGTAAGTAATCAGGTTGTGAGTTATGGCATGTGGTTTTTGCTGCATTTGTGAGGACATCAGTGCATGAGTAGGTGGTGTTGTGACTAACAAGAGAGAATGTGCAAGAGGTGTGCTCTCTTGTGGTTGCCAGTTAGAACAGTTCTTAAAATTGAATGCAGTGATCTGTAGGTAGTGGTGTGCAATGTGGGAGACATATCAGCCCATGAACTCTGCAAAGCCCCATTATGTGTGTTGCAGACCTGATGACAAACAAGCCACTCCAAGAAGTGCTGTACATGGTGCTTGTTGCTGGCAACTTCCTCAACTCGGTACGTAACTCCGTGTGTTTCAGCATGGTAACGGTAGTCTTCTGGGCTGTGACACTGTGATCCTGGATGAGTGGTTTGTGACATGGGAAGAATTCTAGTGCCTTTAATGACTGGCATCTTTGAAGGTGGTAATTTGATTCTTGGAATGCCAGCATCCACTCACATAGTGACGTATTATCACAGCCCAGAAGCTTCGATCATCATCAGCACCATTGTGAGAACATCAGATGCCACATCCTTAGCACTGTGGTCTCCATGGATTTGATCGGGGAAGTTGACACAGATGTGGAAGGTGGAGGATGTCTATAGATCTGTATTAGAGAGTGTGAGAATATTTGGGAGATATAGATATAGATGAAGTATAGTATTAAAGTTAATTTGATGGAGTACTAGAAGGGTGTGGAGTGGAATTAACTGGCAAAGTATATATGATCTGTGGGTGAGCTGCTGTGAACACAGCATTTAACTTTGAAATTATTCTATTTCCCATGCTGAAACTTACAATTACAATCAATAAAACAGCACCTCCATGAACTACAAAAGTGTGTTAAACGTTTCTATATTTATCTTCATCGTTGCACAGTGCATTTCGTAGAGTCATTTAATCAGCACACCAACTAATGCATATATATATATAACATTTTTTACATTAAAACCTTTAAAATCGCCCCAACATGTTTCGATCCTAAGATCATCTTCAGGGAGCTACACTGTTCCTTGCTGAAGTAACATTTTCAAAACACACTCACTGATTGATTTTCTTATATTAATCTAGTGTTGTGGCAGCATGTCATATTGTGTAAGTTGTATGCCACTGAGAGTGCGCCTGGCACACTCAGTGGAGTTGGAGTGATTTTAAATGTTTTAATGTAAAATTTTATATATGTGCATTAGTTGGTGTGCTAATTAAATGTTTCTGTATTTGTCTAGAGTGCAATTTTCAACACTTTTTTTCCTGTACTTGGCTATCATCAAGGAAATCATTCATATACAACAGTGTGAAGTACTAGCTTTACATATGTCACACACAAGTTAACAGTGGGATTATAGTGCTGTATTAATTATTGAAATATTGAGTGTTTGGGTTCCATAAAAACATAGAATTGTTTGGCCAGACAAGGGACAGTCAGCTTCTCAAGAAGGATCGTGCTTGGCTGCAGTTAGTTATGAGTTGTGCCCCATATATCCACCCTCCAGACAGCCGCTTGATCTGGCCTGTCAACAAACTGATAACACTTCTACTGAACATCGCATTTGAACGGTTGGTACTGTTGCTGTGTGTTTGTGGAGGTTGGGGTGTTGTGTTCTGGTTTTAAGTCTTCTACCAGTGACCAACCTTATGATAGATTTTATGAGGTTATCCACAGTTCCTCTGCTCAAATACCATAGTAATAGTTAAGAGTAGACTGTAACTTACCTTCCACATCCCTTCCAATTTGTTATTCATTAGTCATCTTATTATTTGACCTACAGTCTGTGCCATTTGAAATGTCAGTAACCTCTCGTACTGTAAGAGAAAGCTGGACACGAGAACACAGTGAAAAGCTGAAGTGCCACCTCAGAAGTATGTATCTACATTTTTTGGGTGATAAGTTAATAAATTATCTCTCTTATTACAAGCCTAACCAGTATCTGTTAAATGCTGAAGATGTTTGAACCCAGCATTAAAACACAAAAAGATTTCCCATTTTGTATTTCCCTTGGGAAGTGTATTGCACACCTGCAGTTACAACATGAAGCACAGTTTTCTATACACTTCAGATGTTGCTTAGAAACAGAAATGTCGGTTGCAATCTGACACCTGATTTATGGTACTAGTGTTTCAGCAGTTTTCTGGACTTGTATCTGCCCAGTGTCAATGCTTGTGGCAACACTGGCTGTTTGATTCCAAGCTTTTGTGGTGTCCTTCAGTTCCTTATTAGTTTTAATCAGTGTACATGTTTGTGAGTCTGAATATTTGGTATTTCAGCCTCTCATGATAACCCATTTTAATGTAATTTTTTCTTCCTTTCGTGACTGGTTCTGATAAATCGGGACAAGACCACATGGCTGGTAGCTTGCCACTCCCCCGCTCTCTTCCTGTTGCGCAGATCACTCTCAGCTCAGTCTTTCAGTGAGGCTGATGCTGCCATGCTGTATGGAATGAGACCGTCCTGAAATCGTTTAATGTCTTTTATGCTTCACAAAAGTATTTGTATTTTATTGAAAATAAAATCTCATGGTTTTTAAGCTTTGGAGATAATTTTTTATCTTATGTTTATTGGACCGTGCATCATTGTAATAGTTGAAGAATAAAAGACCAACTTGATGTCACTTGCTATTTTATTTCACTTCTTGCGTGCTCAACATGTTTCAGACATTAATATATCCATCATTAGGAGCTTGCAACTGTGCTGTTGAATTACCACAACGGTTGTTGCAGGCTGAAGCGCAAGTTGTGTTTCAGCCTGCAACACGGACACCACTCAAACCCAGCCGCACCAAATTTCCAACATGCAACGAACCGAGAACAAAACGACCGATGTGGTAATTCAACAGCATAGTCACAAGCTTGTGATGATGGATATATTAATGTCTGAAACATGTTGAGCGCATAAGAAGCGAAATAAAATAGCAACTGACATCAAGTTGGTCTTTTATTCTTCAATAATTTTTTATTCTTGGTATTCATATTTTACAAGTTTTTGGAACTGAACAGGCATGTTAAATTGAAATGTTTATACTGTTTGTGATGATTTATTGGTCGTCCATTAATCCTGAACACTGAGTCTTTAGCCCAGTTAGGCCGTGATTACTTCCTTCCAAATCCTTTCCCATTCATCAAGTTGTGTTGTTTGAACAGCTGACTGCAGCACTGAAACAAACTGCATTTCACTGTAACGCATATCCCCACTGAAAGAATTAAGACTCATTGTTCTGTGTGTACCTTCACCAAGCACCCATTACTTCTGCTTACAGGGAGGGTATGCTGGCAATGCAGCTGGTGTGAAACTCAGTTCCCTCCAGAAGCTGACGGACATACGGGCCAATAAACCTGGTATGAACCTCATCCACTATGTTGCCTTGGTGAGTTGTCAGTTATTGCCAGTCCCCAAGCAGATTATTTTTGCCTTTCGTTTGTCTGCCCAGTAGTTGTGATTTTTCCAGCCAAAATTATGAATTTATTTCTAAATCCAAATTCCTCATTTTATGTGATAAGTATCATTTGTCACACCATGTCAGCTCATATATCATATTAATGTGGTCCATTCGGCTGGCTGCCCTCACATGCTGCAGAGTAGTTCGGTAAGTGAGAGAGTGTAGCTGTCAGATAGAGTGAGGCTTATGTGAGCTATCCAAAGTTGTTTACAGATAACTTATTCACATAAGTCAGTAATTTGAAGTATAAATACTTGTTTAATATAATATCTCACAGGCTGTGTCACTGTGAAACTGGTCCTTCTGTCGTGTCATATATGTAATGTGTGATGTCAATGAAGAGTTTACCTGTACTGTCACTGTTGACAGTTTAACCTTAACATATTTAGCATTTACAAACTGAATTTATACTTCACTATCAAAATATGATTCAGTAAATATATTTATTTGAAACTGTTAGCACGGAAGTTGGTACATTTTTGAAATGATGTTGATTATGACATGAAGTGTGTTGTGTACTCTTGTCTCATAGTGGGACAGCATAAATAGAAATGCATAGACACTCAGTTCCTATAAAACAGCAGACATGTAGTATAATTTAATAAGTAGAAATTGGGGATATTATCAAATTGGGAACTTAGAGCATTTCAAACGTTACGCATTATATGGTTATTGTGGGTTGGACAGACTTGACCTTGCCTTTACTCTTTGTGCATTGCTGCACTCTGGTGGTGATTTGACGTTCTTGTGTGCTTCAGCAAGCAGAGAAGAAACGTACGGAACTGCTGAGGTTTCCAGATGAGATGACGACGCTTGAGGATGCCACAAAGTGAGTTGGAGTGCTGCCTGCTTGGTGCATGGGTCTGGGTTCAGTTCTGAGATCAAGGAAGTGTCAGTGAAGTGCAATGTAAATTGTCATTTGCCATTTATATAATATGGATGTCACAGCCTTTATATAAATGTATCAATGTATATGAAAATTTAGAACACACAAGAATGTTTCAAAGATAATGTAACAAACGCTCTGATGCCAAGAACTTTATTCCATCATCAGTGCGTATGTGGCACATTGGTAGCAGATGCTACCCACCTGATGTCTGTGTAGTTACCATTGGCATATAAGCATTTGCTCTACTATAGCACCAAGGCTTGTATTGCAGAGAAGTGGAAATGGTTTTCAATTGTCTATTACCAGGAGGTGACAGACAGCTTGCTTTACTGTCTGTTGCAAGTCATTTGTCAGCTGTTTGCTTGTTGGGGATTTCAAACAGATGGAAGTCGCTGGATGCAATATAGGGACTGTAACCTACCAGCTGCAGTTTTCTAACCAGTCACCAGCTCAGTTGGCAGTATCATGCCAATGTTAGTGGCCAGTTGGGACAAATAAAACTTTCACAATCATTGGAATCCATTTTTAATACAAAACAAATCTTTGGTCCCTAGAACTGATGAAATACCAGAATTAAGTATATAAACTAACCTCCACAGCATAAAAAGCATGAAAGGTTTTTCTTTTTTTTAAAAGCAAAAAATCATTAAATTTTTGGAAGTGAGTCTCATTCTGTAAAGCCTACAAGCAATCATCCATACTGAATGAAACAGACTCTGGCTGAGCTGAGAGTGACTTGCAAAGTGGCCAGAGAGTAGGTAAAGTGAGTCATCAGCTATGTGGTTTCATCCCAGTTTATCGGAACCATTCACGATAAGTTGAAAGTGTTGCATCAATATGGGTAGTTCCAGAGCTTCAAGGGTGACAATGCTGGACTGGACTCTGTGTGTATGTTATTTACTCTCAGTATTTGGCAGGTTGTCTCAGTTATCACCTGGCCTCAGCATCTGCATACTTACACAGATGAGATTATTCACTATGCCTTTTCCACTGTATGAAGTTGGTGTTGTTCAGATTTACGGTTTGGTGTGTTGAGTGCAGTGTCGGATCTCTTTCCAGGACAACAGTTGAGCAGTTGCAGAATGAGATCAATGCATTAGACAGTCGTATCAAGAAAGTCCGTAAGGAGATTGATCGTCCATCAACAGAGAAGGAGATAAAGATGCAAATGGCAGAGTTCTTACAGGTTGGTAAACCTGCAGCTCTCTTTCATCTAGATAGACGCTCTGTAGCCCAGCCATGTTAGGTGGGTCCCTCTCACCATGGCATAAAGCATCCTCAGGTGGAGGATGTACAAGACAGCTTGCTACTATGGAGGGTAGCTATGAATATTTTGAGTAATTGGTCACTGATGGCCAAGAGGGGTGGTCCTGAAGCTGTGTGGTTGGGTAGGGGGCTTATCTCTGTGCCGTAGGAAAGAACGTGTTACGAAATGTTATGCAGGGCCTAAGAGGGCGGAAACACCAGGATACTGGAGAAAGTTTCATAGTGAGGAGTGTCAAGGACAAATTCAGGGGGATAACATGGGCTGGGCATGTGGCATATAGAGGGTAGATGAGAAAAGCATTCATGGTTTTGGTGGCTGCAGTGCCCCAGGTCAGACACCACTAGGATACCTAGGTACAGATGGGAAGGTAACATCAACATGGATCTTAAAGGAATATAATGGGAGGTTGTTGAGTGAATTGATCTGGCTCAGGGTAGGGATTTGTATCAGCCTGTTGTGAATGCAGTAGTGAAACTGTTTATTTCATAAGATGCAGGAAATTTCATGATTAGCTGAGTAACTGTCAACTTATGAAAGAGCTGTCTGGTCCCTACTGTTAATTGGTTGTTTGGTTGATTGATTGATCGGTCGGTCGGTCGTTCGGTTGGTTGGTTTGTTGATAGATTGATTGGTCGGTCGGTCTGTCCGTCTGTTTGGATGGTTTGTCAGTTGGTTACTTATCTGTTTATATGTTAGTTTCTCTCTTTATATATTGGTTGATTTATGGATTGATTGATTACTTGATTGCTTGATTGATTGATCGATTGATTGTTTGTTTGTTTGTTTTATTCATTCAATCATATATTCACTCACTGATTCATGCTTTCATTTGTTCGTTCATTCATTCACTCATTCAGTCATTCATATGCACATACTTATATGCATAAATGTATTTATTCAGTTTATTATTTATTTACCCATTTATGTGTATTTATTCCATTGCTTCATCTTTGTTTATTTTTTTATTTTTATTTATTAATTTCTCATTTATTGTTTATTTGTTAATTTGTTATTCCATCATTAACTTATTTATTCATTTATTAATTATGTATTTATTTACATATTCTCTTGTTTATTACTTATTAATCTATGTATTTATTTATATACTTATTTATTTGTTTCGTTGTTTATTTGCTTTGTTGGCTAGTTTCTTTTTGTTGTACTCTAGATAGACTGCCTTTCAACTGACATTTACACCTTCATTGATATTGTGCTTTTAATTCCAACTGATACCCAGAATAAGGATGTTTTGAATTTATGTTACTGTAGAATATATTTGCGGCACTATAAAGCACAGAGACCAGTGGCGAGTGACTGACCTGGGACTTTCAAAATAAGAAGTAGCAGTGTGAGACCCTGCAGTTTTTGAGCCCTTGTGTCACTAGGATAGACAGCTTCTTATCCTCTGATTCTAAGCCAGTTGAGCCCTTGCTGTCTTGTGTCACTAGAACAGACTGCTTCTTATCCTCTGATTCTAAGCCAGTTGAGCCCTTGCTGTCTTGTGTCACTAGGACAGACTGCTTCTTATCCTCTGATTGTAAGCCAGTTGAGCCCTTGCTGTCTTGTGTCACTAGGATAGACTGTTTCTTATCCTCTGATTCTAAGCCAGTTGAGCCCTTGCTGTCTTGTGTCACTAAGACAGACTGCTTCTTATCATCTGATTCTAAGCCAGTTGAGCCCTTGCTGTTTTG
>Ga0136643_10013219_pt1 | contig 12342 bp, 10 predicted proteins | sample TergutLab28metaG_FD_96883 | JGI IMG/M metagenome (GOLD analysis project Ga0136643, IMG submission 96883) | Labiotermes labralis P1 segment gut microbial communities from Petit-Saut dam, French Guiana - Lab288 P1 (version 3) (version 3) | ecosystem: Host-associated > Arthropoda: Insects >...
TACCGTATTTTAACCTAAATACAACTTTAGCTAGGCTGTAATGAAGACTCCCTGATGATGGTCGCATACCGAAACATGTAGGAGCAAGTCAAATTGATTTTTAATGTAAATTTTAAAACTTTATCAAGTTTAAAAAAGTGTGCATTTGTTGGTGTGTGCACTTCATAGATATCAAAATGCACGGTACAACGATAAAAATCACCCTAATCTAATTTGCCGAAAAGTAAACAATTTTTTAACATACCCATAATAAGATATATGATGATTCCAGTCTTCAAGTATATGACGTCATAAGTCTTGTCTGTAGATACCAGAATTTCGGAGGAACATGCGACCTCCATCTTCAGGTTAGTCCACTTTCGTGGAATACATTGAAGGTGGAGGTAGCAAGCTCAACCTCCAGATCTACAAGGCTTCATACTAAAGAAAACTTGAATTTTTGTTAGCAATATGATTTAAACCTCAATCCCCTACAGTTTACTGGAAAGTGATTTTGAGTAAAATAATTGTGTATTTGTTTACGCATGTATAATTCTTTTTCATGGACAATATGTATTTACATTTCACTCTGAGTTTTAAACGTTTAAGAATAATTAAAGTCGCAAAATTGCGGCGTATAATGAACAACACCAAATGAACTAATAAAATTGGTTTGTGCTTGTGATAAATAAAAACACAGATTTGAATTCTCAAGTCTGCATGCATAATTCTTGAAAAAAATATTTCCGCTCGCGCTGCATGTTCACAAGATTTTGAACTTGAGTGTAGTGTGAAGTCACGGTGTTGTGTCATCACGAAAACAGAATTCGGTTTGAATGAGGAGAATGGGCACGCCGTTTGATATATCGATCATGAAGATGCCGGAAAGCATAAAGGGGAAATTGCGATGGAGACTCGTCCATTGCAGACGTCGCTGGTGGATACACGTGACTGGTGAGGCTCAGACTCCCGTAACCATGTCGCGTGGAGGGCGGTCCCTGGTTCCCGTTTGATAGGCGGATGGATGAAAGCATGTGAGAAGACAAAGGTCAATCAATTCAAGGCCTGTGAAGTTCATGAGAGTAAGTATAACGCCTGTGATTACGAGAGCATACCTGACGAGACGTATCGCAGAAAAATTTTCATGGGCCTTACAGTCATTCTGAACCTGATTTGAAACAGAAACTTCCTGTGTCTTATAACTCCGCAAAGTTTCTTCTCACTGGCCGAGGTATAACGGCTTGAACAATCTGGCTGAGTAACAATAGTGCACTCTGCAGACCAAACACAGAACAAAATGCGCGGCAACTTAGGAGGGGGGGAGGTTTGCGAGACTCAGAAAAACCCACTTCTCATTAATAATGTTCGTCATAGATCAAAGAACTCTGTATGATCTGATGTTTATTGGACCGTGCATCATTGTGATAACTGAAGAATAAAAAACCAACTAGATGCCAATAATTATTTTATTATACTTCTTATGGGCTCAACATGTTTCGGGCACTAGTATGCCCATCATCAGGAGCTTGCGACTATGATGTTGATTACCACATTGGTCGTTTCGTTCTTGGTTTGCTGCATGTTGGAGGTTAGATGCTGTTACGCTTTAGCCTGCAGCCCGGACACTACTCCAGCCTAACATCATCTAGCCTCCAACATGCAGCAAACCAAGAACGAAACGACCAATGTGGTAATCAACATCATAGTCGCAAGCTCCTGATGATGGGCATACTAGTGTCCGAAACATGTTGAGCCCATAAGAATTATAATAAAATAATTAGTGGCATCTAGTTGGATTTTTATTCTTCAGTGAACTCTGTATGATATCGCACAGAGTGTAATTACTACCGTTTGGTCAAAAATGTGTAAACTGACTGAATTAAATAATATTTGCTGGTCACAAAACGCTGTCTGTATTAGAAAGACGATGGATAAATATGCAGTATTTATTTTTATGGATGGTTTATGACACACAGATAGACGTACATTTTTCGGCAAAATGTAGAGTTTCTATTAAGAAACTCTCCATTTTGCGGTACTTATATTTACCACTTAATTTTAAATCATTTCCAGAATTCGAAATAACGTCGCCATGTTCACGAAGTAAACCAACTGACCATTCACCGAACCAGCGGAGCCCAGCTCACAACTTCGTAATTTCCTTGTCTGAGGTCGGTTTTAAAGTTCTTGTACCTCACTCCTTCCTTAAAAGTAATTTTTTTTTTTTACTTGGAAAACAGATTCCTCAATATCAGTACACGAAGGGAACCAATCCGTCCACAGGTTATGCATTCCTGTCTTTAAATAATTACCTAGCGGTTATCGCACCACCATTCCATGCATAACGTTCTAGTAACAACACTGGCAACATTCTCTATCATATGTTTCTCTTGTGATGAAGGCTACTAAGAGCAAGTATTATAATATTGGTAAAATGTGTTGCATACATATTTGGCGTATTCCCAATATCCCGATAAATTGCTTATAAATTAACCCCAGTTCATCCACTGAGCATGCGGCGAACCACAGGGCCTGTGTGGGATAGCCTACTACTTACATAGACAGCTTCCTGGATGTTATGAATGCACGTTTAAACCTGGCCAGAACAGACCAAGGTATGTCGAACACCACCACGGAATTCGTATCTCAAATGAGGCAATACCTGCATGTAGAAATGTGTTTCTGCTGCGACCATGAAGGCTGCTGCACATAAACAGCACTCCGTAGTATTTCAGATCCCTAACACGATGGACTAGTCGAAAGATACGCCTTACATGTTTGTGGTGAAATATAGACTTTAATTTTTGTTGCCCGTACCTTTCATTGGTGGTCGGGAGTAGCGTAGCCGGTACAGCCAGTCGCTACGGGCTGCGTGTTTTGGGGTTCGATCCTCGATGTGGATGGGGGAGTGGGTAGAGATTTTCTGCACCCGTCCGGACCTGCCCCGAAGGTTACCCAGCTTCCTTTACAGTGGTTGTCGGGGAGATTTCCCAGAGAGCAAGGCGGCCGGGGGGGTGACTTTTTTTGACCATGATATTTTGTGCATATGTGGACGGATTAAAGTTGGAGTGTTGTATAATCTAGAAGGGAAAACCCGTAGGATGGAATACGCATATGCTCCCAACAATTTGAATGTTTTAAATTATGTATTCAGACCGTCAGTCACTGAGGTTCTATACCGTCAAATGTTTGGACGATTATTGAACACTTAACTTGAAAGACGAGGAAAGAAGCGATTATGGATTAATTTCGAATAACACCCCGGAATTCTGCTGTAGGGACTAATAAACAGCACGGGATACCTCAGACAAAATAGCCGGTATGATGTTCGAAATTCTTACTGGGATCCCCACGAACACAATTCAGAAGCCGTACTGCTTTGAACCAAATTTCTCGGTGAACCTGATTAAAGTGCAATTTGAGAGAGGACGACTGAATTGTGCCACGTTTTAGTTTTTTGTGTGTTCATAGTTATATAAAACCTTGTAGATGCATAAAATGCGGGCCCGGTTGCTCAGTCGGTATAGCAACTGTATACGGTCTGGAGTGTCCGGGATCGAATCCCGGTGGGGACGAGATTTTCTGCCTGTCCAGACTGGCCCCGGGGCCCATCCAGGCTTCTGTAAAACGAGTACCGGGTCTTTCCCCGGGTTAAAGTGCGGCCGGGGCGTGCTGCTGACCACTCACACCCTTCTAGTGCCGCGATCATGGAAGAGTAGAGTTATACCTCTACCACCCTCTGGGCCACACCGGGCCTGTAATGGAATCACTTTACTTTTAGATGCATACAGTAAGCGATGCATGTTTCAGTTACGAATGATTTTCAAAGGTTCCCCAGGTAATAAAAATTAGCTCAGAATTTATTACAACGTTAAGTGTAGCTCATATAATTATTTTTCGACATAAACCTCGAATACCTTCTTGCATATGTCCCATCTCGGCAGGAGTTTGAAAATTAAGTCGAATTAAAAATCATTCTTTTGCATGTGAATCCATTCACGTGTAGCAATTTCCACTTCCTCGTTATTATGAAATCGGAAATCTGTGAAGCGTGGCTTCACTGGCCCAAACGTTTTTCGGGGTTGCTTTGTTTCGGGAATGAAGTGGTACTCACATGCCTCATTTACCTGTCGACAGCCCGAATTCCAGTGGGTCGGATGGTTTAAACCCTTACCAATATTGTGCAGAAACATACATCAGTCTGCTGGAGACGGGGCTGAAATACATAATACGTCACTGAAATAAATGAGCTACATTTCATGTTGTAATGAATTCGCATTCAATTTTGTGACCCAGAGGTTCTTAATTGAGAAGACTCTTCTTACATTTTGTACAATACACTATATGTGGTTAATTCACTGGTGTTTTCACAGTCAGCCGAAGTATGATTTGTATTATACGACGCTGAAATAATATTATCAGTACCAAGCAAGAGAGTGCCTGTTTGAAGAACATTTAGCCGCTCAAGATGATCAGGGACATGTTTTCATTTTGTTATCCTGAAATGTTCCCCCCCCCCCCAATTCTGAAGAACACTGTCCTGGGCCAGACGAATTAGTCAATTCCTGCACCTTAATTATAACAAAACACTTCTTTAATTTTGCTTCCCCCATATAGGCCAGGTTCATTATCATTATTTTGAACGAATTTCTCATTTCTGCGTGCATGATACAGGCCCCTCTCCTCACCTGTACTGATTACACTGTTCTCAAGAAGCCCTGTTTTTTATAACCTTCTCCATGCTCCATTTATTTCTTAAGTGTTTATGCACATATTCTTCCAAATGCCCTATTCTGAAACACCCTCATTTATGTTATTTTACGATGCGAAATAACATTTCAGTTCAACAGAGGGCCGTATGAAGTAATATATTTTGTCTGACACATCCTTCAACCTAGAATGTGGGGTTCATAACTTGGATTCCCCTCCTCACTTTTGAGGCACGTTACAACATTAGTATTTCGCTCGTTGCAACCCTACGCTACGCAGAACGTTGAATGAAGAGGTTCAATAAAATTTTGAACACCTTTTATAGTGTTGTCCCTAGAAGGTAATGGAAAATTCTTTGGGTTTAAAACAGTAATAATTTGTTTGTTTAAAATAAATTACAAATTTACCTAAAGTTTGCCCATGCGCTTCAATTGATGCAGTAGTGTTTTCTGTCAACTGTCCGTAAATTGAGAAGCTTATATGTGTTTACCGAAAGAAATATGCGCACTTAAGAGTGGGGAATTACTGAGAATATTGTCGAAACAGGTTCGCGTGCAAGCTCGAGTGATCCTTCTTGTATTCAGTGTTGATATTATTTCGTTTTAAGCACTTATCATGACAAAATCATAACATTCTAATGAGGTGTTCCAGACAAAAAGAGTATTTTGTTACACTAAAGGTAGGGACCTTATCAAAAGAAACTATTTTTACTCTAAATATGATACTGTACCCCGAACGTTATAGGGCAGATGCCGCTGTATTTTTAATTACGTATCGCCATTTTATATTTATAACTGTACTTTGTGTAGTTGAATAAAGAGAGACCAACTTCATGTCACTTGCTTTATTATTTCAATATTTAATACTCAACACGTTTCGGATGTTAATACATCCATCTTCAGGAGCTTGCGACTTATTTGTTGAAATTATTTCATGGGTTGTATTGCTCTGGTTCGATGCGTGTTGGTGTTACGTTGTGGTTTGGCTGGGTTGGTGTGGTATCCGGATGCAGGCTGAAGCGCTGCATCCAGATACCACACCAACCCAGCCAAACCACAACGTAACACCAACACACATCGAACCAGAGCAATACTACCCATGAAATAACTCAACAAATAAGTCGCAAGCTCCTGAGGATGGATGTATTAACATCCGAAAAATGTTGAGCATTAAATAATGAAATAAAAAAGCAAGTGACATCAAGTTGGTCTCTCTTTATTCAACTATCAAGATGATGCACGGTCCAATAAACATAAGTGCTTTGTGTAATTTCCCAGGGGTCGCATATTTCATTATTGTGCTCTTTTTTCTTCCTGGGCTCTTCTTTTCAATCGAAATTTGGGCTGTCCCATGCGTTATCATTATTTACATACAGTTTACTGGTCTGCAATGCTGTCCAACTTGTATATTTTGTCGTCATCAAGTACTTTGAAAATAAACACAGGTGTATGCCTACTCTCTGAAGTGTTAGCGAAGTTCACTGTAATTTTCGCTAAAACTTTTGCTTCATATTGTGAAGCATCTTGTTTCGAATCTCGCCCCACGACTGAGGTGTCTCATGTCGCGCAAGAATCAGTAATTAAATCAATGAGTCAGTTAACCTAAGGGCTTATTTAATCGATTTGTAGGACATAGCGCCCTGTCTAAACTGGTTCAGTAAGAGCTCCCTATCTAACCAGTGTCGGGGGCGTTTTCCTGGGATAATGTGTCTTAAGCGTGTAGCTAACCTTTCTTTGTCTAGTGACGAGATTGAGAATACTGGGGATGTGCTTAAAATCCCTCAGAACTTTATTTTGAGGTGTTTCTTGTGACGTCAGATTCCAACATCTCCTTGTGTGCAGTATCCATTGCTGCTCTTAAACACACTTGTTCTTATTCCATCTCTCTTGTTTTCCTCTCTCTGGTTTCCATATTGGTCTTCTTTCCTCGGAACGAAGTTTCAGTCTTTAGTCAGCCAATCAGTCAAAGCGTCTTTGTTCTTTGGCTTGTAAAGTACCTATTAATATATTCTCTGATATCTAAATTTTGGAAGTGGGACGGTTACACCTCTTTAAGTTTTGATATGGCATGCGCTAGACCTAATTAACGTACCTGTCAATCTTGTATTGACATTCTTCCGAATCATGTATTATATTAGGTATATTTTCCTGCCCTGTGGGTAGGCGTAGGTCTGCAGTCGCTTGATTGCTGGTATCGCGTAGTGGAATCCCGCTGAGTGTATGGATGTTCGACTCTTGTGGTTGTTAGTTGTGTAAATCTCGGCCTCTATATAAAGGTGATCTCTCGTTCAGAGGACTCCTACGGGGCATAAGTATGTCTAATTGTGTGTGATCTAGAAACCTCAACAGTGAGGCAGCGTAGGCCCGATCTGGGCTGTAGCGCCACAGACAAAAAGAAAATAGTTTTGTGGGCTGTGTTGTGATCTCGCCATACATCTGTTAATAGCTCTGTGATTCGTTCACTCCCAACGTAACTTTAATTGTACTTTTTTTAACATTTCTCGTATTATCAGTTGACATATGACATTATATATTATATCATTATCTCCTTTAGACACATCTGGTCCTTTCTGTGTGTCGTGCGTGCCAACCCCACACCATTTCATCGTGTTCCTAGTTGCTGCCTATCCTCTTGCAGTATGGTTTTTTTTTTTATTTTGCCATGGCCTCCTCATTCACGAGGTTTCTAGATCACATACACGACGCACCACAGTCAGTATCACTCCTCTGGACGAGTAATTAGCACGTCGCAGAGATCTCTTCCTGACAACACACAATAATCACAACAGACAGACATCCATGTCCCTGGTGTGATTTGAACCCACAATCTTAGCAGGCGAGCGGCCGCAGACCTACGCCTTAGACGCGCGGCCAATGGTACGGTCGCAGTGCGGGTATGCCGTTCCTTATGTTCGGTGACATCTCTACGTTCTCGTATTAAATACATCTTTCCCACGCCCGCGTGTTTGTTCAACCCGTCTACTTAGTTATCAGAGAAAGTGGTAGGTGTTTGGACGTGTTATTCTAAAGCTCTGTACACATTTCTTAACTCGGAGTTGCAAGTCTACGGATAAAAACATCGTAGTTTCCTGGTTTTCATTAACACCAAAATTTGTAGAGCACCTGAAGGGCTATGTTTCGTGAAGTTGATTTGGCCCATCTTTTTTTCATCCCCCACTTCCCACATAATTGAAGTTTCGTGTATCCGAATATTTTCACGAACTCGTCGTTAACGAAGCTAATACACACCTTTGTTCAAAGCAGCTGCAACTTGATATGTTATCATTCTGCCTCCATGGATATTTGTATTTATTGCCTACATCGATAAGAAATCACTATTTATAGCGTCGCCAGGGTCTTTCTCTGGCGCCTTTCCCTGCAGATTTATAGCTGCATATTGCTTTTGACCACTTGCCTTCATTTATTTTACCTCACTGTCTCGTCCCATAGACAGTTATCTCACACTTTATTTCTTGAACCACCGTCGTTGGACTAAGAGGCTTTTGAAACTCTTCGCTATTGCTGCTGTTCTTCTGGCGCCTTAAAGCCAATCTTGTTTCAGCCTAAGTTTTTTTAAATGATTAGTAAGGTTCATGCATAATATTAATTTTGGGCTTGTCATTTTGGATATTATTTCAAACGATATTATTCTTAAGCCTAAATATGAATATTTTTCTTCAATGTCAAATTGTCTTCTGCAGTTTCTTTGTTTTTGTAATGTTATAATACTTGAGTTAAAGTGGATTATTCGTTAAATTTTTAGAATCATTTCGTCGTACAGCGACGTATGTTTTTTAATATCTACAGATTATTTCTTTTAAATGGACGATATCTAGAGCCTGAATTTCTTTTACAAAGAAACGGTCTATGAGGCTGTATTCGAAATACGGAAGACGGTTGTGTGTCGTAAGAGGCAGCGGCCTTTATCCATTGTCCATTCTTCGTCAGCCATACGGAGGAAACGTCAGGACCATCTTGTACAATTCTAACAAAATTGCGATCAAGCGATACAAAGCAGGAAGACGACGACTCGCGTTATAGTGGGGTTAGCTCCTGGCAATGGCCGCGTACGTCACAGTGACGTGGGTTGACTGAACCCATGCTGCTCGTCTTCAGTCTTACAAGATACATGTGCGCACAATGTAGGATAACATCTGAGATTGCTTTAACACATTGAAGAAAGAGGTGCTAAAAAGACTAAGATCAAAGAATTACAGCTTGAAATGGGATAAAAATATATAAATTATTCCTTTACGTGTAGTTTTGTATGGTTTGTAAAACACGGCTTTTTGCTTTTATTTCGTTAATTAGGTGTTCCTGAAAAACAAGATTTTGTCAAATGGAGGACACTATATATATATATATATATTTGTTATTTATTTTATTGTCGATTTATTTACAGAGGTTGCAGTTAACAGTTTATAGAGTATAGCGTCGTTTGGTAGAAAGATTAATGAATGACCGTTCGAAGAGTTTGTGGAAAGAAATGGTCGTCTCAGAATTTAAGATTGTGTGTGTGTGTGTGTGTGGGGGGGGGGGACATTCCTGCCAATGCTGAAAAAGAAACATAAACCGACATTGGAACAACACTTATAACCCGAAGTTCCCGAATACGTAGCAGGGGAGCCGTCCCTCCACTCACCTCACATTCGATTTAGAAGCTGCAGTAACAGCGACTCGTGATTTAGACAGGTCACTCTATTTGTGATGATAATGAGATATTGACTGGAATAAAGGGGACGACAAATATGCGCATAATTTTTCGGGAAACCTTGTGGAAAAATATTATTTGAAAAAACAGTAGGATGTGCTTGGATAATATTAAACTTGATATCAGGAAATGATGTCACGAGGACGAGAAGGAAATGACCCTTTGTTCAGCCAATACATCGACCATAAAACTTATAGTATCAAAGGTGCCATTATGTAATACCCTTTGGGTTTCTGAAACAAGTACATATTGTTTTAACAACTAAGGCAGATAAGTTTTGAAGTTGGACTCACAAATTCCATGCTCGTTTAGTTCCCATCCATTAAAATACTAGTTGCAAAGTGTGTACAAATTATGAAGAATTACTTATTTTTACTGTGTTTTGTTATTTCAAATCACGTAGGTGCGGATGTCTTCCTAAGTTGTTCCCAGATTCTTAACGTACTAGTGTTTCCACATAATTAGTTACCAAGTATGGTATCTACATAATTCAACACATAAACCTTCCACTTTATTTAGTTAATACGAGTACAGTAATTGAGTTAGTTAAAACTTGGCAAGAAGCTTTCATATACTGATGATTAAGGTCGTATAAAATTAACAATTTCCCTTTTTCTTGGTTTTCAGAATATGTATACTTGGCATCATTTCTTCGTAGAACTCTTAATGAACCATCATGTCCCTCAGAACATAGACTGTGCCGCGCAACTGTATCAACACTGTGCCTTTTGCGTCTTCCTCCCTGTAAAACACATCAGCAATCTGCCACGTTCGAGCCGAAGTGTTTACGTCTGATGCTTCAGTTCGTGCGGATGTATAATCTCGCTCTCACTCTTCAGGGCACGAACTCTTAACCCCACACGAATTCCTATGTTTAACCAGTGTCTTCGCGTGTTTCATCAAACATTCCCACGGTGGTAGCTAAGACATCTTCTCCTTCAGAAGAGAAATGTTTTTGGGGGTGTATCATCAAAATAAATCTCGAAATAAGTAATTATCTAATTAAGAAAGTAACAATAACTAAATCACTGATAACATAACTATTTAATATATGTCTTAATGTAAATAAGCAACAATCTCGTTGATGCTTTATATTCAATTAGACGGTGTAGAAATTCCCTCCTTTGAAGGAATCCTTTTTCAAGTCATCTGATACACTTCTAAATACAATCTAGCCAGCGCTTCCCTAACACGTACGTTGCTTCTTCCATTCAGGTCTAATTAACTTCTTGCAGGAAAATTATTACTGGCAATGTGATAATTGCTCATTTATTCAAAGAATATCGCAGTCTGTTGCGGAATCCGAAGATGGAATGCCATTTTAACAACAGCGCAACTGTGGTTCCTGTTTCTTACTTAGTTTCTTACTTACTCCGTGTAGCAGAGTCCTTCTTGAGTAGTTAAATTGTTTTCAGCTAGTCCATAAATTCCCCGCATTTTATGGAACCCGAAGGTTCATCGCTTCATTCACAAGTGTCCGCCACCTGTCCCTATCCTGAACCAGCTCAATCTAGTCCATACCCCCACATCCTACTTCCTGAAAATCTATCTTAATAGTATTCTCCCATGTACGCCTGGGTCTCTCAAGTGGTCTCTTTCCCTCAGGTTTCCCCACCAAAATCTTGTGTACGCATCTCCTCTCCCCCATACGCGCTACATGTCCCGCCCATTTATTTCTTCTCGATTTAATGACCCGAAAAATTATTCTGGTTCCTGTTATGAGCTAAATTATTGCATAAGTGTATGTATGTATGTATGTATCCACTACTGATGTCTGACTGCCATTTGCTTGTACCGAACAGTCTGTAGCTGCCTGCAGGCAGTACTTTAGTTAATATAAAGGTCCTGGTAGAACTTGCAATGCCGTAGAGTGGTACATTGCGGGATGCTTACAAGCTGTCTGTAGGTGGCCAAAACTGTAGCTGCTTATAAAAGGTAAAGGTCAAGTGATCCCTTTACAGGCCCGGTGTGGCTCAGAGGGTGGGTAGAGTTATAGCTCTACTCTTCCATCGCCGCGGCATTAGAAGGGGTGAGTGGTGAGCAGCACGCCCCGGCCTCACTTTACCCCCGGGAAAGAGCCGGTACCCATTTTACAGGAGGCTGGGTGAGCCCCAGGGTCGGTCTGGACGGGCAGAAAATCTCGTCCGCACCGAGATTCGATCCCGGACCGTCCAGCCCGTAGTCAGTCGCTATACCGACTGAGCTACCCGGGCCGTTGTACACGTGATGTAAACTTTCGTAAATTGGGAACTACATATGCTGCTAAAATGCCATAGCACTCTCTTTGATTTGACATTCAGCGTGATGCAAAAATCTGACCAGTCAGAGAAACTGCAAAGAAACATACTGCGTGAGTGCATGGCTTTCCTATATGCCTTATCGTACGGTCAGCTCGACTGTGCCGTGTTGTCCTATTGTCACACGGCAGATCATCAGTGCGGTGTTACCCCATAATCAGACGGCAGCTCAACTGTGCGGTGTTTTCCCATGTGCAGTATCGTACCGCCAGCTCAAGATTGCAGTGTTGTCCTACATAAGGTAGCGTACCGCAAATTCAGAAGTGCCGGCAGCTCAACAGTGCGGTGTTTTCCCATGTGCAGTATCGTACCGCCATGTTAGCTGGCTGTGCCATCCTTGGTGTATATCTACCGTCAGCTCCAAAGTGTCTTGTTCTGGCTACATTATTTTGCGGTCAGGTCAACTATACACCATTTTACGATCTCTGGTGTCCTACCTCTAGTTCAAGAGGCATTTGAAACCTGATTTCTATCGTAATATTTATTGTACGAAGGATGGAACATAAATGTTTACTTGGTAAATTGTAGTGTACTGGACTGTGTCTCTGTGTTGAGATTCAAACGCTGTATTATTTCAGAGGACCAACGAATTTGAAAATGTGTGTGTTTATAAATATCATTGTCACAACGAAATTTTTAATTTCAA
>Ga0136643_10013222_pt1 | contig 12341 bp, 7 predicted proteins | sample TergutLab28metaG_FD_96883 | JGI IMG/M metagenome (GOLD analysis project Ga0136643, IMG submission 96883) | Labiotermes labralis P1 segment gut microbial communities from Petit-Saut dam, French Guiana - Lab288 P1 (version 3) (version 3) | ecosystem: Host-associated > Arthropoda: Insects >...
GTTAGTTGGTTGGTTGGTTGGTTAGTTGGTTAGTCAATTAGTCAGTCAGTCAGTCAGTTAGTCAGTCAGTCAGATAGTTAGTCAGTCAGTTATTCAGTCAGTCAGTTAGTTAGTTAGTTAGTTAGTCAGTCAGCCAGTCCGTCAGTCAGTCATTAAGTCAGTCAGTTAGTTAGTCAGTTAGTTTGTTTATTTGTTTGTTTGTTATATCAGAAGAAAGTTCTGATCGTTAAAACACATATTTCCTGCCCATACTAGAAGCTAATTTAATACTCGTATTTTACATTTGGTGACTACACCGAGAGCTGACAATGATCCTTTATTACACATCTGGTGCTTCTACCAGCAACCGACTCATCCTTCAATTACATGTCTTCGGTCTACACTGAAAGCTAACCCTGATTCTTACTGTACACATTTGTAGCCTGTCCGTTTATCTACTTACTTTCTTCCATCCTTCCTTCCTTCCTTCTTTAGTCTGACCCCTTCTATCTACTCAATTTTATGTGTGGAGAATTCTTTTTGGCTCTGATCATACTCAAGGACACACACACTCGGTAGGACACCTCTGAACGGGTGATTGGCCCGTCGCAGGGACGTCTATCTGCACAAAACACAAAATTCACAAGACACAGACATCCATTCCCCCTGTGGAATTCGAACCCGCGATCCCAACAAGCGAGCGGCCACCGAGATCGGCCTAAAGCTACTTCTGCTCCTTACTTTACGATTACGAAGTAAACGTAACATCACACGGCACTGGAACCGACGGCTTATTGGCTTGTTTTGCCGGGAAAGGGTGATATCTAGGGAGCAACGGACAGGCAGACAATAACAAAGTCCCATGAGAATTCAAGGAAAAGCTGGCAAGCCTGTAACGTGGTTAGCTACAAGTTTGTGATCACCGTCAAGCAACGCCCGTAGCAAACCCTTAATACGGCAGGGAATACGGGTTTGGGCTGAACATATTAATCTGTTGCTTATGTGTTGTGGCGGTGATAAGCTGATGTTATTGCAGTTCGTATGGTGTTCTGAACAGAAAATGCTGAACCACCGTCAGGTCCGGTGGAAGAAGTTACTTTTTGTAAAGGTGTGCTGCCTAATGGGGCGCTTCATAATCTACACTCTTCACGAAATATTTTTGATGTGTTTAAGTTGGAGGTGAATGTAGCACGCATGTGACTTGACGATCCTTGGTATTACTTGCATTGAACTTTACGTTCTGCTACTGGGAATTTATTTAACGAATAGTCCCTACTACGGATCTTAGGGGAATATGTCGTGAACATTGGAGGTGGATCGAAGTGGCGCAGGTTCGTGTCCGCATTTGGGCTTTATTACTAGCAACGTTGAAAATTCGGGTTTGAGTGTAACAGTTGTAACAAAATTCTTTAGAAATTAATAGTGAGATCCAGAAATGTGGGCACTCTTAAGCAAAAATTGTCAGTGTGACAATGTGTTTTCTTCGAACGACGTAGTGCCTTTCTCTCTATTACCTGAAACGTTTTATCGTTGAATTAAGAGAGGCCGAAAGGAGGTTGCGACAATTTCCTTCGGAGAGCCACGACACCTTCGGAGAGCCACGACAACTTCCCCTCTTCCGCCACATCACCTACATCTTTACAGCTTGATGTCTTTTATTACGTAATTAACCCAAGCTCAGTACGTTTATTTTCGGAGGCCATTCCGGAGAACTGAATTTTCGAATTTCCCAAAATATTACCACCTGGCAAATTGGATAACAAAGATATTTTACAATACAGTGTGGCCCTGGTGTTGCAGGCTGAAGTGGATCATCCAGTATTGCTTTACGAACAGCTGTTGATCTGTTCCCTACCATCTGCGAGTTAAATCGCCTACAAACAGATATATTCCAACCCAGCATGATCTCAGTTCCTCGACATACGCACCATGCACGGAATGTTTCGCCCTTCATAGCCTGGTGGTAATTACACATACCACACACTTTAACACTAAGAACTCTGCATCTTGCCCACACAGTGTATTTATGTTTCGTATGTTCTTTACAATAACATCGATTTTTCCCTAAAAACTTCAACTGATTGTTGTAATGGAAATATAATGTGTTTACTGTGACTTCGAAACTGAATGTTTATGCGTTGTATGTTATTTAGAGCGCCATATAAATATTTATATACAAAAAAAAATTGTATATGTATTCAACGTGCACAATTAAAAAAGTCTGTGACTTCTGGCTTTCACTCTCTTCGCAGGTCACTCCAGCAGTGCGCGAAAATTAATTTGTACTGTACAGTCTCAGACTAACACGGAACCCCTCGAGTTGACGGACCGACCGCTATTCATACTGTGCCTTGAACTGTTGCTCTAAGATGGATTTCAGGGTTCGAAAGAATGGTTTGGCAACAAAGGTCGAACTTCGCGTGCAAACACGACTTCATAATGCGTGTTGACCGCGCTGCATAACGTAATATTATCCTTCTGTTATGACTGCATGGCTGACGAGAATTACTAATCTCCAAGTACTTTTTTCGTAGTTACGTGCAATAAAAACAGCTGATATCTTAGCAGGACAATTTGACCACACGCGTCTCTTGTGACGCTTTAAACAGGTAAATTTTCAATTGATCCAATCTTAACAATATTCAGACCTTGAAATTAAACTGAATATGTGTGCTTTTAAGCAAAAGGCAAGAATGCAACACCGATGGTAGCATAACAGTTTCTTACTTGCCTAGTTTCTGCCACCTTAGGTCTTACTTGTAATATTTAACAACTCTTGTTCCTACATAGCGCACAGGGACAGAATAACGGCAGGCAGAATGACAAGTCACAACATATATATTGTGCATACTGTACACAGCTTCCCACAAACAATGTCCCTGGGCACAGCAGCTGTCATAGAAGCTTTGCCCACTGCGAAGCTTGCGTCCGCCGGGGATTTTAGATTCCGTTTACCGTGGATCTTCAACGTCCAGAAGAACCGTCTTCCAGCTCCCAAGCAAACCTCACAAGTTCTGAAATTATTTCTGGAAACACGTCGAGAACTCTTTATTTGAAATATGCCTGTTAACAACTTTTCTTCGAGTAGAGTTTGCTCTTCCCGCCCCCCCCTTCCCCTTCCAGAAGCAATGGATTGTTCATAGAACATTTGCCCTTCAATGTGCCCCACAGAGAGCAAACATACGAATTCAAGTCTGGAGTACCAGTTCGCCTTAACCCGGAAGTTACTATCACACGCACCATTTCTTCCAAAAACGCAGACACTACGCTGCTGCGCGCACTCACGGCACACCAGATCAAAGGAACTTCGTAAACTGCAAGGGATTTTCGGAACACCATATCTACTATTCTCGCTGTTTACATTCCAACTGCATGTAAACCACGCCTCATCCGAGAAAAACACGATATCCGGATCAGAAGGCTAAAAAAAATGCTACCTGTTCTTGAAGGCATCTTCAGCAGGGGTTCTTGCTTCCTCCTCTAGTGGAAAGATATGTTGTACGGCTCTGAATTTGTACGAGCGTGGTGCAGAATGTTTCTCTCTAACCTGTGAGCTAAGGATTTAGCACTCCACTATGAAGCACGAAGCAGTGCTGGGGCCTTTCATTAGAGCGCCAATAATCTTCTAATTTATCTTTAGTTAAACATATAAAATTTTCTTATTTTCTTTTCGTTTGGCACTGAATATGTAATTCAAAATTTTTTCCACTGTTCTGTACATTGTTCTTGTACACAGCACTATGGAAGCGGCATATTTTTTTTACAAAACTTTCGGTGACATATTTCCGTGGTGTTTACTTTGCAGAAGCATTGCAAGTGCACGCTCTTTGTTTAACTCAGAGCATTTCTCACAGGCACAGACCGCTTTAAGAAACACAACGCACGGCTGGCCAAGAGTCTTAACGTTCCATCGCCCATAAAAAGAGGGTAAACTCAGTGGACTGGTACTGGCTCATGTTTCCATAAGTTCGCGCACTTGAAAAGTGGATGCTCTTTGTACGTATACATACATGCACTTATATACACACACACACACATACACATGACTGTGTGTGTATATGTATGTGTGTTTGTTTGCTTGTTCGTTTGCTCTTCCAAGCAACAAAATGTATCCTGGCAGAAGTTTTTCAGAATTGAGAGCTCAGACCTTTATCAACCATCGACCCAGTGGCATGTTTTTTTTTTTGCGGCACATGTATATATTTGTAAAATTGTGTGATCGTGTAGAGTGGAGACCATTATCACCTAAATTAATTTTAAATCGAAGAGAATAATTAATTCAAATTAAAAATTTACAAACTTATTTAATCGATTTACTGAATACTTGTAAACCTCTGTGCAATAGGTACTAAGTTGTCGGCAATTGTAGTAAAGTGTCGTGGATTTTCAATTTCTTGGAGTACAAACACAGGTATTCACCAAATATGCATTTATAATCCGATGGCCCACGAGTCAGTAAGCAACTAGTGATGCAGGCCCACCAACTGAAATTTTGAAATTCCTTGTTTACAGAATCATCAGTTACCTCCCAAGAAAATACATTCCATCTCCGTTTCTTAAATTTGTTTAAAGTATGTAGAATACTTGAAATAACAATTTTCTTGTCCTTGAAAACTAAAAGGAAATTCAAAACACATTCACCGTTATAAACAAAATACCAGATTCGTGCCCATTAACGCACGTGGTAAGTGTATTTGCCACTTTCCTAACAAAGTCTAAAATAGCTTTCCAAATGTCACACAACTTTCAAGTTGGATACTAAGTTATTCGTTATTCTCCGAAATGTCGGGAGGTGCCCTATTGCTTAACAATTGAAGTTTACTTCCCATGAACTAAATTTGCACTTGTAACAACCTGCACACTTAAAAGCAAAACACTTTACGGCATTTTAAACTATGAATCCCGACAGCCAACTCAGTTAACAGCCAGTGTAAATAAATGAGCAACGAACCGCGTGCGTCTTGGCGAAGTTGGGGTCCTCGTGGTGATGATGGCCATGCCCCCGGTGGTGGCTGCTGGTGGCCATGTCACGGCATAATATCCTGTTTGTTGTGATTGGCGATAAAGTCGCAAGGTGGCTCTGTCTTCGCTACGTATTCTCGTACTGATGGCCGAAAGGCGACTGACAGGTCGCGCGACAGGCGTGTGACTAGCGTGCAACCGGCGCATGCGTACAACAATCGATTGTACGTCTGTGGAGAGATGTCATCTTAGTTTTCAGTTCTCATTCACAAATTAGTGTCACCCTATTGTGCAAATTGTTAGTAATTTTCTGAATACGTGACACAATTGCCGGGCGAAAATATAATTACGTTCACCATAACTAATTCAAATGATGGGAACTGGCACTCACCGTCTTACCGCTATTGACGATGAGCCAACGTGAAACATGATGTCTCCACCACGACATGGAGGAGCATTCTTAACCCGTTAGAGCGCAGAGGTAACTCTAATTTACTACCTGCTGTATCATTAAAACCCTGCATTTTGCCCACACAATGTGTTACGTGTTTCGTGGAGGTTTCACAGTAAACACCGATCCTCTCCCTCAAAAAAATTAATCTGTGGATCATTGTAATGGAAATGCAGAGTGTTTTTATGAGGAACGAAAATAATGCAATATATTATGTGGATGAATTACATATTTCAGGGGACTAATTATCTGTTTTAGGTGGAAGACAGTCGCAGTCTTCATGTTCCGTCCACTTTGCTACTGGAGGTACCGACCCCAGTATTCTCTGTACAGGAAAAGGTGTGCACTTCAGAATTAGTGGGAATACAATGGTGTCAGTATGGAAAATACCTGGTCTGGTCGGGGACTGTAACCGCAGTCGACAAAGCCGTAGCCAGTCACTGAAGTGACTCCATTTCCCTAAAGATAAACAACATAATAATATAATAGCCTGTTCGTCAGTCCGCCAATATCACGTGCAACTAAATGCATCAATTGCCACCAAAGTGGTTATAACATCATACCCTACCGTGGGCCTTCGTGACGTCATTCAATCGACAACACTAATATGGCGTCTCTGCGAATTCTGAGGTGGGACCGAAACCTCTGTCCTCAACTCATATCTCGCAGAATAATAGTAAATTTCAAATTTAAGATTAACAGAAATCCTATAACTATCACCATAATGTGAATGCCGAGTTGTTCTGAGTTTGGAAATTAAAGCTTGATTTAGACCCATGGCAATATAATCCAAGCCTGGGTGTAAGAAACTGCACAAGCATCCGAAACGCCATAAGCAGCCTGAAAATGTTTCTCCGAGCAGTTCATGCAATTACACAAGAAAAAAGTAGTTCTACCTGAAAATAACGCGCATGTGCTGCGCGCTTTCCGCTGTGCACAAAGAATGCTTCTTTGTGGCAAGGCTCTCTTGGCTGGTCCGTACAGCACATACAGTTATCGATATTGAAATCCTCATAGATTCAACAAACAGTACCAGAGGATGGCAGCAGTCGACGCCCGTGTAACCGTCTGCCTAAATTTCCCGACTTTCGGTTACAATATTTTACACACTCATCAGTGAGCACAAATCCTTCTTAGGGAATACACAGGGGGATAGAAAGCCGCTCTGCTCTTTCAGTAACTCTTTACTATCTGAAATCTCGCAACTGACTGACTTGCATGCTCGTTCTATGTCTGTCCCCCTTGTCAAAGAAACAAACCACCTGCAGGTAAAACCCATGTGACAATATCCCCTGGAACAAATAAACACCTGCGCACAGCTGGCCACAGCTATAAGCAAGAAAATTTAAATCTTATATGGAAAAGAGGCGTGTCAGACCTCTACCTATATAGCCTGGCAGGTGCAAGTGTGGAGAGCATTAAGAGATTTTAACTACCAAACCCTCCATGCAATTCAAAACGAAAACAAAACTTTACCTTTCCTTTTCAATATACGACCAGTTTATCGTCTCATCCTTTTGATTGCCTAGTCCGAGATTTGAATTACGGATCCTGGCCGGTTACAACAGTTAGCATCATACAGCTAATTTTCCTGGTTTTTACGACGGGGATTGTTCAGATAAATACCGAAGTTTCGAAAGAACACCCTCCTTCTATCTTTAATGTATTTCAATCTTTCAGCCCTGCGGATGCAGGTAGCATCTGCAGGGCAGATCAACCTACAAGACAACACTCTAAAAAATTAACATCTATCAAAGTCACCATTACCAATTCAGTACCATAGATTCCTCGTAAAATGCACGGGAATTCAATCTGTGCTCTCCCGGCCTCAGGCAGTGTGTAAAGGCTTCACAACACATCAGAGAATTTCACGCGTGCCTGTTATTGACGCTGCCAGTTGCTCACATAATTACCTTTGAAAGGTCAGGTTATCAATGAATAATGAATCTGAAAGTGTTTGGCGGAGATTAAGACCAACTTGATCTCACAGTATGGCTGCTATCATTCGATCCAGAATATTTGGTCTCCCTACTTGCTGGGCAAAAACATAAATATTAGAGTTATTTGTTATTAGATATTTGTTCTGTCATCCTAAGGGAAGAACATAGGCTAATGGTGTTTCAGAATAGTTTACTGAGCAAGATAGTTTGGTCTAAGAGATACGAGGCAACAGGATGGGAGAAAAAACATAATAAAGAACTTCATGAATGTTACTCCTCATAAAATATTTTTTGGGTTATAAAATCAAGAATAATGTTACGAGCGTGGCATATGTCACCTGCGAGGGAAATGAGAGGTGCATCCTGGAGTTTGGTATGGACAACTCTAGGAAAGAAAGCACTTGGAAAAGTTGGGAGCGGAGGTAAGGATAATATGAAATGGACTTTAAGAAACAGCACAGGGGCATAGACTTGCCTGCTGTGGCTCTGGACAGGAGCCATTGGCGAGCTGTCTTAAGGACTGTAATAAAATGCCGGGTTTGCATAATGTGAGAGGAATTACTTGGTTAGCTTAAAAACTATTAGCTTCTCAAGAAGGACTTTTATTCATGAAGTTCCTTATTTCATTAGTGGAAGTAAGCGGCCGTAGCCTAATTTGAGGCCCTATTCCAACATTTTCGCTAAAGGACCAAGGTCAGACAGTTTTTTCTTGGTTAGGACAGCCGATTTTGGCTCGAGTACGGTCCCTTCTGGTAGCTAAGTGACAAACGAAAACCAGAAAGAAAGAGGGGGAACAGACAGAGCAAAATACTTTTATAAGAACGTACATCCGCTTGGGTTATGCTGGTTTTGTGAAGTTCCTTGGGAACTGCTGAAATGCACACACACTTTGTGCAGCTGTAGAGATGATGCAGAAGCCATACGTAAATACTGCAGTCTAATGCAGAAATAATGCAAACAGAACATACCGTCCTTAGACTTCACAAAAAACATACCGTCTTCAGATTGCACGCAGAACATACTGTCTGTAGACTGTAAGAAAACATAGTTACTTCAAACTGCACACAACACATTCTGTCTAAACTGCACACAAAACGTAGTCTGCCATATTCAAACTACACTCAAAACCATTTTGCCATCACACTGCACACAAAGCATAATGTCTTCCTCTGCATACAGAAAAATTCGTGATTGGCTGCCAGCAGAACATATTTTCTTCGGGCTTCACAAACAGTATAATTTTCTTACAATGGTCTTGTTGTTAACAATTTAAGAGATTTTTGTCATAGCATCATGCTTTTAGACGACTAGAATTTACCAGGAAAGAATCCAGAGTTGTCTTGATTTTATTCTTGGGAAGTGCTGAGAAAGAGGGCCTTGGTACAGGGGCCTCTAATAGGCCTGTTGTACCAGCCCCTGATGACAGATGTGTATGAGACATTGGTGCAGTTATCAGTGGCAAAGAAGATCCCAAGTGCTCGGACACAAATCACTGCCAGTGCACTCTGTCCACCAGAAGTCCCACACATACCACGTCCAAGGATCGAACACCTGCCTCTACGGTAAGAAGCTGTCGAGTAATTGCCGTGACTGTGACACGAACACACAGAGGCCTTAAACAGCTCCTGCGAGAGACGTCTGTGTTAAGCTATAAATTTCCAGTACTAATTCGCCATTGCACTTTTCGAAATCTCAATTACATGTAATTAGAAAGGCACATGTTTTATATCAATTACACACGGACTCATATCATCAATTGTTGCCACTTTATTAAGAAGACAGATTTTAAACAAGTTGGCTCAGTAGGCAAAGCTTCTAACGAATATTTCGAAATGACAAGCCTCTGGAATGAGAAATATGAGTGATATCCCTGAAGAACGTCTTTCTATAGCAAACACAATACATCTATTTGTGTTAGGAACGAGAAATGGCCTCTTTGTGAAGTATTAGATGCTATTTTAAAATGACGGAAATGAAAGACACTAGAACAGTCTTCATTCATCTGAAGCGCCTGCTCTTCTTTTTTTGGAGCTAGAATCATAGAAAAATGGAAGGCTCTTGGATTCCAACAATGGGATGAAGCAAATCGTATTACAGAGTCCTTTTTCTCAGTTACTTTAATTTTTGTTAACATGGTTAATCTGGCGAATATTATCTCTTGAAGACAGGCTTTTGCTTATATCTAGGTAAAGCAAGTTCCGAGAGAACTAGACCTGTAGTGTACTTTACCAATGACTGGCACTATTGTTTTTCCTGCTCAGGTATGAATCCTACAGGAACCATTGTGGGAAGCATAAATAAAGTGATAACAATATATTGCTCGTTTTCAAGTTTTATTATATTAAATAAGTTTAGCTTATTGGAGGAGAATTTGAAGCTAGTGCAAATTGGTATCTAGAGTTTTAAAAACTTGGAAAACACGTAGAAAAATGTCAGTAATTCATAAATAATGCAGTCCAGCACATCAGTTATTCTTACCAAAAACAATACAAACAATACCAAAACAATAACTCTTTCTATAAAATTGCCACTTGTTTCGACCTGACTCTTTCATCATCAGGCTTGTAAAATGTACTAAGTGAAGCTTGTTACATATCCTAATTACAATTATCGTTCTGTTGACAGGAACTTCCTCCTCATAATGTTATTATAATTGTATTTAAATCATTTTTAATATAGCTTAACGAGTAGAGCAAAATTGTATTTATGATTCTGTCTGTTATTTGATGAAGCTTGGTACGTTAAAATGATTTTATTCTACTATTGTAATGAAAACAATAAAATATTCCTATTATTAATTTTATTCTAAGTTAAAACATTATTTGTCTCTTTTTGTTCATTTCATTTTCAATACAATCTAATTAATACCTACATAATTACAAATGTGGGAACGTTGTCCTTGCGTAAAAATTACATACATTTATTATTCTAATAATGATAAATATATTAATATCAAAAATTTGTACTTAGAATTAAATTATGATCTAGGTGTGATTTTATTTTATTTATTTTTTTTTTTTTTGTATTTTTATCATTTTGCGTAGGAACTGTCTTCTAAAGCACGTTATTGAAGGAAGGATAAATGTGAAGAAAAAACAAGGAAGAAGTCGTAAGCAGCTGTTGGATGATTTCAATTAAAAGAAAGGATATTAGAAACTGAAAGAAGACGCACTAGATCGCCCTTAGTGGAGAACTCGCTTTGAACCTGTCGTAAGACAGAGTAGGAAAAGAATACATGAAACTTATTTAACAAAGTGTTGAATTGGCCGTGCACTAAGGGTAATATTTGGATATCAATGGAATCATCATTACTAAAATAATACATTTTTATAATATTAAAGCAAGGTTAACGTGCATAGATTTATAAATATACATACATAAGATTGAATCCAAAATGAAATGAATAAAAGTAGGACTACTTCTGTTTCAACTTAGACTAAATTGAATGAAGGAGATATTTTATTGCTTTTAACACAATCGTACCTAAAAAAAAAAAATTATACGTCCTCAATGTAAATGCACTTTTATAGTCAAAAAGTACAGAGATTCATCAAATATTAAACACAATCATCAACGCAATTCCCTAACATTATTTAACCTTTTGGCGCCGGAATTATTTTTTAATTTTATCACACCCTGTATATAAAATGTGAATAATACAGAAACCAAATACGTTAGAATTATGAAACAAACTGCAGTTTGAAGTGAAGAAAACGGAGAGTATATACCATGTTTAATATATTCGGTACCTATATTTGTTGAATAAATATATAAAATGCAACTTTGGAGGTTATCGGTGCGGTACGTCAACTATAGTTGACGCTAGGCGTCTAAAGGTTAAGCTACCCGTAGTTGACTTTTAATGTAACTAATATAACTGTAATATAACTGTGTGTAGGAGGTCTCCGTCCATAGAACGATTATTATAATTATACAACTAAAGCTTTTTATGTATTTTGCATTGCTTATGATTACCAATTTGGGTGAAAAATATGTAGCAATTTTATAATAAAAAATTTATTGCTTTTGCAATAAAATAGTTGCTTTGGACTGCGTTATTGATTCATTATTAATTTACGAAACACAAAGAAATATTTTCCAAAAAGCAAGCAATATCTGAGTCGTACGTTTATTTGATTTCATTTTGTAATATGCTGACAATATGTATTTACTAATCAGAACTGTATCATATTCCAGCATACATGAATCTTCAAGAACAAATTGCATTGAATTCAGCAATTTTTTACGCTTTCGCAATTAATATTGCAAATGTGCCTAGTACCTGCCTGTGTGTTCTCGTGTACGTGCAACAACTTAAGGAACACTAAATGGGGACGCGTGATACCCGAAAGTTTTATAGTCACTGACATGCACAGCCCAATATGGAGTAAAGTCGGGCATTATCAACGGGAACCTTATATGCTGAACTACACGAGTTTATTCGCGCCTCTCGAGTACAGCTCGCAAACGTGTAACGTTATAAGAAATGTTTCCTACAAAACGTGCACCAAGACGCACTTAATACAGAATAAGCTTTTCCGTAAGTCTTACTAGTTTCAAGATAAACAACAGAACATGATCGAACGCGTCAGAGCTTTTACGCTCTGCGTGCTGTAACTGAGTTGCTGTTGCAAGAAGAGAAAATAGTTGGAACGTTGAAGCCAACGTAGTAATTAACGCCATATTAAAACAAAACAACATATCTGTTGCGAATCTCTGTAAAATAATCCTAAGTATTGCCATCGTCCTTCTGTTCCCTTTGCATAACTTCTGCAATTGATATACTGTCATTAAAAGGGACACCAATCGCCCGCAGGTCACTCACCAGTCGGAATATTCTGGCGCAGCTCACACACACACACACACACAAGACCACAGACTAATTTCACGACACTTCGTATCACAATGTATCATTTTTACAGAGATATTAGAATACCCGTTATTAATGTTTGGTATGTGATGTAGAATCAGTCGCAGATGATAGGATAGCTTGTCGTTGACCGAAACAA
>Ga0136643_10013224_pt1 | contig 12341 bp, 3 predicted proteins | sample TergutLab28metaG_FD_96883 | JGI IMG/M metagenome (GOLD analysis project Ga0136643, IMG submission 96883) | Labiotermes labralis P1 segment gut microbial communities from Petit-Saut dam, French Guiana - Lab288 P1 (version 3) (version 3) | ecosystem: Host-associated > Arthropoda: Insects >...
TCAGTTAGCAACCGACCATGCGGAACTAAATCAAAAGCTTTCGAAAAGTCAACTATAATAGCGTCAATCTTGTCTCCGTTATCCAGACAGTCCGCAATGTCCTGGCATACCGCGATTACTTGATTTTCGCACGAATATCCCGGTCTGAATCCATGTTGACACTCGTAGAACCAATGATTCTTAACCCACACTTGCCTCAGATATGAAGCTATAACGTGTTCTATTTGCTTGCTAACCACCGAGGTTAAACTAACCAGTCTATATCATACATACATAGTTCACTTATTTCCCTATCCCAATATTCATCAGCTTAATCTTCATCCTTCCATCTTCCAGTCAGTCTATTCTTACATACATTATCACGTTTTCCATTCATTCCTCAAGCTAACGTCTAAACACGCGCAAATTAATAAACTATAGCCATCTGAACACTCACACCACATATTCAAGAGTCCCTTTCTCCAACCATACATTCACATTATCATTACCCAACGGTTCATCCAGCCACCCTGAAGTCTTTATATCATCCAGACTTTGACGTAACCATTCTCAAGGAACCATTCACTCACCCACATGTACAGTCTACAACTCATCCACTTCTCAATTCATCCATCGTCCCCTTCAATTCCATACTACCATCTAGCAATTATGACGTTGTCACATTTCGCCATGCCTGTCACATAACTTGTGCTCGTGCTCACAAAGCTGCGTTCTCAAATCTGCCACACTTTCCATCAGTCTAACCTCTCAATTATTCATCCCTTCAAAACACCTATCAATATAAACACCATTAGACACACAACCGGAAGCCTAACTATCTTTCCACAACCACATAATTGACCATTCATTTCCTGAGATGGCTACACGCAATGATACAGGCAACGTCAATTCAGGGTAGCGTATAAATATTTCTGAACACAAAGTTCATTACACGAGATTTGCAATATCATATGATACAATTTTCAGATGATGGCAGACTGGAGCGCTGGTTGATCAGATGTAAGAACAGCACTGAGAAGGCCAAGAAAACTCTGGATATGTATTATACACTGCGGACAAACGTACCGGAAATAATGGCTGGCTGGGATACGAAAGGAGAGTGGTGCAAAAATGCATCGGATAATATGTAAGTTATTTAATTTTGATAAATTTATTATTGTGACATGTCAGTGAATTTGACTTGTATACATAACCATCCCCTATTTCGCAACAATTTCAGCTCTTTTCATGCAAAAGGGTACGTACGTTACAAGGAACACATATTGACGCAGTTGGTCCATATTCGCTTCAAATCAGTGATTAAAGAACATATGATTTCTCGTGGGATTATGTAACTGTCATTTCAAAAATACTTCTTCCGGGAATTTCCCTCAAAAATTCATTCTATGTTCTTCCATTACCCTCGCTGCCGCACAAAATCACATACATACAGACAGTGTTACGTCAGAAACGCAGTCAAATATGGCTCTTATGTTGCAGGTTTTTAACCCCCATGCCTCATCTGACTCCTGACTGCGACAGAATCGTTGTAATTGGCTTCCAACCATCAGACGGTATGGACTTCAACCCGCTCTATGTGATCAGATTATACCAAATGTTGATGGAGATCAGAATTTCGGAGGATTATTGTCGCTCCGATATTCATATACTAGATTATGGCAATATCACCCTTCGTCATATCACAAAGATAACCCCTTCATTGTTGAAGAAGTTCGAATTGTGTGCTCTTGTAAGTAGTACATATATTTGCTGCATACATTAAGACAATAGACCTTAATACATTTTAAACAATAATGGATAAACATTATTCCCTCATAACACTCTGAAATTTGCCCACATTTGTACATATCAAATTCACATAATTCTACGGTAAATATCAAATATACCACAATTCAAAAATTGGTGGTGTTTGTTGTCATGTAGATGTACTGTGCATTGACATTAATTTCAGCCTTCAAATGCTTAACAGGAATTAACCTTTTCTCCAAGTGTAACAAGCAAAGTTCAGACTTTGTACAACAATGAAGGATGGTCCAAAAATAATGGTGAAGTACAGATTATAGACCGAATACATGAAGGCGGTTTGGAAGAGGTTTGTAGGGACAATTAAACGAGGCCGAAAACGATGTAGATGATGATGATTATGATAACGAATAAAGTATGACATCGTAAGATTTATACCATCATCCTTCATACATTTTAAATTGTAAATAAACAGGTTCTATGAATTCGTCTTAAGTAACAAAAGAAATTTGGAATCACTTGAAAAAACATTCCTTCCAACCACAGAGGTTACTAAATACACCTCTCGTTTAGCAGTAAGCAAGCTTTCTCTCGACCGCAGAATCTGTGATTTCGTTCCTTGAATGATGACATTTAACGTTAAAAGAACAAATGATATGAAACAGATCACGGCAAACAAGCACATGCAAACATCATTCCTTGCAATTTTTCCACTTTCTATATAATAAATTTGTTATTAATCAAATTATTTTATGTGTATATACAGAAGGTATTGAGTTACGTAATATATATAATTATATATATATATATATATGCAAACTGTGATTTAAGTAAGAAAGGTCTATTAATTGTCAAAATGATAACTATTAAACTAATATTAATTATTTATGCTGTAATTATTAAGTATATTTTGTTATGTTTAATTTGACAGACTGTTATAAATAGCATTTAAACAATTTCGCTGACGTTGTACCAATATAAATGCAATTGACGAGGTGTGATAAATAAGACAGTAGTGCGGTCAATGCACACTGACGTGTATTTGAGGTTACGTAAACTGTCACGAAAGGAAACTTTGTGTATGTAGGACACTGCGTGTGTACATGTTTGTACACTGAATGTATTGTACGTAGTAAAATGGTTAAGGGTACACGGAGTGTGTATGTAGGGCACTGCGTGTGTACATGTTTGTACAGTGAATGTATTGTACGTAGTGAAATGGTTAAGGGTACACGGAGTGTGTATGTAGGGCACTGCCTGTGTACATGTTCGTACACTGAATGTATTGTACGTAGTAAAATGGTTAAGGGTACACGGAGTGTGTATGTAGGACACTGCCTGTATACATGTTAGAACACTTAAGGTATTGTGTGTAGTAAAATGGTTAAGGGAACACGAAATGTTATAATAAGAGCAGAAGTTTTTTATCTGTATGGAATTATTAAATCTAAGAGGAAAAAAATTATCAACCGAGTACAATGTAAAATCAATAACCAATATCAATAAAAAAGTAATACGAAATTAAATACAACTGACACAACATTAACGCGAATAAAATATGTTGCAACGTAGAATTTCAATAGAATCTTACATGTTCAGATTCAGATTCGCCGTTAATTTAATAAATCTGGTTGCAGTCAAAATTTATTTCCTTTTGTGAATTAAAAGGAAGACTGCTTTCTGTCTTAGAATAACCGGGAGACTACGCCGCTGATCTCTGAATACGTTCAGCAATATATAAAGCACTCCATTTGAGGCGACCAATACTGGTATCAATTTTGACAAAAATAAAAACCGCTCCAATTTTCTTCGTGTAATTCTAAAGTAATATATTTAATATAAGTCTGATCATCGGTTTGCGGGGTTTGCTGTATGGGTGCCGAAGGACAAGAAGTAGAGTACTTCTTAAAGGTGATCTTTAGGAACATGAGCGCAGGCAGAATATCTGCAATTTTCCCCCACAGATTATATAATTATGCTCGAAAATTACTCTCGGAGGATAAACAGCGATCAAACACACCGGATCGAATTTAAAGAACTTTATTTTATTCATGGAAGACCAAAAATTTAAGACAGAGATATACATAATTTACATTAATTGTATATCGTAATGTTTTAATTCAAGTTCAGAAAAATAGAGATTTTAGTGTAAAGTTTGTAGAGTTGGTTTATCTTTCACGTAGTGTTAATTGTCATGTTTACACCTGTTTAACTGTTCTCACATCAGACATATTGAGGTAGGATACATTGAAAGGGTTAACCTTTATCCTGCTATTGTGGAAAATATGGTGAGCTCCTAACAGCGTCAGGAAATGGCAATTGGAATTTAACTCGGCGTTTAAAGTGTTAATACGGAACGTTCGATCCCCTCGTTCATCATACCGCCCCCTACAACAGTTGGTTACGTCAACACTTACACAGGAAATAGTTTGTGTAACGAAATATGTTCAAAATAAAATATGAACCGCCTCAAAGTAAAATATGTCCTGCCGCAGAACTCTCATATCTCATGTACATATAGCTGCGTGATTTTTATTTACATAAAAAATAATTTTTTATTCCCAGTCTACGTAAAATTACCGGATAGATAAAAATTGCCTCAAGAGTCAGGAAATTCCTTCACAACATTTTAGTTGCACCGAAGTGTACAGTACCAAAATCAGGCTGAAAATCGTGGAATGATAAAGTTATCAGTGGCAACGCAGTTCAAATAATTTAGAGAGCTGTGGTAACAAAAAATTTGGAGCTAGTCTTCAGGAGTTCTATAGAGACGAATAGCGATAAACCAAGGCAAACAGTAGACAACAATCCGGCATAAAAAAATTACCTAATTAAGGAAGTCCAGTGTTTAGGTCACGAAAATTAACTACGTAATATAAGACATATATATATGTTTATATATATATATATATATACAGGGTTATTTATAATTTTTTTCGGGATTTTAACAACTTGTCATACACAATACACTTCAGATAGAAGTACATGTATATTTTATTTAATAGAATAGCACCCCAAATTTTTGTTACAAAATTTACAGGTGCTCTACATGTGCACCATTTGTGATTCTACAGACATCAGCACGATAAGCGAGTTCGTTCCAAACTGTATGTAACATGTCATCGGTAATGGTTTCGTTTAGCGGTCCTGATTCGTCCCATCCATTCCGGAATATATATGACCCTGTCCCTTGAAACTGTGCATACCACCTCCGAATGGAATTGTCAGATTCTGGTTGTTTCCCGAATTTGATACGGAAATACCGCTGGACAATTGTACCCCGACAATCAATTTAAATAACCATGTATACATACATACATAGTCAGACAGCAAACCTAACAATCTGAATTTTCTCTTCCCACAGAATGGTTACAACATTCGCCTCAAAGCTATGCATATTTTGAACGCTCCGCCATTTTGTGATGTACTTATCTCTCTGCTTAAACGCGTATTCAAATCCAAACTTGCAGCAAGGGTAAGTGACCTTAATCGACTGCATTTTCAACTTGTACTCAGCTTTGTTATATCAATACCTATTCGCTCGTTGCATTGAGAGTGTAACATCTTTTTCTTCTTCTTTTTCTTCTTCTTCTTCTTCTTCTTCTTCTTCTTCTGCCGGAAGATAACAAAGTATACTAACAAATTTTTTATTGAGGATTCAATATTTCTTGTTGTTAAGTCGGGCTGATTGGAAATTACTTATTAAGGTGTCAAATAATGTATACATATATATATATATATACATATTTATTTATTTATTTAAATTCGCCTCTAGCAAAGAACATTTTAATAAGTTTCTAACAAACTAACTCTAAAGAAGAAAACAAACATTAAAATTAAAGTAATTTTTTACCGTGGCAATAATTATACAACAATTATACAACAAGATGCTGCAGAATGCAGTTTATTTAAATCCCACAACTGCAAAAGATGTTTCGTGAGGCCTTCCAACTTTCTTCAGGAGCTCATAACACTGTATCTACATTAAGGGTTTCATAAATACCACATACTGTACATACAGTGTTACGATTTCATGATGATGGGTGAAATACCAATCGAAACATTTCGAGCTGTTGACAGATTTTTAATAACACTGTATGCTGTTGCATCTGGCTGGATAATTTTTGCCATATAATACGATGCATAGTCCATTCAATGTAAAATACATTTTTAAAACACGGCAGGGCGTGACAATCCAGAAGTCACGCATATTCACCAGTACTAAACGTCGCTTTCCTCTGTACTTGCGTCGACCTGAAAACGAAAACCCCTCCCTCCCCCAACCCGTATAAATCAGAACATTTACATGTCCACGAAATTGTGAACTGCAGTTACCATTATTCTGTTCTCAGATTTTGCGCACAAAATTTGGTAAATTTATACAACAGATTATATTAGGTCACATTTCAGAATAACCTAGTGTGAAAATTTATTTCCTCGAAGCCAACAAGTTAAAAATTATAAGTATTGTATATATATAATTTAGTACAGTATTTAATCCAACAAATTGCACAATCAACAATAAATAATTAAGTAGTACTTTAACAGATAGCCATTCAATGCTAAGGTGGAAAATACGGTGAGCTCCTAATAATGCCAGATGATCGGATTTAACTCGGCGTTTAAAGGGTTCAATCCGCCCCACATATTTCTAACACCACAAAGTCACCGTCAGCAAGATATACATAAAGGTATACAGCTGCAGTAAGGAATGTCAAGATTGTGCATCTATAGAGTTAAAATATAATGTGGTTAATATTAACAATATCTATTTCACGGTATATGGATTACCAAAAAACAAACAATTTACTATTCTTCAAAACAAAACGTGCGAGTGTCTGAAATCACATTTCAACAAGCACACCTAACGGTCCATATGTATGTTTCAGATCCAAGTTCATGGCAAAGACTGGACATCATTTTATGAACAAGTTCCAAAGGAAAACCTTCCTGTTGAGTATGGAGGAAAAGCTGGCACAGTAGCAGAAAACTGGGGTGAGTCTAAACATCATGACAAAAATGAAATTTTACAATGTTACTGCAGGTTTATTTCAATGCGTTTAGCAAATGCACTTCAATATATTACAAATTTCGAGTAGAGGAAAAGGGAATGGTAATTTACACAAATGAAGCAAAATATGTGGTACCTAACTGAGTTAGTCACCACATAAAATCCACAAGTGTTATTTAAATACCATTATTATTATTATTATTATTACTAATATTAATCTTCCAAATTATTTATTGGCCAAAAGCAAAAAAAAATTACTTACAATAGAAGAAGTTTCATTTGTAAAAACATAATTTCCTTATAATTATTGATTTATTCTTAACCTTCCACTAACTGTGGTTATCATACTAATCGCAAATGTTGTGGTCAGTGCTACATACATAGAACGTGTTCATCATCCTCTATCATAGGATTCTCATGCTACAAAATTATTATTACCATAAAAACACATGCATTTTCTCCTTTGTAATGCTGCGTATGTTGTGTTCTTTATGTAGGTGGGAAACGAACTAACAGATACTGTAGGGAATAATTTTAGGTTTCAAATATTTTAAGTACATTTACGCGGTGCAGAAAAAATTCCCAACAGAACGCTTCTTAATCACCGCCAGGTTGTCAAATTGTAGATGTCAGCCATATCAATGAATTAATTTTTGTTAACTGCCGAATAAAAATTACGAATTTGTGTTTCAGACCTCTGGAAGCGAAAAATACAAATATATCACGATATTTTTTTGGAAAGGGAAAGTTACATGTCTGACGAAACTAAGAGACCTGGTCCGTCTATCAGCAGCAGCGAACTGTTGGGATTCGAAGGATCCTTCCGGAAACTTGACGTCGATTAATATGTTAACTGTGCAACAAATATCTCCACTTTACAAATTGCGTGTTTATAGCATATTGTACAGGATTGTGTACAAGAACTGGGTAGGTTGTCTGCATGCTTTTTTGTGACATTTGAAAATCAATAATTTGTATGTATGTAAGGTAAAGTTACTCGTGTAAATTGATGTAATGCTCGTGTATATTTTGTACGTGCGAGAGAGCACCAAATTTCCCCTTTGATTTACGACCACTGGGGCTCATGACGACACCCACATTTACACAGAAAAATATTTCCTTTTGGAAACGTCAGCTGTGCGGCATTATCTGTCTCAGATTTTCTGTTTAAACAGAGCCGCTACCCTCAGGATACAAGCGAAAGGCTACAAGTTGGTTTTGTGTTTTATAATACAACGTTTCAATATGTAGCTTCGACGTTAGAAATCCACATGTTTCAATTTAAATATTAAACTTCAAGCACAGCATACTAGACTGTAAATGGCGCAGTCTATTAGAATGATAGACATGCGCCTATTTGTTTCAGTAATACCAAAAGGCAATAAGAAACTATAACTTGGGGTCACGTAACATCCAAAAAAATGAAGAACTATGTTGTTCTAATGTGTAAGCGGGGCTACTTTACTGTAGGCTTGTTAATAGGTTTAATATTTCGGTTTCGGAAAAATACGACGCCGGTAACATGGAACAGCTGAGCATTTTGATTGACTGAATATTTGCTGAGACCTATCTCAATTTATACACCATAATATATAATGTAATGTAACAGGGGAGGGAGAATACTTTCAGTTACGTAGAAATATTCCTTCATTTTGCTCACATATTTTACTGATGATCATATGACCGTCAGCATTGACAGAGATCAACGTCTTCAAACACCTCTTCCATATTCAGGCGCAATTTGCTTTATATTGGGAAGGAATTGGATTTTCTGCATTGTAGAGATGTAGTGTTTAGACTGAAGGTTTTATATGTGCAATATCTGCATAGTGTAATAATTCTGTTGTAACAAATACACTGGGCAGTGAACCATTTATATAGTCGTTAATTTACGTAAAATACACTTGAATGTGCACAACAGTAGTGACCCTGCCTGAGGACAGTAATTTCATTTTAAATGATAGGAATAATGACCACTTAACGTGCATTCAACAGTAACATTTCCAATTTTAATGCATTCTTGAGGTTTATATCTCGAATCTCGTGAGGGACATCCGCATTAATAGTTGAGATTTTAATTGCCTTTCCACGCAATTTGTCCAGACTGACGCTAGTTTGCAATATCCAATAAGGTCACGAATCGCATCATAACTGTAGAAATTTTCTCATTGTTTCACTCCTCAATACTCAGTGAAATTCAGTGCCCCATATTCAGTCTCCACCTATCTATCGAGGCTCCAGTATGGCTGCTAACTTTAAAATTCTACAGCTGTGTTATAAGTGACTTCAATGCTCCAAATTTAAGGACAATTCGCACATTGCAAGCACCAAACTTGTACCTCATTTTCTTGCCTTAAAACCTCTCCCTATATATCAATCTATCCGAGGATTCTTTTGGGGATTTCAAACAATTTATGTATAAGGCGATTGAGTTTCGTCACTACGCCCAATATCCAATAATGCTGGAAGACCGGAAGGTTTCTTCTTCCTCCGCTTTGTCTACGCCAACCTGACGGACGCGGAACGCGCTGTCAGTACATACTGTACCGTCGGCATGGCTTGGCGCAAGTTCCGCCGCCATAACTCGACGCTGTATGCTACAGTACACAGAAAGTGTCTATAATTATAATGACACTGAATAGGACCGCTACTAATGGTGAAGACTGGCAAAGATTCTGAAGGCCGAGAAGATGAAACAGAAGAATAAAATAGCGAGGCAGTACAAATAGCCTTACAGTCGTCAGTACACCGACCCTAATACCTTCCAAATAATGTCCAATCTTGCATCCTCCCTCCAGTTTCCCAACCTATGTCAAAGAACACAAACTATTTACCGCTATCACAGACACCAGTTTGCCTGTGATATGAAATTATGAGAGTAACAGCTGTGGTAAGATGGTGGAGAGTGGCTCACGGTACAAAATTAAGCCACCACAGTTTCTATTACCTACATTGAGTAAATATTTATGCTAGACCAGTATACCGTGAGTCGACAGTATCCACACGTATATAGGTAGAGAGCAAGCGGGTATACCGTCGGTAATGACGGCAGGGTCAATGATCTCTAGACCGGAATTGACGTAGTATGTAAACAAAGATGGCGGCCGACCTTGTCCCAGGCGGTCACGTGGTGCAAATAAACCTAAATTTAGCCTCTCATATGTAAACAAATGACTTCGCATGTAAACAATTATGGCGGCCGACCTTGACTCATGCGGTCACGTGGTGTAAATAAACCTAACTTTATCATCTTATATGTAAAAACATTATTTAATATGTCAACAAATATGGCGGATGACCTAATTATGCCAGACTGTATTGCGCCTAACATAAATTTAACCTTGTAATCAAATGACGTAGTACTTAAACAAACATTGTGGATGACCTACTTATGCTAGACAGTATGGCGCCTAACCGAAATTTAGCCTCTGATATGTAAACAAATATGGCACTTGTCGCATGATGTAAACAAATGACGTAGTATGTAAACAAACATGGCGGCGGGGTCAATGACCTTATGACGTCACATGTAAACAAATATGGCGGCCGACCTAGCCTAAGGCGGTCACGTGGTGTAAATAAACCTAACTTTATCCTCTTATATGAAAGCAAATGACGTCGTATGTCAAAAAATATGGCAGATAACCTTGCCCCAGGCGGTCACGTAGTATAAATAACCTTAACTTTACCCTCTGATACGTAAACAAATGAAGTAGTATGTAAACAAATATTGCGGATAATCTTGCCCCAGGCGGGCACGAGGGGTAAACAAAGATGTCGGATGACCTAATTATGCTAGACAGTGTGGCGCCTAACCTAACTTTAGCCTGTAAACAAATGACGTAGTATGTAAACAAATATGGCGGATGACCTAATTATCCCAAACAGTATGGCCTCTAACCTACTTTTAACCTGTAAACAAATGACGTAGTACGTAAACAAATATGTCGGATGACCTAATTATGCTAGACAGTGTGGCGCCAAATCTAACTTTAGCTTGTAAACAAATATGGCGATGGTCACAACATGTAAACAAATGACGTAGTATGACAACAAATATGGCAGATGACCTATTTATTATACACAGTATGGCGCCGGCTATTATTTTGAACGAGCGCTAACCTATCTATAAGGTCCGCAATTTTGAAAGAGCGCCACTTTTAAATTTGTGCTAACTAACTATAAGTTTCAATACCCAATTTCCGTCATTTTGAAGTACCGCCATTTTTTTTAATTTTTTCCAAATTAACTTTAAGTTGCAATTGGTGCTTTCCGCCATTTTGAATTACCGCCATTTTTAATTTTTTAACCTACGTTTGAATAGGCGCTTTCAGCCATTTTGATTTAGCGATATTTTTAATTTTCTCCATCCCAAGTCCACCATTTTCGAATATGGCTATTAGCGCGCTAACTTCAAGTATTTCAATATGGCTACCTGCGCGGTACTTTTAAATTTTACAATATGGCTACCAATGCGCTAACTTCAAACTATACTTTATATGACTCTGTCTTTCTCGAAAATATTTGGCTGGAGCGTTAAGATTATAGGTTCGAATCCTGCTGCTTTAACCATCTATTTTTAAAGGATCGTATCCCTGTTATAAGGGAAATAAATAAGGACTCACGATTTATATTTTTACAAACATACACAATGTGGGATTTTATTATTGTTTGTACACTTACATTAATTAATCGGCAGAGTGTGGCTCGGTAACCGACAAAAGTTTGCTTGCGGTATGATTAAAAACGCGCTAATTTCTAAATATGAAATTTGTTTTTGCACTTAGGGTTTGATTAGATGGTGAGTAAATTTTGTAACTTATTAACACATAGTGATTTTGAACTTGCAGGTCCGTCTTCCACACATAATTTACAATGGCATTGAGCCTCTCGAAACAAACGATGAGATTTCTTCGTACAATATGACATGTAGAAGGGACAGGTTTTTTACGATATATTGAACAGTACCGCATATACAATTTGCAGCCAGCCAGCTTTTTGGGTAATTCCAAATCACAAGTGTAACGTACAAACATACAGTCATGCCTTGACGTAAGTACTTAATTAGTGATATAGGTGACACGCTTGTTGATACACACAATACCGAAGGCTAGCCACGATAAGCATATTTTCTTCAAAAGACTTTGCGCAATTATTAATTCGGACGGTTGTTTTGGAAATTGTCTTGCTTCAAACGATAATGCAATTGCCTCACAACTAGATGGTAACATGATTTCATCTCGTGTATGTGGTTTATAAGTAACACTGTGCTCTTTACCGGCAATACATTTTTCAATATAATCTGCGTAATTTAACTCTTCACTACACAACACGTAGAAATAAATTTCCTTCACACAGTTTAGGATACTAACCGCATAACTCTGGTACAGACCAAATGAACTACATAACCCTTTATCACTGTTCATGGTCGTAACAATATCATTCACGAGCCAAAACCACTTTGTGTTCTTAAATTGAAATGTATCGTACCAAACACCTTGTCCTACAATAGTATTCAAGTCTTCACATAAGCGTCCGATGCTAGAGTGTGGAAGGAACGAAACCTCGCGAAAATATAGAAAGTCCA
>Ga0136643_10013229_pt1 | contig 12339 bp, 5 predicted proteins | sample TergutLab28metaG_FD_96883 | JGI IMG/M metagenome (GOLD analysis project Ga0136643, IMG submission 96883) | Labiotermes labralis P1 segment gut microbial communities from Petit-Saut dam, French Guiana - Lab288 P1 (version 3) (version 3) | ecosystem: Host-associated > Arthropoda: Insects >...
AGTGTAAATAATATTGCAGTTTTATTTTAGTTAGATTCAAGGTCAAAATGAGAGGGGCGCTACAAGAACCATGCACATTTTAAACAAAATATTTAAACCGTAATTTGAATTATTTAATGTTATATTGACGATGCTAGTGTGTCTTAATATTTGCGTAACGGAGCACTGAACTGGTCTGTGTCCTTCACTTTCCGCCGATACTACAAATGTGCGTCTTTACTTTGTTTGGAGGATAGTCCCTGTGGAGACGGTGGTAGCCATAGTGCTTTGCGTCTGGGACAATCTGGATTTAAATATCGTCTCGGCTCAGATCCGGTACTGATGATCGAACAGCACTGTTCATCCAGAATTTGTAGAATCACAGCGTGCTTGTTCAATGAAAATATGGTATAAGAACACAGGGAATTTACGTATACTGAAAATGGATTGTTTCCATCCCGTTGTGTACATGTAACAGATTTATTAAATTTTTGGTGCCGGAATATTTTTTTAATTTTAGCACATCCTGTATATAAAATGTGAATAATACAGGAACCAAATACGTTTGAATTATGAAACAAACTACATTTTGAAGAGAAAGAAACGGAGAGTATATAGCATGTTTAAAATATTCAGTACCTATATATGTTGAATAAATATATAAAATGCAACTTTAGAGGTTAGCGGTGAGGTACGACCACTATAGTTGACATTAGGCGTCAAAAGGTTAAGTGGAACCGTCTTTACACAACATACGAATAACAGTTTCAAATCTACAACTGGTTAATTAAGCAACATGTTTCGGCCATGTTCGGCCATCATCAGGTTTACAAAAGATGGTGTTACATTCGTTCGCTATACCGATGGGATCCCATGGTTAACATTGTAAACAAGGCCGAAACATGTTGCTTAATTAACCAGTTGTAGATTTGCAACTGTTATTTCAATGTTGTGTTAAGACGGTTCAATTTAATAAAATTTGATTAACCTATGTATAACTTAACACTGAGGCGTCTTCTTGTAACCGTTTTTCTAGTGGAAAAGTAATAAAGTATTACATATTCTGAGTGCTTGTCTGCAGCCTTAGGTGTGTGTCGTGTTATACTCTCACCTGTGCCCTATCCTGGCCTATTATATTTTCCCACGTTGTCTCATAAACTGCACGATTTTCGAAAAAAAAAATCATTACTGAACATCAAATGGGCTTCGAATTTCTACACAAATTTCATCTGAAAATTATCTCATTCTAAGAAGAATTGAGTGAGATATTATCAAAATGTAAATCGGTCTTCATGTAAAGTATCCGTTATTCTTGCCATATTTTAATGGAACTTGAATTTTCTAGATAGAGGTTCGAAAAATACTAATAGAATCAATTTTTTTTTTAAATCCATCTGCTGGGAGCAGATTTTTTTCCATACGGACGGACAGACGAATAGACATGACGAAACTTATAGTTGCTGTTCGCAATTTTGTGAAAGCCCCCCCAAAATGTATCTTAGGACAGTAAGGTAAGAACAGTAAGTACATAGCAATGTTCTGTGTGAAGTCTGTAGCAATAGGTGGCAGGAATGTATGGAAGGTAGGTAACAGCCGTCATTTGTGTCGATGCACTTAGACTTTTAACATGCTCTTTGTGCTCCTTGATCCAGATTCTGAGTCATGGGAATCCTGCCCTTTTAACATCACGCTAGATTGTCGCCAGGATCATATTTCTAACATACTCACGATCCAAAAAAAAAAAGAAGAGAAAATGGATAGCAATGTCTAAGTGTGTCCAAAGCTTCACATTTAACACATAATGTGAACAGAGGTTTCGTCCTTTGTTCCCCATTTCCTACACGAATGACTGTCAGCCAACCCCATTATGTAGCGGTCTTCTTAGCACGTCACGTCCAGTTAGATGGCCAGTAACCCACTGGATTGCGTCCTATTACAAGGGCAGTAACCTAGTCTTAGGCCGGTCCCAGAGGTCGCGTGATCTAACGCGTAAATCTGTGGCTGATTTGCCTGCTGAGATTATAGGTTCGAATCCTGCCGGAGGCATGGATTTCTGTCTATTGTGGTTGTTGTGTATTGTCAGGTAGAGGTCCCTGCGACGAGCTGATCACTCGTCCAGAGGAGTCCTACAGACTGTGGTGCGTCGTTTTGTGTGATTTAGAAATCTCAAGAATGGGGAGGCCATGATCCGCGTTGGCCTGTGGTTCACAGTAATGAAAAAACCTAGTCTTGTCAGCAGGTTCTTTTCGTCGAATTCTGGCTGATATCCCAGCAGTACTTTGTTACTCTTTCACAAAATCCCTGGAGCTCTCGATAAATTGTGTAAATTTAAGATCCCTTCATCAGCAATTTTCTATATTTATTCAAGATACAGGTTAGCCTGACTCTACTATTATTTGTTACAATACTTCATCACAATATAACTAAGAAAGGGAAAGAATATTTCCTATTCTGCCTTCTGATTAATTAATATTTGTTCAGTTCGTTAACAGTGAATATACGTAATTTGACTTATTTCAAATTTTTTAGTCTGCAAAACGTAAACTGAACTTGGAATTTAAATGTCACAAGATTAAGTTTAAATGATGCTGGGTTCCTTTAGTACACATTAAGGTGTCAATACTACTTTCTGATTTCAGTAGGCTCTATGAACCCCCAGTTCTTGAAAGTCGATGCTGTCTCAGATAAAGCGGAAAGTAACCGCCTGTCACGTTAGGTTTATCCTCGTGAAAACTGTTCCTGGATCATGTCGTGTGCCACTTGAATCCCATCCACATTCCTTACGGTTTTGACAATATTACAATCGTACTACTATCTGTGACAACTGAACAAGCACTTTTTATCCCAATAATAAATAAGTAAAATTGCTTTGTTTCAGCGCAACGAAACATTTGCCAGTACTACGAAATGTAACAGTGTTTGGCAGGCTATTTAAGCCCCACCATGCCACCATAAAGTCGGGCCAATTGTTTGTCTAATGCTTTTTTAATCTTTCGGCGCCGGAATTATTTTTTTAAATTTTAGCACACCCTGTATATAAAATGTGAATAATACAGGAACCAAATACGTTAGAATTATGAAACAAACTGAATTTTGAAGAGAAGAAAACGGATAGTATATACTATGTTTAAAATATTCAGTACCTATATTTGTTGAATAAATATATATATATTGCAGCTTTAGAGGTTAGCGGTGCGGTACGACCACTGTAGTTGACATTAGACGTCAAAGGGTTAATATACTTGTATCCTATTAGCAAAGTATTTTATTATGCAGATAATCCCAGGCACAGTACCGCGTCTTCACAAATTTAAATGACTGAAATCATTGAAATACTTTTGCCAGTACTTTAATTTACAATTAAATATTGTGTGCAGCCTATGTGGTAGGAGCACATTACCATATTTTGCTACGGAAAACTGCGGAAAGTATAGCTTGACCTTTTGAACCGGACAATTTCCTCTTCATCCTCTTAATCTCATTCCTCTCTCTCTCTCTCTTCCTCTCGTTGATTGCGCTTTGCATCCACAATCAGATTAGATATTACGTATGGTTGTTGGCGCGCCTGTTTCGCAGATAATCCCAGGAGAATTAACCCCTTCCACCCGCCTGCCCCGGTTCTGCCCTTCAATACCCTACAGTTATACACGTAAGTTAAGGGGCGTAATTAGTGCTGTGTACTATTACATGACTGCTGAGTTCGTAACTTTACGTTATGTTCGTAAAGCCTGTACACTCTCGAACCTTTGTACACGAAATATTACAATACCGAATTTAGTTCTTTTGTGTCTGCCATTATGGCAGCGTGCCCTAAATACTTAAGTTGTACTCACAGAGTAGCTCAATGTATGGAATTTTTTTTTGAGTTAAAAATGTGCCCCACATTGAGGCAAGAGCTTCATCTGGTCAGTAACAGTCCTGTTGCCGTACGGGAAATTGAATCGTATTGTCGGCTATGGACGCTATAGTAACTTATACGTAGGTAGGCATATTTCACAGTAATTAAGGCTTAGTAAAAATCTGAAAGACTGAAGTTTTTGTGACTTCTAAGTTCTCAGTTACGTGTCGTATAAGCCTCCATTGATACTCCCAGGAAAGATCCAAGCTAGAATATTCACTCCCATGTAGCACTTTACGTAATGTCTTTATTGTTAACTCTGTGCTTAGTTGTATCAGTAGAATTAAAAAACTGCGTGGAAGACAATCTTGTAGACATAGATTAAATATTTATCAAATTGGACGTTCAGGTGAACGTGCATCGTGATACAGTCTTGTAATAAAACTAAATGGCTGTACTAATTTCTCAAATTTATTTTTGGAATAAAAATCTACATGTTTCAGACAGTTCTCTGCCCATCATCAGGAGATTTTCACTGTAAACACAGCAATGGTATATGTCATACAGGTTTGCTGATAGCTTGGGAGTAGAATCAGGACGGAATTCCATCCTGATCCTCCTCGCAAGCTGTAAGCAAATATGTATGACATACACCACTGCTGTGTTTACAGTGGAAAAACTCCTGATGATGGACAGAGAACTGTCCGAGACATGTAGAATTTTATTCCAAAAATAAATTTGAGAAATTAGTATATCTAAAAAGGTAAAGGTAAAGTATTCCCGTTACAGGCCCGGTGTGGACCAGAGGGTGGGTAGAGGTATAGCTCTACTCTTCCATGACCGCGACACTAGAAGGGGGTGAGTGGTCAGCAGCACATCCCGGCCGCAATTTACGCCCGGGAAAGACCCGGTACTCATTTTACAGGAAGCTGGGTGGGCCCCAGGACCGGTCTGGACGGGCGGAAAATCTCGTCCCCACCGGAATTCGATCCCGAACCGTCGAAACCGTAGTTCAGTCGCTGTATCGACGGAGCTACCCCGCCCACAAATTAGTACATTTAGTTGGTTCTATTATAAGAATAAATATTTATAATTTACTCAATTTATATCTGAGCTGTTCTGAACAAATATTTATAAAGAAAGAGAGAGACGAAGTCTGAAATTTTGGGCTCGTTATGGGCCCGAAAAAAAGGAAATTGTATACGCTTTAGAGCGCCTCCTGCTCCGGTTACGCAGATGTAATGAATGATGGAGTTAAGTATGATTTATGTGAGACCTTATGGCTGAGAAATCCTATACAGCGTCATATTTATTCAGGTCTCTAGAGGACAGCAAGCATCTGCAGTTACTGTTCAGAAATACGGTCCAGGGATTAGTTTAGAAGAATGAGTGCATTAGTCACAATTAATATAGTGTTATTATATAAAATTGCGCCTTACGGCACGCAACATACTTGCAGACCGCATTGTGTTATTCGCTAAGCCTGTAGTTACAGATTGCTTACGATGCAGTGACCTGTGACTCCAGTACAAACCCTTAGAGTGAACACTGTACATAATAACAGTGCACTAAGCCACGTAATCTCGACACCAAATCCAACCACAGCCCTTCAGACCGTGTTCCATTTGGCGCAGAATGCGTCCGTGTCTTCCTGCAGTTGCGCTAAGCCAGCATCGTTTCATAAAGATATGCATTGCTGTCGCGCGGCTTGATAGTAATGGAACGGCACAATTTTGCATGCTTGTTCACAAATGTTTCATTTTAAACGGATCGTGTGTATTTAACGAGCAACATTAACATCTGTACTTATTTCTAATTCGGTACAGAGAATTTGTCTTACAAAGTGGAACAGGGTTTTGTCATATAATAAATTCCCTAATATACGTCAGCACAACAATTGTTTATTGGATCATATAGGCTACATGTTTCGACATGTTAACAGGTCATCATCAGGCCTCCAGCAGACCTGTGAACAGGTTATCATCAGGCCTCCAGCAGACCTGTGAACAGGTTATCATCAGGCCTCCAGCAGACCTGTGAACAGGTTATCATCAGGCCTCCATCAGACCTGTTAACAGGTCGTCATCAGGCGTCCAGCAGACCTGTTAACAGGTTATCATCAGGCCTCCATCAGACCTGTTAATAGGTCGTCATCAGGCGTCCAGCTTACCTGTAAACAGTTTATCATCACGCCTCCAGCAGACCTGTTAACAGGTTATCATCAGGCCTCCATCAGACCTGTGAAGAGGTTATCATCAGGCCTCCATCAGACCTGTGAACAGGTCATCATCAGGCCTCCATTAGACCTGTTAACAGGTCGAAACATGTAGCCTGTATGATCCAATAAACAATTGTTGTGCTGACATATGTTAATGAATTTATTGTACTTCATTAGAGCACTTCGTGATCCCTTCTCTAAAAAAGGCTTGTGTCAGCCGATAAAGTGCGTGTTTGAAATTTGTCTTCCATCCGGTCTTGTCTGTTTAACGTGCTGTCTTTGTGGCTGTGACGTCATTTACCTGCTGTCTTCTATCACGGTACACCATGCCACATCCATGCAGCATCACTCGTTGCAGTGATTTCGGTATGGGATGCATTATTGGCACATCTAGCTGTGATTTCAAACCGAGGCACCAAAACGTCTCATTTCTGGCTTCTACCGCGTAGTAGAGGAGATCTGCGCTCTTCTTCGGTATTATACAACTTATAGTGGTAATACGTAACCGAAGTTTCGGGACAACCTATCGGACCTATCTAGAAGGGCCGAGAACCAATAGGTTGTCCCAAAACGTCGGTAAGGCATTACCTATACACGTTGCGTAATATCCCGGAAGAGCACAGACGTTATGAGGACCAACACTTCGCATCTCCACTGCACCCACACCGACTCTCTGGCACACCTTCACTACTATTAAGGTTCGCAGCAACCTTACCTTGTGCAGAATATGGATGGGTCATGAAGATGGCTGTCCGATGTCAAGAATGCATGGAGCTATATGTCTATTCTGTCTCCGTCGAGTGGTGCTTAATTAACCTTTAGACGCCTAATATCGACTATACTGGTCGTACCGCACCGCTAACCTCTAAAGTTTCATTTTATATATTTATTCAACAAATATAGGTACTGAATATTTTAAACATGGTATATACTCTCCGTTTTTTCCTCTTCAAAATGCAGTTTGTTTCATAATTTTAACGTATTTGGTTCATGTATTATTCACATTTTATATACAGGGTATGCTAAAATTAAAAAAAATAATTCCGGCGCCAGAAGGTTAAACACGGGAACAACCTAAAATGTATATCTGGGTTACTGTGGTAGGTTACCACGGAGATACGTTGAAAATAACAAGACATTGTCTAAGGAATGGAAAGCCAAACTTATCTCATAAGTCATCCGTAGGAACATTTTGTTCCAAGAACAGCAGAAACAATATTTCGATGATACGTTATAGGGATGTTTAAAGGCTTTGACGTCAGCCTTCCGTTCCTTTTAGCTGCATTCGTAACCAAAACTGCGGAGGGCCATTTGCTTCTGTTGGCTGAGAGTCACTCTTCAAATACACGTTAGATAATTTGGTATGATTTTCTTCTGTTATGTAGCGCTGATGTTCTTAATACAATGCACAAACCCCTCTTACATGCTGTTTGCTGTCAGTATACCATTGTCAGATCTAACAATATAAACAGCCAACTAGATGCAACAGTAATAATTTTATTAGTATCTTCAATTAGCTCAAAATATTTCGGGCGATAATTTCGCCCGAAAACTGTTGCGTTGATTGGATTTATTAACCTTTAGACGCCTAATGTCAACTATAGTTGACGTACCGCACCGTTAACCTCCAAAGTTGCATTTTATATATTTATTCAACAAATATAGGTACCGAATATTTTAAACATGGTATATACTCTCCGTTTTTTCTCTACAAAATGCAGTTTGTTTCATAATTCTAACGTATTTGGTTCCTGTATTATTCACATTTTATATACAGGGTGTGCTAAAATTTAAAAAAAATAATTCCGGCGCCAAAAGGTTAATGAAATTATTACTGATGCATCTAGTTGGCTGTTTATATTAATGTATCAATGATGCACGGTCACACAAACATCAAAATCATTAGCTCTCTCACAGCTACGACAAAGACTAACGTATTCTGGGACGTGGCCTCGTGTTTTGTAATTGAAATGTCACGACCTTTCAACAGTACAATGTTGACTCCATCATTACTTAAGAAGAGTGACTCTTCTACCCAGAATACTACGGCAACAAATTCCTCCGAAATGTTGTTATCTGAGTACCAAATTACACGGCGTCACGTCTATGAACGCGGTAATATTAGAAACGTATTTCTCAAATTTTTAAACAGGACATAGAAAAGAGGGTGTTCTTGACCAGCCTGCAGTCACGTGATCACATGTGACGGCTACCTTTAGCATCTGAGGTACCTCGGCTTCATTTCTCCCCAAGTTTCTCCTTACATCATATTTGTATAATATCTGCCTAATTTCCACTCGATAAATCAGAGGCACACAAATGGCTTCCAGTCATTTGTTACTCGCACTGCACAGTATGCGACACCGGGGTCCGCACCAGATGCCAGAGGAATCCTCGCGTGGACGTCTAACAGCAACTCTGCCCATTTGATAGGCACAGGATACCTAACGCGATGGATCTTCTCTTGTGTCCCATTTTTGTGCTCCTGTTTCATTACGATTTATCCTTTTACGCCGGAATTATTTTTTTAAATTTTAACACACCCTGTATATAAAATGTGAATAGTACAGGAACCAAATACATTAGAATTACGAAACAAACTGCATTTTGAAGAGAAAAAACGGAGATTATATACAATGTTTAAAATTTTCAGTAATTATATTTGTTGAATACATATATAAAATGCAACTTTAGAGGTTAGCGGTGCGGTACGACCACTATAGTTGACATTAGGCGTCAAAAGGTTAAAGACAAAAAGCTTAAACCCATCTACTGAGACTGGACAAAAATTCACCAGTTTTTAATGACAGCAGATTTACAAATTTGAAGTTAGGGCGTCCTGCGTCGCCACCGTGAATTGTCTGGCTGCACGACCAATACAGAAACTCAGTGGTGACGAATTTAATCCATACAGTAAAGGTAAAACAGTCCCATTCCAGGCCTGGATGGGCCCAGAGGTATCCAGGAAGTTAAGATTCCCAGATTTCGTGACAACGGTACAGGATGGTGGTAGGTTGTCAGCTTTATGCACCGGCCGCCTTTACCCACAGGAAATACTCCTGGTACTCATTTCTGTTAGAGGCTGACTCGACCCCAGGGCTATAGTGCGATCGGAAGGACTATTTGTCAATGAAGAATCCACTGACACATTCTGGGATCGAACCAGCGAACACAGCACCTTAACCACTGTGCTACCGCGGTCCCCTAATCCATAAAGTGGCGGATAATAATTAATACCGGAGCAATTACCTTCCCAATACTGTATTTTAATTAACACTTGTTAAAACATTGTTTAAATTTCCTTTTGGTTGAACGTGAGTGCTTGTGTCACCCTTCAGCCTCGATCCGTGCCTGCAGATGCCGGAGGAAATCTACGTAAGACTGCCGTTGCTTATACAAAATTTTTAACGTGTGGCATCGCTGTTATGGTTGTACAATAAGTAGTTAAAGAAAAACGATTCTTCATTCTACGTTACTGTGGCTACAGGCTGATAATGGTTATCTTACGGAGCCGAAACATGTAGCTAACACTTTCGCTACAAAAAAAATGTTGTTCAGTGACACGTTGTATTTCTTTCTTTATGAAAATACAGTTTATACTACTGGGTCTGGATTGCGGTGTCAATACGCAACTTCCGAGACATCCTGGGAGTATCATTACTGTGGTGGCAGTAATGCGTGTCCATGCTAAGGGGACTGCAGTCCGTGTCACACCACCCTCTCTAATCCTCTAGGCAACAGTGCGTTTACATACAAAGACAGAGCGAATCCCTCAGAGAAATCGTTTAATAATTTAAACGGAACATAATGGCTGTTTAGTCAAAGAGAAGACGTAATGCTGCTTTGACAAAATGCGCATTATTTAGGGTTACGATTGGCGGCATATTTAGTTACGTGTATACTTTAAATAAAGTTCACCATATAACAGACAACGAAGGCCCACAGGAGGAGTAGAGGTATAGCTTTACACTTTCTTTAACCTCGGCGTTGGATGTGGTGGATTGTCAACGCCACGCCCCGGCCGCTTTACCACCGGTAAAGACTCGGTACCGAATTGTATAGGTGGCTGGTTGGGCCCCAGGGCCAGTCTGGACGGATGCGGAAAATCTCGCCTCTACTGGGATTCGATCCCGGATTGTCCAGGCCGTAGCGAGTCGCCACACCGACTGAGCTATCCCGGCCCCACAAAATATTCCTGGTAATCATTTCTGTTAGAGGATGAGTCGAGCTCAGGGCCATAGTGCGATCGGAAGTATTATTTTAATTAGAAACTCCAGTGACACCATCGGGAATCGAACACGAGACCTTCCGGTTTGTAGCGCAGTGCCTCAAACAATTGCGCCACCGAGTGCTTTAAATATTTAACATTTCTTCCAGGAAAGGGAAGAAGTGAACACAATCAATAATCGTAAATATCTGGTTCCATCACCAAGTACTGGACATGGAAATGACATACGAAGGGGAGAGGTACTTTCTCTATTCGAACAGACTGCTGTAGGCCAGCTTTACTCTGGCCACGTCATTTCTGAATTTCTGAACAGTTTATTAATCATGTATGCCGATCCCAGGTCAGATTGAACGACACAGCATAATGCTACTTGTTAGTATTATAATTTATACTTTTCAGTTCTTATCACGTTGTATAATTTCTACCGCGCAGCGTGAGGCATATGAAGTAGGAGAAAAATTAGACAAATTACACATGGCGATGGCAAAAGGGGTGTGCAATTCGAGATGGCTGCCATGCGGTAACAAACTTACAACAGATACAGGAAGCCCGTTTGCTGTCGCACGGTTTAAAGTAAACATATAACGCCATTTTTGACGTTCACATGACCGTGCATCGTGATAAATTCTTATAATAGAACCAACTAGATGCACTAATTTCTCGAATTTATTTTTGGAATAAAATTCTACATGTTTCGGACAGTTCCTCTGTCCATCATCAGGAGTTTTTCACTGTACACACAGCAAGCTGTCAGCAATCCTGTATGACATGTACCATTGCTGTGTGTACAGTGAAAAACTCCTGATGATGGACACAGGAACCGTCCGAAACATGTAGAGTTTTATTCCAAAAATAAATTCGGGAAATTAGTTCATCTAAAAGGTAAAGTTTTCCCGTCACAGGCCCGGTGTGACCCAGAGGGAGGGTAGAGGTATAGCTCTACTCTTCCATGACCGCGGCACTAGAACGGGGTGATTGGTCAGCAGCACGCCCCTGCCGCAATTTACTCCCGGAAAAGATCCGGTACCCACTGTACAGGAGACTGGGTTGGCCCCAGGGCCGGTCTGGACAGGCGGAAAAAATTAGTGCATCTAGTTGGTTTTATTATAAGAATAAAAATCATTATCACCAGTCAGCAGAGCGTCAGCCACTGACAGAGTGGCAAAGCTCAAGATTTTTGTTTGAAAGGTGCCTAATTTTAGTTTCTAAACGGCAAACTTCTAACATTTTTTCGTAGTTTACTTCAATCCATCTGTGCATATGCCAGGAGAGAAACCAAATCGACCGCTTCCTTCCTGATCCTTCACAATCCACCATGATCACATCATCCGACACTGTATACTCTTCAGTTACTGACCGGCCCGAAATAAACAAAATTAAGATTTTGTCTTTGTTTTAGAAAACCGAGACCGAAATCAGTAAAAATAACGTATTACGAAGGTAACAATATTTTGGGGACTTCAGGAAATTGAAAAATTAGGCATACCTTTATTCAAATTCGCCACATACATTTAGTGTGATTTTTAAGAGTTGTAGATTGTTTGGTTATGTATATGAGAACGTTTTGCCAGCTTATTTCGTTATCCATGAGAATGGGACATTGGCGGAACAGTACTGACAAGGAAAAATTCAATTGCTCTGAGATAAACCTACAGACTGGGACTAATCTGAATTATTACGCCAATAAATTATTATAACACAACTTTATTAACACATTATATCACTCCGACATGTTTCGTCTCTCAAAGTGCCATCCTCAGGGAGTTTGATACATTTCGGCAGCAAGGTCAACAAAATGAGTCACAAGATATAAAATTCAACAGATGTCTAGATAGAGATTAGACATGACAAACAGACCAAATGTGACATGCAGATGTACTGTGTGTTGGAGTGTAGTACCATGTAGGTTAGTAGAAATTTACTAACATTTCAAAGGGATTTGGCTTAGATAGAGGTTGTTTGAGTTACGCACAGTGTATTCCGTTACTGAGGTACCGGCGTATCAGAAACACCTGCTGCTTCCAACTTCAGGGTAACAGAAAGCCACAACATAAATCCCCATCTGAGATACTGTTA
>Ga0136643_10013231_pt1 | contig 12338 bp, 4 predicted proteins | sample TergutLab28metaG_FD_96883 | JGI IMG/M metagenome (GOLD analysis project Ga0136643, IMG submission 96883) | Labiotermes labralis P1 segment gut microbial communities from Petit-Saut dam, French Guiana - Lab288 P1 (version 3) (version 3) | ecosystem: Host-associated > Arthropoda: Insects >...
AAAGAGTTGTTATATATATATATATATATATATATATATATATATATATATATAACATTTAAACATTCTTCTTATATATTTACAAATTTTTAGCGTGCTCGAAGAAAGATTCTCAGGAAAAATAGCCATCTTTTCCCTAAACAGCATTAACGGGTCGGCATTAATTATAAAGTCGCTGTCCGTCCTCTGTGACGTATGAAATTAATTTTGAAGTAATATATATTTGCAGTGCCTAGAGGACATGAACTGGGGAGAAATTTCGTGCTGTTAATCTCTGCTGGTCTTGCGTAATTATTTGCTAAGATTTAATTTATTCTAATTAACCCTTTGGCCCTGGAGCTGGACATTTACAGTTTAACACAACATTTATGTACAATGTAAATGTTTTATTAACCAAGAAGGTTAACAGACGAAATACACGACATTTTGTGGAGGAATAAACGAATATGGTGAAAGTGTAAAAAAAATAATTAAATAATATATTTGTTGACTAAATATATAAAAAGAGTACTCTGGGGAGTAGCGGTACGTCTGTCCTATATATATATATATATAGGATGCATGGTGCATAAAGGTTAAAAAAGTTTTTGAAACACAAATATTCAGCTGAGAAATATTTAACCTTTTGGCGCCGGAATTATTTTTTTAATTTTAACACACCCTGTATATAAAATGTGAATAATACAGGAACCAAATACGTTAGAATTATGAAACAAACTATTTTGAAGAGAAAAAAACGGAGAGTATATACCATGTTTAAAATATTCGGTACATATATTTGTTGAATAAATATATAAAATGCAACTTTAGATGTTAGCGCTGCGGTACGTCAAAAATAGTTGACGTTAGGCGTCTAAACGTTAAAGGTACGTTGTCTTAAGTTTTCTGGTCGCTGGATTGCTGTTCAAATGTCGCTTAGAAGAAGAAATGTTCATCACCATCAACCATCGCACTTACAGAATTCGGTCTTTATTTTATGACGTAATTCGTTTAGGGATAAAATGTAACTTCCGAAATGGTTTAATACCACATGACAAAGAAACACGCAAGCAATAAAACGGACTTTGTGTGTTCTGAAGTACAGCTTACTAAGCCAAGTGTATATTAGTTATGATCTGAGTCTTTACCTGTCGCAGTTAGCACTATACGTTGATAAGCTGGCACCCGGCTGGACACGAGTTGGAGCCCAAACTGTAACGGATATTGGTGTATATGTGCATGGCGTTTTTTTTGTGTCAGATCGTATAATCACTGTTCATCTCATCAGTTGCGGTTGTGCTGCTACCAACGGAGCTGCAATCATTGCCACTGAATGAATATACGTACATAAATGTGGCGATATCTGAACATAAATACATAACACAAGTTAACTACGTCGATCCGTGCGAAGTCAGTGGCGGAACTCAGTGGCGGAACTTTCAAATCGACCAGTACTGGTATATCGGTGTGAGCATAACAGTGTCATGATGGTTTATTTCCATGCATATTTAACAACAGTGCAGGAGCTGTAGATTATTTGTTGATCAAAACGAAAAGAATGAGATGGACGGGACATGTAGCACGTATGGGGGGAAAGGCGAGGTTTATACAGGTTTTTTTGGGTGGGGAAACCTGAGGGAAAGAGACCACTTGGAAGACCCAGGTCTACATGGGAGGATAATATTAAGATGGGTCTTCAGGAAGCTGGTTGGATGGGGCCATGGACTGGATTGATCTGGCTCAAGATAGGGACAGGTGGCGGGTACTTGTAAGTGCGGTAATGGACCTACGGGTTCCATAAACTGCGGGGAATTTCTTTACTGGCTGAAAACTTGTTAGCTTCTCAAGAAGGACTCTGCTGCATGGATTAAGTAGGTAAGTAATTAAATGGGTAGATAGGAACTGTTGTAACAACAGTGACATTAAGTCACGGAAACAATCCATCAGCCTGTACTGCTACTTTAAATGAATTACACATCCATAGGTTATCTGTTAATTTCTTGCCGATGACATTTTGATGCGGAAGGCTGGGAGCGAGTCACTTGTGCAGCGACAGCTGTAGCGGATTGGAGGACGAAACAAAATAAACATTCTTCCCTTGCCCCCTCGCCCCACAGATTAGGCCCGTCCGTCAGCTCTGCTAGTTCTTAACCGGCCAAAAGCTGACAAATGACGTACACAGTTCATTGCGCAATTCACAAACTTGTAATTGAATTATTTTTCATGTTTACTTCATAGCAATGTATTTCAGAATAATAATTTTTCATCCTCAGTGCACTGCCTAAATTTCTCGTTTTTACCGTAAGATATTTTTACTCAGTTTTTCACGTGAAAAATGGGTGGTGATTCTTTTTGCACCCCATTCAGGATAGGATTAGCCACTAATGAAGTTAAATCAGTATGTCGTGTATAAATCGACCACTTGAAGATTTCGAAGCTACCACGGGCCAGACAGCCTGGCGTGACAAATTGTTTGGTTAAAATTTGTTAAGCAGCCACCAATTACATGCACCAAGGAAGCATATCTGATAGATAGCTATAACGAAAATAAATAAAAATAATTTCATTATTAATTTATAATACTCAATATACATATAATTAGTTTATGTTCTGATTATGTTAAAAAAATGCGATATTGAGAAAAATATAGAGTGTCCCACTCGCTACCGAAACTGGCATTTCTTTAAAAATTTTACCACTAATGAGGATATTGCAACGAAATTTGAAGCGGACTACAGACACATTCCTCTTCATTTCTCGCACAACGAACGTACTCCTGTTCAAATTTCGTTGCAATATTTTCATTGTTGTTAGAATTATTAAAGAAATGCCGAGTTCGGTAGCGAGTGGGACACACTGTATAACGTACAGTTCTTGGGTGTAGTAAATGAAATTAAACTTTTACAGAGAAAACATATCTGTATTATGTCTCGATGCGTACCGCGCAGTAAACACACTCCACCTCGGTTATAATAACCTATCTTTTAATGTTTTATAAGGTAAATTTTGCTCTTTTTTTCGGAGATCCATAAAAAAACACAAATTCCATGTTATCACGGTGTAGGATTCTTGAATGGTAAACTTTGTGGTACGTATAGTTACCAGTAGGCTTTTAAAGGTTAATAATCCAAGGACAGGTCCCACAGTACCTTTTCTAAAGCCAGTTAGCCACAGGATACGATCTACTGCTTCGTATTTCAATTTCCAGTATCCTCTCGTTCAATGAATGGCGACTAGTCATGTTATCCATACTAACAATACTGTGATTGTATAGTGTAATATAAGACTTAATTCCATCTAGTGCCGAGATTAAGAATTAGTGGAGTTATGCGCCTCTTCACCCTCTACACCATCTTCTCTTAGACAAGGACAATTTTACTTTCACGATTGTACAGTAATTTCGGAAAAATGATCGGACGGTGGGGTTGGGAAGTTACGCTGAGGTAAATTTGGGGCACAGAGCAAAACTTCCAGAAACTCTGACACACAAACTTGTCTGGCAATTTCGTTGTAACATATAGTCACCAGATTTTGTCACCAATGTCACCCTATTTAGAATCCGAAATGGTCTGTCATGGCCTACGGGGCGAGAACCGAAACGATACGTACAGATCAATTGACGGTATGTACAGTATATTGTTCAATTACTGGTGCATGTATGCACTACTTTAACCTTTTGACGCCTAACGTTAACTATAGTTGACGTACCGCACCGCTAACCTCTAAAGTTTCATTTTATATATTTATTCAACAAATATAGGTACTGAATATTTTAAACATGGTGTATACTCTCCGAATTTTTCTCTTCAAAATGCACTTTGTTTCATAATTCTAACATATTTGGTTCCTGTATTATTCACATTTTATATACAGAGTGTGCTAAAATTAAAAAAATAATTCCGACACCAAAAGGTTAATTGTAACGTGGTTATTTAACAATCTTTCTTCAGGGGACAAAATAAAATGAGGCAAAAAATAAAACTTTATATGAGAAAGAACGTGTGGTGCTTCATAAGTGGCAAGAAAACTACAAAATAGAGGTTCAGATGTTAGGAAGACCATAAATAAATGAATTAAGGAAGAAAGAAAGACAGAAAACAAAGAAATGTGTTGCAGTTGTCTCCACAAGTAAAAGAAGAAAATTATTATTATTATCATCATCTTCATCAACATCAACATCTCCTTTATACAGGGTATTTATACTTATATTCCTGAGACAAACTATGTCCCTAGGGAATGCAGTGTTGTAGCTATTCTGTTGTTATTATTCATGGTGCTTATATCGTTAGTTTCAGTGTTGAATCTATTGTACTTTTACATTAGTACTTTCTGAAGTATGTGTGCAGTGCCCAATGTGGCTGTTTTCTGTAGTTCTTAACTTCATGTTTTCCTTGAATGTTGCTCACGTATTTTCTGAATGACTTTGAAATAGTCCCAGTCGCTCCTATTATTACTGGTATCACATTTGTTTTTACATTCCACATGCGCTGTATTTCTATTGCAAGGTCTTTATATTATAGAATCTTCTCGGCTTCTTTTTTAGTTTTATTATTATTATTGTCATTATTATGCACATATGAGTGGGAAACTAATCAGGGCCACCGAGAGAGTGTTTGGGCCTTGATATAAACATTTTTTGGCCCCCCCCCCCAGCAAGGGCGAACCGACTAGAAATAGTTAACCTTAATCGGAAAGACGGTCAGGTGTAGTGACTTTGGCGTGGACTGAAATGGTTAATTTGTACGATCGATAAACAATGATACTACCGAGAAAACCAAAAATATATGCAAACACAGTCGAGCCCCGGGGCCCCTTTCGAAACAGCCGAGCCCCGTTAATTTTTTGTTGGCCTTCCTACCGTCTCATTGGGACCAAAAACAAATATTAAATCTAGTTAGGAATATCGGGCTTTGGAAGATGAAGACTGAGAGAAGCTCTTACAGAATGAACTGGCGACGGTAAAACTGGTAACAATATAGCTAGTGTGAAGAATATATGTCTTTGTTGTACTATTTATTCTGGGTAATTCAGCGGCATCTGAATTTTACAGTCCGACGTTTCGGAACACTGTATGCTCCATCTGCATTGGCGGCCATTAAAATGTAACAGACAGAATGTTCCGAAACGTCGGCTTATAAAATTCAGACGCAGGGAATCACCCAGAAGAAAGCATACTGCATTCAGAACACGGCGGAAGTTTGAAATACAAGAATGTATGCTTTTATTTGCATTTTAAAAACGAATCTTTCCTTATTATAAGCCCTTGTATCAAACTACAGGAAATTCAATACAACGCTTTTAAAAAGTAAATACAGCTAATGTGTATTCTTGTCAGAGTCTTCGCGGCACAAACTTCAGATAAATTTCCCAAACACCTTCAACGCCTCTCTGCAATTGTACAATTCACGCCTACAAATACTCACCTTCCATTCAAGACTTCATTCATTCAGTCGTATTTCTGGCTGTTTGTCTTAGCTCCATTCAGCAGCATCCAACTCCATTCTAGAACCGAGAATTTATCTCTGATTCTCTCAACAGGTGTCTCTCCGGAGACAGATAAATGTACTTCTCTGCAGTTCTGACTCATCCTTTCTCTCTCCCCTCTTTTATCGAACTGTTTACTTCTCTGCCAGACGACTGCCAGACATTAGAAATGTCGCATCCTTTTTTCCTTCCTGCTTTTCGCTCCCCTTTCTGAATGAATGTCTCTGTAGTAGGTCTCTACTTCTCCCTTCCATTTCTCCCTGCGCCGACACAAACGGAACAGGGGGAAATACGAATGAACCATAGTATTGCTGGCAGTGAGAGAAATTCTATTTTGTCGTTCCATTCCGAGCCCGGCTGGGTTGTGGAGCGCACGCATTGCGTGGTGGAGGCATTCCCAGGCGCAGCATTCACACAGATCGACAGACAGTCGTCGTCGTGGTGGCGTTTGTGTGTTTGCTATCTCGTTTTGCCCGCCTCCCTCACAATCCGACGCTTTACCGGTTCTCTAGCTGTGAGCTTCCCCGGCGATCGACCTCGCGTCGCCCGCTAGAACCCGACTCGCGCACTCGGAGCAAGATCGACCGGCTACAGGATTTATCTTCGCTTGTGTACAGACACGCGCCTGTTGCTTTGCAGTCATGCAGATACGCTATGGTATTAAGAAGTGCTAAAAAAAAAAAAGTAGTTGTTTAATAACGGACATAATGTTTGGTTTAGTAGCACGTTCCAATCGCGGGAAATTGTTCTGAATTTTCTCGGCTATCACCGTCCCACTCTCCGCCAAGCGTTCAGTCTCTCTGTCGGTTGCACCGTAATGCGTGGTATTCTGTCACTAAATGGAAAGAGGAGTACAGCCTTAGAAAAGGCCCTAAGTACTGTGATCCAAGTTTTTAGGACATATATATATATATATATATATACACTCTCCCGTCATGTAAATTAGCCCTTTAAATATGAAGATTCAGTTCGTACCGCGCAGTGAACACATTCTGTTTCGGTTATAAAAACCAATCTGTTGTTAACTGCATATTGAAGTAATAGCTGTTTGGTGTGAGAGACACAAGAAAATTAAGTACATTCTTTGCACATAAGTTTTTAAATGACATGAACTTTCTCGTTATAATTGTAACATGCAGCCTCAGCAAAATAATATTTTCATGGTTATTGTTAAATATCATTGTTTAAATTACAATACAGTACCAGAAGTGTAATGCGGAGGTAAAGTGTGGATATCATATAATATTTATTGCAATGTCTGGGTTATGGGAATGAAGTGTTGTTAGTTCTTTTTAATGATATTTATGTTGCCTTTTAGAACCTAAAGAACCTTTTGGCGGCGGAATTTTTTTTTTATTTTAGCACACCCTGTATATAAAATGTGAAAATACAGAACCAAATACGTTAGAATTATGAAACAAACTGCATTTTTAAGAGAAAAAAACGGAGATTATATACCATGTTTAAAATATTCGGTACTTATATTTGTTGAATAAATATATAAAATGCAACTTTGGAGGTTAGCGGTGCGATACATCAACTATAGTTGACGTTAGGCGTCAAAAGGTAAAGATAAATACATGGAAGTAGGTAGAGGTTATTACTGGGACAGCAAATTCTCCTTTTGTTTCTACCCAATATATTGTAAAGTTTAACAGCAACAGAGTGTACCAGCTGGGCATCATTTGACAGTATCTTTATGTAGACCTGTTTATTTACCTGCTTTAGGTTTTTTTCGATATGAGATTTGAAGCTCGGAATATGAAGGAGAGTTGATAAGACAATTGGTGACTTGTGAGCTGGAATTGTTCTGAAAAGTAGCACTAATATTGTGAGGTAATATCCTTCTATTTGTTTTAATACGATATTAACCATTTAAACGCCGAATTAAATCCCATTTGCCATCTGCTGGCATTATTAGGAGCTCACCATATTTTCCACGTTAGCGGGTTAAGGTTTAATACCTGGGACTATGACGGAGATTTGATAAGACAGTTGGTAAATGGTGAATTTGAATTGCTTTGGAAAGTATAGCACTAATATTCAGAGGTAATATCCTTCAGTTTCCTAGCAGAGGCTGAAGAAAAAGACGAATATCCTCAGTTAATGTAACATGTGTGCCAGCCGACAGTGGAAACAGGCAAATCTCGAAGATAAGCTATGTGCTGCAGTACCGTCTGTCGGAATACTGGAATTACTTATTCTTCGCATTTCTGTGCCCTTTTTTTTTATTTATTGAGGTGTGCTTCGTCGTTCTGAAAATGTAACAAATGCCCTTTGGTTTAGTGACGAATTCTTCAGTCTGACTGTATAGTTTCTGATAAAAATGATCCAAATTAGAGGAACTAAAATTAAAATAATTTACCCTTGAATGGGCCCAGAAGGCCCAGGCGTGAGTAGAAGTATAGCTCTATTCTTTCTTTAACCTCGGCGCTAGACGGTGTTATGTGGTCAATGCCACTTCCTGGCTGCTTTAACTGTGGGAAAGAGACCCGTTACTTATTGTACAAGAGGCTGGGTGGGCCCCAGGGCCGGTCTGGACGAGTGTTAAAAATATTGCTCCCGCTGAGTTTCGATCTCCGGACCCTGCAGTCTGTAGCGAGTCGCTATACCTACTACGGTCCCGTTCCATACGAAAAATAAGGTAATTCTTCTTAGGTAATTTCTCTGAACATCTGGCAGTCAGTACGGAAACAAATTAATTGCCAAAATTTGTATGAATATAGAACTGTCACTGGCGAATTACTGACATTTTTAAAGCTTTTCATAACCACATTTTGCCACGTACTGTATTTATGTGTTACATATGGTTCTTATTCGATAGAGCCATTATTTCCCTATACAGAACTAATGCATTGGTTTCTGTAACCGAGACCGAATGTGTTTACTACGCGGTATGACCTGAAACATATAAGTCAGGTTAATGTTAGCCGGGCCATGGCTTAGATGATTAGCTGCCGGCGTCTGACTGTGGAGGACCGGTTTCAGTCCCTAGTCAGTCCGTGCGAAATTTGCGGAAGCACTGGTTTTTTTCCTCTGTCAGTCCCATTCAACCAGTGCCCCATACTCGCATTCATCTACATGTCGATCTTACCGGGACAAACGGGCAAAGTCGTGGAGCCTTCCAAAAAAGCAAAGATCTTTTTGAAATCGGGGTGTATGGAATAGAAACGTACTTTCAGTAGATCTTTACAGGAAGGATGGTTACTACGGGTGGCGTACCGAGGGGGCGGGGGCTTATGGGGTTCAAACACCCCCCCCCCGCCCAAAATTCCGAAGGCCCTCGAAAATCGTGCCAAAATCAACCCGATTGCGAAAACAGTTAAAAATTGTTGAATTTAGGACACCAACACGCCAAAATGTTGAAAAAAAGGCAGTAAAAATCTAAAGCTACCGCCGGTTCGCAATTATTTTACATTAGCAATAACAAATAAATTGGTTGTCATCATAAATATTCTTAAAGTACCAAAAATTAAGAAAATTTTACTATATGAAATGAAATTTCTTGTACCAAATTACAGGTGCTTCCAGAACCCCTGAATAATGTGCTACCGCCCCCAGATCTCCGTTCTGTCTGTCCTCTGTACTCAGCTGAATTTTTTAAACACCACTCCCTCGCGAACAAAATTCCTGGGTACGGCACTGGTTACTAGGAACAGCCAAAATATAGGTAGCAGGAACACCGGATCCAATCCTTCTCTCTGTTCTTAAAGCAGTCCCTTTACAGGCCTGGAGAGGCCCAGAGGTTTCCAGGAATTTAAGTCTCCCAGATTTCGTGACAACGGCACAGAATGGTGGTAAGGTTGTCAGCCTTACGAACCGGCCGCTTTTTACCCCCAGGAAATGCTCCTGGTACTCATTTCTGTTAGAGGTTGAGTCGACCCCAGGGCCATAGTGCGATCTGAAGGATTTTATGCCAATGAAAATTCCACTGACACAAGCGGGGATCGAGCCAGCGACCTTCCGATTTGTAGCATAGTACCTTAACCACTGTGCTACTGCGGTCCCCTATCTGTTCTTAAATTCTTATATTAAAACAAACTAGATGAAATAATTTCTCAAATTTATCTTTGGAATATTTTTATTTATTTATTTATTTTATTTTTATACCAAAAATAAGTTTGAGAAATTAGTGCATCTAGATGGTTTTATTATAAGAATTTATCACGATGCACGGTCGCCTGAACGTCAAAAGCTTCTCTCTGTCTCTAAGTTAGGGAGACAGTTTATCGCAGATTTCCGTAAAACAACAAATACCTGTTTCATTTGTCGGTTTCATTCAGCACTGCTCTAGATATGTTAACCCTTTGGCCCTGAAGCTAGACATTTACAGTTTAGCACACAATTTATGGGAAATGTGAATATTTTACGAACCAAGAAGGGTAACATCAGGAAATACACGACATTTTGTGGAGGAATAAACAAAGATGGCAAGAGAGAGTCTAAAAAAATAATTAAATATATTTGTTGAATAAATATATAAAAAGCGCACTCTGGGGAGTAGCGGTACGTCTGTCCTATATATATATATATAGGATGCATGGTGCATAAAGGTTAATTAGTGGCAGACTGACGGCAGGAACAACTGCTTGTTAATCACTAGGATGTTCCTCTGTTTTAATGTAAGTGTTGTCTAGTTTAGGTTCAACAGCCAATCCAATCACGTTTTTGTACAAAGTCTGAGCTGTAAATAAGACTGAGCGAGGAAACACTTTCCCCGTGATGTACACGTACTGGTAATTTGCGTGTGAAGAACCTGCAGTTGACCGCTCACTGTCATACAATGCAGTGCTTTCCAGCTGCGGTTCCTCAGAGCATCTTTCGCGATTCCGCGAGAAAGCATGGATCAAATACATAAACATTTTAATTTACCGCGAAAAATTCGAAATATCCCCTCGATTTGTTGTGGGGATTTTTTTTTGTCCGGTAATTGCCAGTACCGGAGCAATTCCCATGCTCAACCAAATACCCTTTTCTTTTCTTGTTTGTAAAAGCACTCGTCCACAGGGAATGAAAAATTATTTTAGGATCTCTACATAAAAAAAATTTGAGAAACTATGATTTGTTAGAGAAATGTCTAAGTATATTAATATAGGATATAAGCACCTGAAGTCCAGTACTATTTCAAGTGTGTCAGGGAGATAAATTAATTTTCATTATATTACTATGATTTGAGTTGCAAGACACCACGTGGAATACCTACGTGTAGACAGGAATATAATATTAAAATTGATGGTAAAGAAATACAATGGGAGAACATGGAATGTATTATTCTGGCACAGGATACGGACGAGTGAAGGGCGGCTAGGTTTTGTAAGAAAGTTAAGAAGTGTGTCGGTCGCATAAAATGAGGGAAGATTCCTTACTGTCGTTACTGTTAGAACTACCAAACAAGGAGTCTTGATTCACAGAGTTAGTTAGTTAGTTGGTTAATTTAAGGGATGCAAGACCGAGAAACAGGAACTCGATTCCAGACAGGGACAAGCCATTATTTTCTACAGTAACCAGACTAGCTTCTTAGATCTCCCAGCTTCGTCTCATTTAGTTGTCGACGGCGCATTTTCCGTGGTCAAGTAATGAGGACATGAACCTCTCGCCACTAATCTTTTTGTAATGCCGAGGCTAGGGATGAAAGGAATTAGAACTCCACTCCCCCATAAGCCACCAGGGTTCGCTGCTCAATTAAACTCAAGAATAAATTGACCTTTCAGTAAATTTCAACACGAATATTTCTAATGTCACCGACTGTACTTTTCCACGGTTTCTGCCACAGACGGTACATCGATCACGGAACAGGAGAGAGAGAGCTAGGATGGAAGACTGTAGTTGAGGGCTAAGGATTCAGCGCTGTCTGCACAACCAGTGCCTGAGACACAGATAGTAATGGTATGCTACGAAGCCCTATACTGACCGGCCTTTGAAGATGATGTTTAGCTGTAGTACCGGACCATGCAACAGAACATTCTTCGCTAATTACAGTAATTCTTATTCCTATACTGATAGAGCAAAGTTTAGTTCTGTCCTAAAGTAGCGACTGTTTACTTACATTGGACTTGTTGTAGCGCGCCGTGAGGGTGGTCGTGGTACTTGTGAGGTTTCTGTGAGGGTTTGAACTTCAGTCAGTCAACTGTCCGTCTGTTTGCTCTAACCTTTACCATTGTCCTACCCTATACCGATCTTTATTCCAGCAGATTTCCTCTACGTCTTCCTTTTATGCTCATCATCATCATCATCATCATCGTCATCATTATCATCGTTATCATCACCACAGAGAACACTCTAGGCCAGTGTTTAGCAGAACTGATTTCTCTTTTGGAAGTCTTGGGTTCGTATCTCGGTCAGAATACCGGTTATTTTTAATGAGTTTTTCGGTGGGGGGTTTATCTTCCCCCCCCCCCCAGACGAATTCTACACCACGACTACTGTTTTTCTTTCCCTCCAGTTAAGACGTCAGCACGAAAGACGTAATTGCGCTACAAGCCGAATCATGGAAAACACACCCTCCTGGGAATTTTACATACATGGGTCCGTGCATCGTGAATCGAATTTAATAATTGTCCAACAAGATGCGACTTATTCAGTTTATTAAATTTCTGTAGGCAGCTCTACATGTTTCGGTTGTTGACACCCATCATCAGGAGCTGGTACAACTGTAATTACAGCTTCTGGTATTGATTAACTGCAATGAGTAAAATACGCTGCTATTAATACTAATATATATTATATTATTATGGATTAGTATTAATAGCATTTTACTCATTTTAGTTAATCAATACCAGAAGCTGTAATTACAGCTGTACCAGCTCCTGATGATGGGTGTCAACACACGAAACATGTAGAGCTGCCTACAGAAATGTAATAAACTGAATAAGTCA
>Ga0136643_10013234_pt1 | contig 12336 bp, 5 predicted proteins | sample TergutLab28metaG_FD_96883 | JGI IMG/M metagenome (GOLD analysis project Ga0136643, IMG submission 96883) | Labiotermes labralis P1 segment gut microbial communities from Petit-Saut dam, French Guiana - Lab288 P1 (version 3) (version 3) | ecosystem: Host-associated > Arthropoda: Insects >...
CATGTTTAAAATATTCAGTACCTATATTTGTTGAATAAATATATAAAATGCAACTTTAGAGGTTAGCGGTGCGGTACGATCACTATAGTTGACATTAGGCGTCAAAAGGTTAAAATCGCTCCAACATGTTTAGATCCTAAGATCATTTTACAGGGAACTACACTTTTCCCTGCTAAAGTCATTTTTTAAAAACACTCACTGATTAATTTCCTTATATTAACAGGGTGCTGTGGCAGCATGTCGTATTGTGTAAGTCGTATGCTGCTGAGAGTGCGCCTGACTGTGGGTGTGCGTCGTGTGTTATGTTGCGTGAGACTGCAGTCTCACGCGATTTTAAGTGTTTTAATGTGAAATGTTATATATTTGCATTAGTTGGTACGCTAATTAAATGATTTTCATGTGGTTTTATTACAAAGATATCGCCAACGTGTTTCGCCTGCCTACGTGGCCCTTTTCATGGAAGCATCAACAAGAATAAAATTACTCTATCCATGTGATTGTTTTCAAGCGTGGAGCAGTTCTGATAATTTTTTAATTGTAATTGTAATTTTATTCTTGTTCTCACTACCCTGAAGATGGTCACGTGAGTGGTCGAAATATGTCAGAAGATATTTTGTAATTAATCTGCATCAAATTATTTCTGTGCGTTTATTGGTACTGGTGTAACATTATCCAAAAATATTTGGTGATAAGCATAAGCAGGAAGTTCCTCATTTTTCTCCAGTATTCTGTTACTTCTTCCCATTCAGCCCCAAATGACTTCTCGAACATTTTCAGTCTATGTGCTTCGAGACCAAGTTTCACACTTATATAAAACAATCGAAAACAGTATGATTTTGTGTATCGGTATTTTAATCTCCTTATTCTTCTACATCAAACGGGACAACAAAAACTCAGGACGAAATATCGCCTTTCGGGAAAATTATACGCATCGTGCTCTTTGTTTTTGGTGCTGAAGTCCTCAACCTTCATGTTTTAGTGTTGTGTCTTAGTGTAGCAGCCTCTTAATCTTATATACAGGTATAAGATTAAAACGCTTCTACACTACGACAAAACAGGTTATTTTACCATATTACCTCGAGCTAATGTAGTATGTATCCGTAACACCATGTTCTTATATATAAATTTTCAATTTTGCTCACATTTGAATACTGTGACAAATTTGATTAATTAGTCAATAACACAGACTTGTGGAATTGATTATCAAAATCCATTCATAGTGGTTAAGAGCAAAATTTTCTACATTTCCCTGTCTTCTTTAAAAAAAACGAGTAAATTGACGTTAAAAGTAATATGCTTGTTCTTCCCTTGTTTGTTTTGTGTAAGGGATCGTTTCCCCCTCGTCTCTCGCAATATATTATTCACAACATTTCCAGCATCCATCATTTAAACTTACGTTAAGTTTCAGTAGTGGATGTAGCCCATGATTCATTTATTAGACACCCAGTCCGAACCATCTGTGGTTGTACCACAGCGTAAACATCCGTCAAGATCAGATCAATAACACGAACCTCTGAGCCCTGTTCCAGCCGATCAAAAGATGGAAGTCTTGGCAAGATAGCATTTATAGTGCCTTATTTATTCAACTGTGGTATTTTATTCTTTGAATCATGTCGAATGCCTCCATATACAATTTCTAGAAATATTTGAGGTGAAAGTTCGGGAATATCCTATACTCCTTTCTCCATTTATCTCTTACGAATTTTGTGTTTATTCAGTTTTATAATATGCTTGTCTACGAAGTAACCGTTTACTTCCTTTGGCACAGCCCACGGCAAGGCAACAAACATCCACAAGGAGTAACAGTTCCGGCAGGTACGGTACGAATTGCTCTTTCGTATTCCTTCTCACCATCATTCCGCAATCTGTCTTACGATTGGTCCAGAACCTCATCCAAAGCGTTTTCTCCATAGAATGTGATATAATTCTTCCTTTTCCAATTTCCAGTATCCTCCTGTTTACTTAATATCATCCAGTAGCTGCTTACGACTTCTTCCACGTATTCGCGTCACTTATGCCTTCTCTTCTCTCTCTCCCTTAATAACGTGTCTTAGAAGGCAGTCCGTATGCAAGATATGACCAATCCAGTTAACATTCTTTATTTTTATTTTATGCAGAATACTTCTCTCCTTCTTTACACTATGTAATACGTCCTCATTTCACTCCTTGTGAACGACATGATAACGTGTTTCATGTAATTTTCTCGTAAAATTTAAGATGCATTTTTATTTTGGAACAGGCGATATTTATCGGCCGTCACTTAATTCTTGGGCCTCAGTTTAGACCTCGCAGATAATTCTGTCTCTCTGCGGTATAACATCGAATCGTGTAAATGTCTGCCTTCATTTAAGTGCCTTGCTTTTGTTCACCTTTAGCCAAAATCTAAATGCATCGACTAATTTTGGTATAAACCGTAAACATGAAATTTAACGAAAATCCATCCAGTGGGATTTATGATATTTTGTATTAACGACGGGCGGACACAATATCGAGCTTAATAGTCGATGTTCGCTTTTTGAACTTCCCTGAAGAGAGGAGAATATCAGGACATTTCAAAATTCTGTCCCAGAATTACTTTACCAATTAGATCTTTAAGAATAGAATTCTGTAAAATTCAAGACTGCACTCTCATTCATGAAGACTGGAATATGACTACGGCTTTGCTTAAAATGTGTCGAATGGGAGAACTCAAAAAATTGCCAGAACAGAATATTTCCCTATACAACTTTTCAGCAAATTTCGCATTTGAACTTTGCCTTAGTTAACCAACATTTATGTTAAATAGTGTAAACCCCCTTTGAAAACGTGCACAAGGAAGTTTCAAACAAAAAAGTATTAAATACTCGAATGGCGAGACTTTTATCCTGACTGTGGTGTATGGTTGTCAAATGTGTAGCAAATAGTACACGTAATCATCATTGGCATTAATTAATTAATTTGTCCCACATCAACACTAACGCTGCTATCCCGGCATGCAAGAAATCGGTGACAAGAGTCTGTAGCCAGGAGGTGACAGCTCGCTTTACGTCAGCGTCTGTTGCAAACCGTTTACAGCTAGCGCCTTATTAAAGGACAGTAATAATTTCTCAGTCGCATCGCTACTGGCGAGTAGTTTTGGGTGTTTCAGTATGATCCTGAAGGCAAACTGCAGAGCAAGAACTGGAGAACGGAATAATCCATGAGTCCCACAAAAATCTTCGCTTTCAAAAGTCTAGGGTCAAAAAATATTGATCCCCCTTTCAATAAACATACACAAAAATATTTACACATGAAGAGAAAAGAATGAAAGGTCTGGATTCTTCGTAAAGTTTCTGGGAAGGTTATTGGCAATAATTTCTACATGAGGCAGCAATTTCGAGAAAGAATAAAGACAGCTGAGTCCGATTGCAAGAGAGTGTCTGTATTCGTTCTGTGACGACTGTGAAGCGAATTCTGGTGAATCGCATTGTGGTGATCAGAACACTTTTTGCTTTTCTGGCCTGGCTCCAGCCGACTTTCCTCTATCTTTAAAATGAAAATCGCTCTGAAAGAAAAGGATTTCAGTGTGTTGAGGACATCAAGAAGAACGTAACTGCCGAAACGAATAAAGTTCCTTCGGAAGTCTTTGGTGATTGTTTTGTACAGCTATTAAAAAAGTTTAAAAATTGTGTTTCATTTAAGGAGTATTGCATTGAAGGAAAGTAAGCTATTTTCTTCTTATTTCAGTGTATCCAGGTCTCAGAAATGTATTGTCTGACCTCGTATTATTCTTTTCCTTCCAATAGCCTGTGAAGGTTTGGGATGTGTTTTAATTGAAGAACCTCCCCTCGTATGTATTTTTCAATTCGTATAATTTTTGCTTTTATCTGTTATTAATTGGTTTACGTTTATTCGTGCTTGCTTGTTATAGGATTTCAACAATGAGCAGGGACTTCAATATAGGGCTGAACTGAATTTAAAATTTAATTCAATTATTTACTACACATTACAAATAGGTAAACGTAAACGTAAAGCAGTCCCGTTACAGGCCCGGAATGGCCCAGAGGGTTCCAGGAAGTTAAGGTTCCCAGATTATATGACAACGGCACAGGATAGTGGTAGGGTTGTCGGCCTTATGCACCGGCCGCCTTTACCCCCAGGAAATGCTCCTGGTACTCATTTCTTTTAGAGGCTGAGTCGAACCCAGGACCATGGTGCGATCGGAAGGATTATGTCAGTAAAAAATCCCAATGACACCATCTGTAATCGAACCAGCGACCTTCCGATTTGTAGCACAGCACCTTAACCACTGTGCTACCGCAGTCCCCTAATTAGAAATAGGCCTTGCTTGTATTACAACAGTCCTGAAATATTGTAACGGAATTATGACACTCTGTGACAATTTCAATTTATGTAAACATTATGAACAAATTCTCTTCCTGCCTAAGAGAAAAAAAAACATTGCTTCTTCATCACAAAAAAAATCATCAGTTACGCGTGTAGTGTTCTTTAGCTAAGTAATTAATGTTTATTCCCAGAATCACACAAGCCCCATGTATCCACACTCAGGGAAGTGCAGAGTTGTGTTAGTGTTAAAGTATACAGTACGTAATAGCCACTGGGGTTTAAAGTGTTAATTAACGCTTTCGTTACTTCAGTAGTACTTCCTGCTCACAGTCGCAATACCACGCACTGTGTCGTGAGTTTGGAGAATCAGTGTTCTCATGACACTTTTATCATACAGCCTATCTACTTATTCTATAAATAACGTTAAGCGAAGATGAAATATCATATGCTCGATGTGTGTGTTGTTCTGTGAAATACTATCGGGTTTTGTAACGGTCCGCATACTCACAACTCATTCGTGCATTCCATAACTCCTCAAAACTCTTTCAACTTTTGTTCCCTAGTCTCCCCTTTGCCGTTTCTTCTTGCCGCATGTACAGTCTTCTCTATCTGCATCCGTTCATTTCTTAAACAGGATGTGGGTGTATTGTTTGTTCTCATTATGTTGTCGGTCTACCTCCAGTTTTACTCTGCCTCCTCTGGAAAGTTCAACCACCGTGCGTATTTCCGATTTGAGCGGTTACTGAGACCCAAGGTAGGATGAGATATTACAGAACTGTTCTTTCTCTTGAAATCTGAGGACCAGTCAGTGTCGTGCAAAGGTAACGCTACAGAATGTTCTTCGGGTGGTGCAAGGTTCGAATTTCATGAGTGTCATCCTTTTCCCTGTCTGAGAATATGCTTGGAATTCCTCAGTCCCTGTAAGCAAATATCGTATTATTAACTCCACTAGGCCCCCACCTTCTTTTGAAATCCTTTCCAGTTCAACACCCATTCTAATATCCAACACTCTGCAGTCTGAATGAAGTTACGTCATAAAATAAACCACAAAAGGCTGGAAGATTCCAAAAGTCAATGGTAGCAGTAACCATTTTCCTTTTTAATTGACTTAATCATTTCTGCCACATTATGATCATGGGGTTGTCTCAACCTCTAATAGACATGCTTACCATGGATTAGTAAAGGCGGCCGGTGCCTAAGGCTGACCAATTTAGCACCTTCATGTGCCGACTGCCTAAAAATTCTGAGAGCATCAACCCCCTGGAGCACTAAGGGTCTGTCCAGGCCTGTAGTGGGACAACTTTGCCTGTACTCTCTTTCCAGCTAATTCTGACAAAGGCGAATATTAGGATTAGCACATTTTGGTACGTGACGCCGTGTAGTTTCAAGATAGGGCTAGACTGAAGTTGGCGAAAACCCTTCACGTGAAGCACACACACTTAAAGTGATTCGAGTGTGCGTTGCTCCGATCGGAGAACTGCATTTCGCACCTCCAAAACTCCCCCACTATGCAGCCCCGCCACATAATTGCAAAATATCGTTGTCACCATCGTCTTTTGTCTTAAGATGTTAAAGTACGAAAACAATATGGAATCCGTCGTTTCATTATCGTGTTCAAAATAGCAAAAGGTTGGACCTTGTCTGAGATATATAAATCCACTCCACGTTATCACTTTCAATTACCTCAAGATTAATTTTTATGTGGTGGGCCGGGAGAGCTCAGTCAGTTTGATGAAGTTAAATTCCTGGCAGGAACAAAGACATTTCTGCTTGCCCCACGATCCAGGCTGTCTGCGGCGCCCTTCAGTCTTCTAGCCATTGGGGAACTTTCCGCGGGCGTGAAGAAGACCATAGTTTGCAGCAGACCACTTATACTCGTATTCATGGAAATAAATGCTCCAACACGTTAATAGGTTTTCACAGCGTGATGATCAATTAAACGCACGAATAACTCTATCTTTGCCTGTACCATTTTAATATTATTCTCCTTCTCTCTCTCTCTCTCTAAGTCTCTGAAGTCCTGTAAAGAGGGAATATCTTTCAGAATATTCGATTATAATGTTATATGCAATAACACAATTCTCACCAAATGCACTGATTTGAACATAGAGTATTTTACGTATTTATGTCTCACGTTTAATTGAACATTGTTTTACAAATTTTTCACTCGTTACAAGGAAGCTATAAGCAATTAGTCGTGCATGGTCTTTATGACGGAACTGACTCACATTTGTTTTGATCATTTTGCGATCCCACGCTATGTAGCATACAAAACTGACACAGCGTTCTTAAATAATTTGAGATGCAGATATGAACAAATATTTGTTTGTCCTCCCTCGTCTTTTCCTCTTGCAGTTTTATTGAAGTAAGTAGCCTGGGGTTTTCCTTTTCACAATTCACTTCTGAATCCACAAATCCTGGTTACTTATTTCGAAGGTCTACATTGACGTAATGTCCGTATTTCGCAAGCCCCTTCATAAACAGGACAGCACAAACTCAAATACTCGGACGTAAATCCTATATTCACACCCGTAAAAGGTTTCAAACCCACGATCCCAAAATTTTAGCGACGTAAAACAATAGATGCTGGCCTATAGGCGTTACAGGTATGTCATTTATTGGAACAGAAATTTTTTAAGTACTGATAAATACATTTTTATCGGAATATCATTACATCTGGTAAGGTAACCAGAGTACAAACTCTAGGAGCCTGAAACTTCAACAATAATACATAAAACTTTGCTCCTCTTCATGTTTGGAAGTAGAGCAACTTTCGTCTGTTGCGGAAAGCATACGAAGAATCAAGCCAACAGAGCAAACAATCCTTTAAAAAAACATCATCAAGTTTGTAAGCATAATGAGTGCTTTCTACACAAATTCTTACTTTGAACCTTGTTGTTCAGAGAGGAAGGGAATAGGGAAAGAAAATTACCGTAATGTGTGGATCATAATTCAAAAGGTTACAGACATCTTGCATTATGTGTGGTATATTGCATAGGCCAGCATGTACCACAGAATTTGCTCCGCATAATTAATTTCTACACTGCACGTGACGGGATGGCGTAAACGCGTCTCTGAAAGCAGAGAGCGTTTCGAAGCTCAAGCCAGGGCATTAAGGAATTCTCCTTTCCCTCTCTTGGATCCATTATCATAAATGACCTATTCAGTCCAGAAAACAGAATAAGATTCTGTCAGTCAGTGTAGGGGTATTGAAAAGGTGATTTAATTTACAGATTTCTACTCTTATTTGTAAGTTCATATTTTATTCTTTCTCTATATGTCTTCAGTGCAATAATGATTTGTTAACCACTGCACAAAGCCAGCTCCTATTGATAACATTAATAATTATTCGAATAAAGGAAACAAAATTATGGGTTATAGGGTGCTATTTACTTCTTTACAATTATAATATCAAAGGCTTAAATTACAAATGGGAAATGATTGATGGGCCTTCTGCCTCGATTTTGTTGTTAGTGTTACAACCAATACTCCAAAATAAGTACTACAGAATTTAAACTCTCTCTTGTACATTTTCAAAGCTTTCGAGTACAACAGGTTTCTGAACACGGATGCGTAGGCTGGACAGCTCTCATGTCACACCACCATGAGTAATGATGATTGAACGTGAATGATACTGACATGTCAGTACAATTGAGGGAGGGATTCGGAGAACTGGCAGAAGAAAGCCTGGACCATGGAAGCAGGATGGTATTTCACGCGACACTTTTTCAACAGTTGTGAAGCTTCGAACCTGTTGACCGTTTTAGCATGTTGGAAGTTATTCATCGGAAATGCCATGTGGATCCAAAACACTTAATGTTAGGGGGTTTGTGAAACACGTATCAGTGATGTAAGCTTTCTAATGGTGATTTGTTATCAGTAGGTTTAAAACTACCGATCAATATGAACAGTCTGTTATTTATTAATTTCAATGCAGTGTGATTGGACAGGCATTATATTATGAAAATAGAGGTTCAAAATTGTTTAACAGAACCATAATCTATTCGCATTCACCTTCCGTCTCTATATTCTATTTACATTAATTTTTTATTATGTATTTGACAACGCTGCCAGTAATACAGACGATCATGTTAGGGACACGTGGCCGGCGCTTGTAAAAGCGGTAACGAACCTTCGGGTTCCATAAAATTTGGGGAAATTCTTGATTAGCTGAAAACCGATCAGATTCCCAAGGAAGTTTCTGTCGCATGGAGTAAGTAAGGATTAAGTCAATAATTCAGACAAGCACCAAATGACTGACAGCGAGCAACAAATTCAAATTTTATGGCAGGTAGAGGTAGTGACGTAGTTTGAGGTGAGATCTGCGCTCTTCTGGGATGTTATGCAGCCTTGATTAATAGTTACTTACCGACGTTTCGGGACAACCTCTCAATCCCATCCCCAAAGTTCAGTCTTTAGACCTTGACCCTTCGAGATGGGACCCATCAGTTTTCCTGGAACGTCGGTAACTGGACTGCTTGACCTTTGAATGGTGTCGAGAGGCTGTCCACTAACGTCGGTAACTACCTACAATCAATTCAGCATAACGTCTCAGAAGAGCGACGATCTGATTTACACCGAAACGGACGCTTGAAATCGCGTATAGTTGGAAGAACTATTTCGGAATTTTCTGGAGCTAATGAAGAGAGTAAGGCTTCCAGTAGATAATTGGACCTAGGACATCCCAGATACACATTTTATAGGGACAGTCCCTCATGTGATAACAGCCGTTCTTCACTGCCCTTCGGCTCGTGTAATTAAACAAAAACCTTGACGCACTATAAATAAACTTGTTGAGTTTGGTTGAGACGAGCTGTCTGCTAGCCGACAGAAAATGTTGTCAGGGTTTTCTTCAAATACGACGAGTACAAACTTAACGTGAACTGGGAAACTTAGAATTAGAAATTAGGGACCCCAAATCAGGATAAAATGGAATAGCGGTCGAAGCTGTGCTCCTTGTCTTCAAGCGAAATAATTCATGAGCGATAGTGTTGCTGGATGTCAGATAATGTGATGTGCTTGTATTCGTGTAATATCCATCTTAATGTTATCCTCCAATCTCCTCGGTCATCCAGGTGAAACTTTTTTTCAAGGACACGTGGACGAAGTACAGCTGCTTTAGTTTTAAATCCTGTCGTGTCTTAGAGTAAGTAACCTCTAGACTTTAAACGGTGAATTCTGCCTGACAGTTCACAAGCCTATACAAGACCTCTTAAAGTTTATCGAACATCTGATGAGATATTGAAGTTTTCTGGCCAATAAAAAGAATATAGTCCTCCGGGATGCGCCATAGAAAAGTCAGATATACACAGCCATTCTGAATAAAATCTATGAGGAACGTCGCTTATTAGGCTACTGCTAACTAATGTAGATTTATTATGGGCTTGAAATGTAGATAAAATTAAGAGACAAGAATTGAATACAAAGTTTTGTTGGGAGAATCTCTTCAAAAAATGGAATCGATTTCTGTCGAAACGTTATAATGGGACTGGATATTCTGTGTGGTTATAAACGATTGTTGTTCTAATGCTATGGCTGAGAGTGAAGAAGTAAATGTTACCATAGAATATCTGACGGTAGAGATGATATGTCGCAAAAAACGATGTTTTTTAAAATCGGATTCAACTGTACTTTCAGTACCTAAGAGGAAAAGTAAACATAATGTTTAGATAGAATTTACTGTAACAGTTTAGAAACAAAATGGATGAAGCTTACTTCTTACCCAAATTTAGACTTGTGTAAATGTCTCTCTTACTTACGAATCGCTGTTATTTTGCTAAAATATCTTCGGAAAGCGCTGACCGGTAATATCAGGTAGGAATAAATGGGATGAGCAGCTGATGTCCAGAAATTCTGTCTGTGCTCGTTCTTGAAATAAGAATATAAATATAGCTTTACTGCATTTTCATGGAATCTAATCCGGTACTGCTCACTCGTTAAGAGTTCCAGTGAATATGGCTGCAGGCGTGACCAAATTCACGCTTGCCAGCAGAGTGGAACAATGCTTCTTCAGTTCAACAGTGCGCTAAGTTTGGAGCCTTCATGGCAATTAGTATCAAGATTACGGTCTACTGGGATGTGAGGCCGTGTAGTTTGATAAATGGATACCAACCTCACTGAGCAATCTGCTGCCACACAATTCCGTATAGCACAGAATCTTTTCTTCTCTGAAAACAGAAGTATATAAGTTTCTCCGTGTTGGTATGTATCTACAAAATTACATGGCGTCATTGCCCTAGAAAGCTGAAAACAGGACTAATACTAATTCTGATCTATAGTAACTTAGCTCATTATTTATATTAAAAGTTATAAGAATACTGTGAGAAGATTTCTGCGAAATACTGGAATGTTGGTACTAAACTTCTACCTCTACCTTCAGGGTAGAAGAAACGTGCTTATGTCCTTACATAAATTATAGGAATAATGATCACTGATTGTACTTGAGATACGAAACAAACCGGTAGAAGGTGACCGGTTAATACTGCTTCCAAGAATTTAATGAATTAAACTAACTACAGAAAAGGGATTAATACAGCTAGGAGCAACACACTCGACATCACAAAATTCTGTTGCGAAGATTTTCAAGAATCTAGCAAAAGAAATTCTCTGAACTTCTAAAGCGAATTATACGCTAGCTGCAAAACATGTATCTGGATTAGACCACTTCTTCAATTAATTGCTTTGCAACTCCCGTAGGGATACTTGCATAGCTACTAGGACCTTCCTGGCAAAGAGTTATTGAATTAAGACATTAAGAACTTTTCAATTTAACGGGCGTCTTGAAAGACGTTTACGACCTGGTAGTGTAGCCCTTAAGGCTAGCCGCCAAAGAGACAATTCATTTAAGACAGGATTTATAATGCTTTCTAAGAACTCCCTACTGCTAAGTGGCACAAGATTAAAAGGGTAATAAGAAGATGAATCGGAGGAGGAGGAGTTAGTAATAAGCTGAATCATGTTCCTTGTATCAGTTCAAACTACAACTTCACCCACTTTGGTTCCTTCCTGCACTACCGGTCTATGAGTTTTGGCTTACCACCAAATCAAGAGTTAAAAAATTAATTCCTGGAAAAGTCATGGGAACCCCATAAGAGAAAAACACAAGGCCACTTATTAAGTAGATAGTAAAAAAATTTAACGTGTAATTTCCTTTCCGCTTCCAAATGCACCTTCAACATAAATAACAGCTGTAGGGAGGAGAGCAACGGTGTACATTAGACCCTTGTTGAAGGTTCGAGCTTCGTCTGACGGCCACGTCTATTATTCGCTTATTTCTCGCTCTGTAATGCTATAATGCTGCTGCTAAGAGTAGGCATCTCTGCACAAAGGAACCGTGGAAGACAAGTAACATAGCGCACTTCTGAGGCGTGGTCCATATACGAAGGTGTCACTCTGTGTGGTCCCATGGACGTATTTTCATACTTCCACATCCTGAGTAGCCGGAAAAATATTATATTTTCACTGCATGGAATTGGCCTCTCTTACGCATACAAACTCAAGATTTGTTTGAAATAATACTTTTAGGTGTGGTAGTATTAAAAGATGTGAAGTTACAATTATCTGATACTCAATAAACTTCCGCAAGAAGATAATGCAGACGCTCCCTAACACACATATATATATATATATATATTTATTTATTTATTTATTTACGTACATATGTATGTGTGTGTGAGATCGGCAGACGATGAGGAAGACGTAAGCAGCTACTAGATGACCTTAAGGAAAACAGAGGGTACTGGATACTGAAAAAGGAAGCCCTAGATCGCACTTTCTGATGAACTCGCTTTGAAGGAGGCTATGGACCTGTCGTAAGACAGGCACAGAATGAGTGCGTATTGAATTCCGACTTGCGCAAAACAGATTTGCGCCCGATGTTTGTGTGTGTGTGTATGTATATGTATATATATAAAGGTAAAGCAGTCCCATTACAGGCCTGGACAGGCCCAGAGGGTTCCAGGAAGTTAAGGTTCCCAGATTTCGTGACAACGGCACAGGATGGTGGTAGGTTGTCAGCCTTACGCACCGGCC
>Ga0136643_10013238_pt1 | contig 12335 bp, 2 predicted proteins | sample TergutLab28metaG_FD_96883 | JGI IMG/M metagenome (GOLD analysis project Ga0136643, IMG submission 96883) | Labiotermes labralis P1 segment gut microbial communities from Petit-Saut dam, French Guiana - Lab288 P1 (version 3) (version 3) | ecosystem: Host-associated > Arthropoda: Insects >...
TTCCATGATCGCGGCACTAGAAGGGGGTGAGTGGTCAGCAGCACGCCCCGGCCGCACTTTACCCCCGGGAAAGACTCGGTACCGATATTACAGGAGGCTGGGTGGGCCCCAGGGCCGGTCTAGACGGGCGGAAAATCTCGTCCCCACCGGGATTCGATTCCGGACCGTCCAGCCGGTAGTCAGTCACTATACCGACTGAGCTACCCGGCCCACCCCTGAGTATAGTAGCAGTTGTTATTAACAAGAAATTAAATCTAAAATGTTGTTTCGTAAGCCGTAACTACGTAGTTTGAGTTAGTGTTTTTGGCAGTTCGTCGAAAACAGGTTTACTAGCTGCGAGGGTGGGCCCTGGAGACAGTGGCAGTTACGTCATGCTGAATATTTTGTGACTGTAACCGTGGTTCATTACGCTGTCTATAAATTAACGTACAGTTTCGGTCCACGTTACCTACGTCGAAAAAAATCTCAGGCCCGTTCCATACGGTAACACTGCGACCCTTGAAATTTAGTTAAACTTCATGTTCTGTTGACCGTGCATCTCTATATAATCTCATAAATGAAACCAACTTGGTCCACTATTTATTCTGGTATGTCTGGTATGTAGGATGGAATGCTGCATACCAGACAGCTATATGGAATAACAAGTACCAAGTGTCGCATAAATACAGTTTTACTCCTGATGATGGACCTCGAGAGGTCCGAAACATGTTGAGGTTATAAAGAAAATTGACGAATTACACTAAGAATAAAATGTGCACCCATTTGGTTTCATTTACGAGATTCAGTTAAATCTGAAGCGATGTTGTGAAAATGCTAAATTAAATACAGTTGTATCCAGACTTCTTGGCTATTTTAGTGCTCATATAATGCTATGTTTACACTGAATGGACACTGAAAATGTGGGCCCAGTATTATTCTGCTCCAAGTTGTGGCTCTAACGGAAGATCATATGATTTCCTCCTGTATGTTGCGTGGTATTTTTCAAGAACGTACATTTTCAGCTGCCTGTGCCTTGGTGTCGATCCAGCGTGGGACTGTAATATACCAATATTAAATTAAATTTGAGTATTATTGATTCCTCCCCCATTTTCGAAAGTACGCCAGTCATTTAGCCTCAGTATTTCTGTAAGGACAGTGAACAGTGAGGAGTTGGTTAATTGGGGATAGGCAGAGCATGCAGAGTGCTGGGAAGTGGGAGGGATTCACAAATGACGACAGTTGCACTTGGAAGTTTAATAAACACTAATTTAGACGTATTTTTTTTACAGCTTTTGCAAAATAATATATTTTAGCACAGTTTTATTTGTGCATATAGATAAGAGGAGGATAGACTTTTCACTAGCCTGCTGTCTTTGTCGTAAAAAAAAAGATATTGTTATTGTCATAGGCTGTGGGCAGAACAGGGCAATAGGCTGTCTTCTGAATTAGCGAAGGGGGTTGCAGCTTTGCGTTATATTTCTAAGAATGTGCCTTGTGAACAGTTACATATTTGCACAGATACGTTCATTCCTGCCCTTTGGAAGAAAGTCGGTGCAACTAACAAGCATGCGATGTGACGTGTCATGTGAAGAATTTCTTGCATCCATTGGGACTATTTAAATAAAATGAACGGTTATTGCAAAGTGTTGTCTTTTCTTTTTTAACAAACATAACATCCCTGTTCTTACGTATGGCTTAGGTTATTTAACAACGCTGTATCAATTTCGCGGCGGTGTAACGTATGGTTAGAATACTGGGGTGTTATGGTGAATTATAAAAACAGGGGAGGGTGGAAGAAACAGTGAATAGTAAAGGTAAAGTTGTCCCCATGCACGCCGTGACGGCATGTTGGGGGACTGGAGGTATGGCTCTACTCGTACTAAACGACGTCTGTAGGTGGTGGTCGGTGGTAAGCTTCAAGCCGACACCGCTTTGTCCCCAGATTAATTGTCAAAGGCTTATTTTAACATTTTAAGGGCATAACGAAGACACTTCAAAGTCTGGTCAGGAGATCCGGTGCCTTTTCTGAAATTTTATGTGCGCGCCTTACGAGATTCGGCATGCCTAAATCTTTGCCAGCCGTCTGCAGATCATATTCCACAAAGTTGTAATGACGTTGACGTCCACTAACCCCCCTATAATCGGACTTCAGAATGGAATAAACGAGGCATCTGAGTATGGGTTGCAGTGAGGTTAATTACATTGTAATGGTTCTTGAATGCGGTGCGTATATCTGGAATAACTTAATAGGCCTACTCGCCACGGCATAGCGTACAAGGTTTTTTGGGGGGTCAAGGACGTTAATTTATTAACTGGGATATGTGTTGGGCGTATTTCGTCGTCTCATTTTGGCCATTTCGAGCTGGTTTCGCTGTCTTCTTCAGGTGAAGGCGTGAGCAGTGTTCCTTGCTGTCTGGTAATTGGAATTGTCACTAAATAATTGACCCACTAGAGTAAGTTTCGTGCTCCTACCTGACAACAGAAGCAGAATCATCTTCTGAAACTTTTGTGTTAACCAAACGAGACGATAAAAAATGCGAAGTATGCGTATCAGTTAAAGGACTCACCTTCCATTAATGTAAGAGATTATGTGTTACACCAGTATAAAACAATCTGCAAAATTACTGTTTTGGATGTCTTGATTTTTAGTTTTTCTTCCAGTATGTGGGCCGTGTAGCATGAACGCTGTTCTGCTTCTCTTATGGTATCCACACATCCGAGAGGCAAAGTCATCATTTTCAATTCGGGGAACTGGCATAATCTCCTCTGTATTGCGTTTGAGACACATAAATTCGTAAACTAAAATGCTTATATGCTTGAAAGTGAGGGGAAACAGCCACGTTTTCTGTCTCGGATATGAGTCTGTCCTTATGTGCTGAATATAATGACCTTTTGAAAGTGTATGTAACCTGCATCGTAGGTAGCGGGATACACATTAGCCTTCATTTAGGGCGAATTTGTGTTTGAAGTTGTGTGTGCAGAATTACTTTGAAATCAGCGATGTTTAATGAGCGTGGATGTGATTGCTTTTTGGATTACTTCTCAAATTAATTGCATTTTACTTTAAAAGAAGTGGCTTTCTAGAAAGACTTAGAAGTGAAGCACAGACACCCTATGTTAAGTCCAATTAACTGTTTAAATCCCAGCAGTAACCAAGTACGTATACCACCCGCTGTAAGGTTTAAAAATCCCTGCCCTTTTCCCCCCACACAGTGTGTTGGTGTGTTCTGTTATGGTGCTGACAATGAACAGCGATTATTTCCCTAAACAGCATTAACTGTTTCAACCCTGTAACCTTTGTTGTCTGTGTGGTATGAACTGACGTCTTGCAGTTTCCGTCTTCAAAATGGCAGTTAGTCGGTGACCTGTCACGACGGCGACGGGGGGGATTCAATCCCGGGCCAGTCCGTGCGAATTCTTTAGTTGTCAAAGGGGCACTGGAACAGTTTTTCCCCCGTGTTTTTGGTTCCGCCGTTATTGTCACTGCACCAGTGCTCAATACTGATCTTTATATTCAGGCTTTAGTTACCAGGAAGACAATTGGGAACATTCACATAAAACACTTCTCATTCGGAAGTTGGAGTAAAGATAAGTACTCTTTGTTTTCCGTCATCCAGTACTAACCGGATTTTGCACAAGGGCCGGTGGATGCTTGGCCATTCTAGATGACTGTCGCATTCCACTGCAGATGTCACTGTGGACATTTCAGAGTAACGTTGCGTTTCTTTTCGGATTTTACATTCTCTGACTGCCAGCTGAAACCAGTTGATAGTTATTTACAAACAATGTGGTTTTAAATTTTGGTTGCTAATAACTGCTTAGTCGGATGTGGAAACTTCGTAACAACTTACCCAACTACGTGCCAGAGATTAGTCTGTATTTCTGAGTTCCTTTTTTTCACGTTCTGCCCCAAACGATCTGGCCGTAAATCGCAAGTGGATTTAGGTGGCCCCTCATCTCTTTTAATCCAGTTTAAAACGCACTGAAATTTCAACATGATAATTTGTTTCCATCTCTGGGTGATTGCCACGCGTGAACGTCCCATTCGTCCACTCTTGCTGCAGCATGTGACATCACGATTGCTCTGAATATGCACGCCTGGGCTTCCACCGCTCTTCAAAGACGGCTGGATGTGATATGCGTTGTTGCTGCATAGAGATAACCATTTATCGTTAAGTGTTAAATCTGCGGTAACGACTTACTCGTAGGTACTGTTCGACTGCTTCATTACGACGTATAGTTTGAGGCAGTTAGTGCAACCTGGCCTAAGTATCCGTAACTATAAAAGTGTCTTCCTACGTGGGAACAGAAAGACGGAACTTAATGCTCGGGTTTTTGTGCGTTTTTGGCGAGTGCTGCATTCGTGAATTGTGCAGCCTTGTGCTGCTGAGTATAGATAGTGTGATTATTGAACGGTCGAAATATTGGGTATTGTACCTAGCCGGGTGGTCTGGCCCACTGCTCCTCTGTTGGTGGTCCGGGGTGGCTGCATGGAATTGTATATTCTAAAGCGTATGAAAGAAATTAATATGTAAAGTGAGATACTGTGTTGGTTTTTGTTTAGTATTTGGAAATTCATGACCCTGGCAGTAGCCGAGGCTGTATAGTGTCGAATGGCAGAATGATTGGTGAATCATGAAATGGGAATGTGGGTTGAAGGAAATGGCGTTGTCTTAGGTGAGATCTCAACATCTGCGTGGAGGGACTGAAGAAAACCACGAGTAACCTAGTATGGAAGGTCTCCGAATCAAGATTTGTACCTGGGACCTGCAGCATAAGAATCAGGAGTGCCACCTGCTAGACCTCGACGTCGGGTGTTGTGTCACCCACACAACATTTTCAATCTCGACGTGACCACAGAATGGCTAGGAAGACGACAGTTCTGAGTAAAGGAATTCGCCCGACAGGCTCCAGATCATTGAACGACGGAGGTGTCTGTCAGCTTACATTATTTCTTTTGTTCTCTGCTCACGTTTTACTTCAGGGCTAGATCAGTGGTTGAATGAATGACTGACGTTTCAGCAACTGTTCTTCCGGTGAGTATTCTCTTAGCAGCTAGAGAACCGACCTTAGCTTGATGGCGAAAGGAAAAAGCTGAGATTCTGTTGCAAGCGTATGGAGATACTCATTGAAGTAGCTAGCTATTACGATTCATCATTCAGTTAATACTCATATAATAAAATATCAAAACGTGGCAGTTAAAATAAAGATTATTAGTCGATGAGTCACATCGCAATAGTGGGACATGACCGTCGGATTGAGGGGGTGTTGGGGTCTCCTAAATAAACACTTAAATTTATGGAATGTTTTATTGGACCGTCGTTACACAACAATAAGGTGTAATGATTTTATTATGCAACTAACAACTGAGCTACATGTTTCGACCCTCCAGGGCCATCATCAGGCTATAAAATAATGGCGTTAACCAAGGCACATGCGGTAACATTACCTGCGGGGTCCCGTGGTTTACAGTTTCATTGTACATTAAAACACAATATGTGCATTTTTATACCATTTTGTCACATACTGTTAGGTGCATAATAAAAACATTGCAACATATTGTTGTGTAACGACGGTCCAGTAAAACATTCCATTATACGTACACACAACGGGATGGAAACCCCACAATTTGGACTTAAATTTATGGTTAACAGATGTAAGAGATATACTTGGAAAAAAAATAATTTTTTTGTGCTGTTGTAAGACCACGATTCTTGGCAAAATGATCGTCCAGAAGAGTCGCTAGGTTCTTGTCAAATGTTTGCGGTTAATGCTGTGTCCGTACTGGGCTACTAAACCCGACAGTAGCGCCCACTGCCGTTACGTTCGGCCACTGCAGTCAATGCCCCGTTTTGTAGCATATGGCTCAGTCGTAGCAGATCTGTGAAAGTTAAACCCACCTCCCTGTATAACATCCATTTATACAGAGGCGATAAACATTTATGGGAACGGTTTTGAGGTCAATAAAAGTGCAAGATCTGAGCTTATTACAGCTGTCTGGGATTTTACGCGTTGTCATTGGGCGAAAGCTTCGAGCGTTTCGAAGGATCGCATTACCTTCAATACGCCTGGAAGTGTTTACTCGAGACAACGTAGGTCATGTGAATTGTTTCCTGAGGTAGAGAAGGTCTTGAATGTAAAATCACTGTCGATATAGTATCTTTTGTACATGTATTTGATTTTCGTTGTTCCTGAAATGCGGTTTGTTTTATTCCTGAATATATAACGAATAAAATTTCCCGGTGAAATGTGTGTCTTGGGTAGAATGATGCCTTTTGGTTTGTGTTGGTAGTAATGCGATTATGTGTTCAAGATTACAAGGATCTACCTTTGACGAATTTTAATTTAACGGTTAGTTAAGGGTTTTTTGTTCATACTTTTTCTTTATACTGTTACTGATAATCATATAGAAACCACACAAACAAAACACACATTTTAATATGTAACAAGACTTTTTTTTTTAGCAGGGATTCAAGATACCAATTTAAAACATTTCAGCATAGACCCTCATATGCAACTGACTCCGTACTTCAGTCCTCTTTGTGCGCTGTTTGTTTCGTAGTCCGTGAATATACAGAGGTGAGATCAGAGCTTGGAACTGAGGCGAACAGGAAACCTAGAATTGACGGACTCTCTCAAACCTCCTCCTCCTCCTCCTCCTTCTTCTTCTTCTTCTTCTTCTTCTTCTTCTTCTTCTTCTTCTTCTTTGTAAGAATTTGTTGTTGCTTACTTCACAAGGCGTATGGTGCCATCGAATCCTTGCATTATATGCCCGATCGGCAATTCTGAACAGTTACAAATTTCGTGTTACTTCGTATGAACATCCTGCAATTGTGGATTATCAACTTTAGTACCTCTTCATAGTGTACTTCAGAAAATACGAACCTGGCGGTCGTGCGAGCTATTGAGGCAGCAGACGTACGAATATTCGTTTGGAGCAATAAGATTTATATGTCGGCAGGTCTTTTGAGAAACGCGTAACTTTTGTTAATTGTGCGTTTGTATATAGCACAGTAAATACACGTCACGGTGGCAACATTAACGTTTTCTTTTAATATGTTGTTTGGTGATGGATAAAACTAACTACAGTCTTTAGCCACGTTAAATGTGGCACATAGTGCACTTAAGTGTAATGTTATGTTGCGAACATTACACAACACGGCATGCTGCCACAATACCCAACTGGTACAGCGAAATTAATGTGACTTTTTATAGTGTGACTTTAGCATGGACGATATGGCTCCCTGATGATGGTCCTAGGACCGAAACATGTCGGAGCGTTTTTAATGTTTTAATGTGTAAATTTTATAAATTTTATATATGTTCAGTAGTTGGTATAATAATTGTGTGAGTCCAAGAGGATCCTTTGAAATTACGATTCTGTGTAATGTTCCACAAGTAAAATGTTGTTTCATCGTGGGAACAAAATTTTTTGTTCCACAAATACATCCGTTTATGCTGTTCTGGTGTTCTTGATAAGTTAAATGAAACCACTGGGTAATTTGACTGCCATAAAGAGGCGCATTTTAATTGCTTAAAACCGTATGAAATCTCATGAAATTTATTTTATATCGATGAGATTACTGGTGTGTTAGTAACTTAATTTCCAGTATTTAGGTATGAATAATCGAGTCATTTTATTTATATTGTCTGACTTATTTCAAAACAGCTTTGGTAGCTGATGGATGATGATTAAAAACTGGTCAACAAGAAAGGAGCTAACAAACTAATGACACTCATGTCCGGTGCTTTCCTCCTGCGGCATGCCGTTAAAAGCCATTTGTTGATTCGAAGGTATGAGAGGGGACAGACACACACATGGCCGGGCACACTGAATGAAGACGCGAAGTAACGTGAGGAAGGAAGGGATTCGTCTAAAACCAAGCGGTGAAGAAAAGTACTTGAAGTGCAAAAGATAGGATGGAGTTTGAATGCTAGTGTATTGATAACGCATCCACTGTTAATGCTGTGGGTGCTAAGGGTACTTCTCTCTGGATGTTGAGGCGTAAACCAGAGTAGTCATTTCTATATAGTGACGAGGTGGAGGTTCACCTCCATTTCCTGTACGCGTCTTTACGATGCTGTGCTAATAAATTGACCGTCTAGATCCGTCTGAAGTCAACGAGGGAAATTTTGTTCGCGACTAAAATAGTTGGCCAGACCTGCTTAGACAAGTTAATGGGCCATGTTGACTGTTGGCTGGTTGTATTACACAGCGGTGGTGTGAATTTCGTAGCATTGGTTACTCGGCGTTGGGGTGGGGTTAAACGTATACAGTAAGGCTGACGTCCAGATTGTGTTCGATTTGCGTCGCCATAAGTAACTGGGGTCATGCTGTGCCAGCCTGGCGTCGCACGCAGCCATGTTGCAGACAGTAAGCATTGACCTCAACGCATCAGTGGCGTATTTCTCAAACGTCACAGTGCACGTTACGTTGTTACACGTACTGCTTTCATGTTTCGTCAGGAAACAGGTTTGTGTTATCATTGTGGCCGGCTTACCCCGTATGACTTCCGAAGTGACTGACAGATTTTCGTAAACTGTGCTATAAATATCGTTCCACTATAGAAATTACGCGGTAGCACAGTGGTTAAGGTGCTATGCTGCAAATCGGAAGGTCGCTGGTTCGATCCCAGCTTGTGTCACTGGAATCTTTCATTGACATAAAATCCTTCCGATCGGACTATGGCCCTGGGGTCGACTCGGCCTCTAACAGAAATGAGTACCAGAAGTATTTCCTGGGGGTAAAGGCGGCCGGTGCGTAAGGCTGACAACCTTACCACAATCCTGTGCCGTTGTTATGTAATCTGGGAACCTTAACTTCCTAGAACCATTTGGGCCACTCCAGGCCTGTAACGGGACTGCTTTACCTTTTTTTATAGAAATAACGCTAAATGTGATAACCTGTTTCTCCACATTCTCCCCCCCCCCCCGCATTAACATATTAATATATATGCGATTGTGAGGTTAAGTAGTAATCATACGTGGACCATAGAATGTTTTAGTGAAATTCATGTATATTTTGTTAAAATTCTCTGCGTTTGTGGAAACGGAAGGTTCGTTGCGTTATTCTTAAAAGCCTGCCAGTGGATCTTGATTTAATTCTGAGGGACTCTAGACCGTCATTGTACTGTACCGAATGAGCAACGAGGGTGTTCCGCCTACCTCTCTAGGAGCGGGTGTGTTCGTAATGCATGTTACGCCGACAAGATTCTTTTTTTCGCATTGAGTTCTGCTTAGCCCCGTGTCAACCCCCAAACAGGAAGGCCACCGTTTTCGCTGTCCGTTGTTGTTTTTTGATCATATTTGCTGCTGTTCATAACTAAAGAGAAATATCGTGTTGACGAGCGAGCGGTTGTGCCCGTGCGGATTGACAGTTTTCTTATATGTTCATTTACGGTCAGTTAATGATTCTTGCTGGTGGAAATATTGCAGAATGAGTGACCATGGTTCCTGTAGCCTGTATGACCGTGGAAATGGTTGCTTCGAGCGCTCTGTTTGCGTGTGTAGAAGTTACAGTTTAAAACTTGAGCTGTGGTATGGAGTTGTTTGCAGATTTTAGGACTGTAGGTGGAGGTCAGCGTAGCCAGACCTACGAAAATCTTACATGGATAAATGTTTAGGCTTTTATGTATTATGTGCGCTTGATATTGTTGTATAATATCAACATTACAATACAGTGAAACCACAAAGGAGAATCAGGGCTGTTGGGTGTAGGAATTTTAAAAAATTCCTTCGAATACCGTAGTGTGAATTACGAAGGATGTTCCCCAGGTCATAAAAATTAAGTGAGAAGCCATCACAGCATTAGGTGTAGCGTATTCGTTGCACTGAAGAGTCGTCAAGTACCAGAGAATACTGATGCGTTTTCCCATCCTGTTGCGCGCTTAAAAATTTGCGTCACATTAGAACTCGGATTCTTTCGTTCGCAGTCATTGTCTCTCAGAATTCCGTACTTTCCAATTGAATCACATTAGTTTTCTGAGGTCATTTCCTCCGCTCGTGTATCGTTCCCATCCGCCCTTGATATGTTGGTCCGACGGCTGTTATCATCATCATCATCATTATCATCGTCGTCGTCATCATCATCATCATCATCATCATGGGTGTCGGACCGTTTTCGAACTCCACCATGTTCTGACGTGCTGCACTGTCATCACGCCGTAATCTCATGCCCCTATCGGTTGGCGGTTAATTGTACTGGGAAAATGTCTTTCGCTCGTAAAAACCGAATCAAATCATGAACTTCGTGGCACCTCGTTTCCACGTGCTTGGCTGTTGCTCATCTACTCGTCTTCTTTATTCCGTATGACTGACTGTTTCGACGTCTGTTACATGCTACCCTTACTGTAAGTGCTGCCTTGTTTGACACAGAAAGTTGCAGGCTAGGGAACCTTAACTCACTGAATATTCCGCGTATGTAATGAAGACTTCGAAGTGTGCATTGCTTGTATGCGTAGTCGAATATGTAATATGGAATTGTACTTTATGTTACGAAGTTGCATTGTTTGAACTTTTAACACGCAGAATAGTGAGTTTTAAAGATAGCTACATTACTCCGTAGAGGCTGGCCTTGTGTTGTGCCTTTAGGATTGGTTATGTGATGTCAGGCCAAGTCCCTCTGAGTATTGGCAGTGTCTTACCTTATGTCATAAACGGCGTACGTTTATACTGCTGCTCGCAGTAGAATAGGGGTGGACTGTGTAGTGACTAGGCGATGGGATGGATGATATGGGGTTCGATTTCCGGTAGGGGAAAGAGAATTTTCTCATGTTAAGACCATCCATGTCCGCTCCCAGCCTCATTAATTGGGCCCCGAGGACTCTTTTCCCGGGATAAAGCGGCCGGTGCGTGAACCTTACCACAGACCCCCCTTGTAGTGCCAAGTTCAAGAATGAGTGCAGGTGTAACCCTTCTCCACCTGTATGCATTAATGGCATGTGCAAGGAATACTTTACCTTCAATTTTTCTGGGGGTTGGATGTTTGTTGTTGAGACTTGAACTTTGACACCAGTATGACCAATAGTTTACGCGCTTATGGCGCTCTGTAAACTGAAAAGGACACCAAGCGGCGGAAGAGGAAGAATATCTGATAATGAGTACACAGGTGCGAGGTACTGTATAGGCAAATGACAGTTGTCTTTTTCGGGGTATCTCCCTGGCACTTGCCTAGAGTGAGTGAGGAAAACTACGAACGTCCCTTCCGGCACCCCCTGGTTAGGATGGCTGCTATTTAAACGAGATCAGAAATTGGTAGCTCCCAGATCCGTGGCGTTGATGCGGACCTGCCCCGTACCGTTTCTGTTTCCATTTTAACGTGGCCCCTTACTTGAAGAACCTCTCCATGCTCTCTGCTTCTCTCGGAATCCACCAGACAATAAAACACACGAAATGAAATATCGACAGAACGTCGCGTTAGCCAAATCTGTTTCCTTTTTGCCGGTTCAGAGAAACCCCATGCCGAACTTAATGTCGTTGAAGTGCATGACACAGAGATCTGTGCTCTTTCAGTTTGTCTCATTCGTCTTTTATTCTCCATTTTCCTCCTCCCCGTCCTGTTGTTTTCTCCCTTCATCATCTCCTTCACGTCGATACGGGAATTATCTCCACTCTATGGATGCCTTGTGTAGGTCTTATAGTAGTTACATTTAGAATTTTGAAAGCCTTTAGAGCAGATGTTTACCGAGTGTTTTCGCTCACCGCCTACAGCGAAATTCACGATTTTGTCATTTCTTATGCCACATTATTGTCTTAGTATAGGGCTGTAAATAAGTATGTTCGTAAACATGATTTTATGTACACAAATGAGGATTTAAGCTTGTTCTCATTTAATCATGTTTTTCTACGATACGTTAGGAAGATAAAACTCGCTAGTTTTCGGTTTCATTCGACGAGTACGTGGAAGGTGACTTACCTTATATTAATCTTAGGTTGTAAGCGGAACTATCCTAACATGTTCTAAATGTTTGGCGGCCGTGAACTGATATTTGTTGCGAGTTTCGAAACGCCGTTGCGAGCTTTTAGTTCGCTGAGTATCACTTACTGCAAATGCAAAATGGGTTAGAGGCGGGCGCAGTGCTTCTTTAATCTGCTCTCGTCTATTCTGATCTCATTTGGAATACACACTCATTTAAATGTGCTCCTTTTGTATACATAAGTTTTGCTCTCCAGAATTCCAAACTGTTTTATATTCTACCAACGCTCTGTATCGTGACGTCATATATACACCGTATTGGTCAGACAACGGCCCTCCTTTTTTTTTTTTTTTTTTTTTTAAAAATAGGAAATTTTTTTTTTTTTTTTTAAAATACAATTAAAAAGTGAAAATTAATTTTAATCCCCAACAATTAAAAAAA
>Ga0136643_10013240_pt1 | contig 12335 bp, 10 predicted proteins | sample TergutLab28metaG_FD_96883 | JGI IMG/M metagenome (GOLD analysis project Ga0136643, IMG submission 96883) | Labiotermes labralis P1 segment gut microbial communities from Petit-Saut dam, French Guiana - Lab288 P1 (version 3) (version 3) | ecosystem: Host-associated > Arthropoda: Insects >...
AATTTGTTTTATAATTGATTTTTTGTTGCAGATCATGGTCAGGAAAATCTACTCGATAGATAAGCCCCAGGTATTCTTTGCAGTTTACATTCATCCAAGTGTAAATTAGGCATAAAGCAGTATCCTGACCTTACTAAGCTGATTCTTGCAGTATTCATTTATGTCATAGTGCGTAGGACAGCGAGGATCCAACAGGAGATGTCTGAGTGCAAGCCATGTTTGGGCCTCAGCACGAGTTACCTTTGTGTCAGCTTCTCCCTTCCTCTCCTGCCATTTGCAATCTGGAACACAGAACCAAGGACAGGAACTTATAATGGCACAGCTATGGGCTTTCTAATCTTGAGATTGATGTGGCAGTCACTTTGAAAGCCAAGAAATTCAAAATTTGTAGGTAACATTTTTTTAGACTTGTTTTGTAGTGTTCATGTTAATTTATGGCAAAAAAGATTCATTGACAATACTCATCAGCAATAGCAGTACTGCACTGTGCAAGCAGAATTACAAATTCTGTGCCTGTTGCTTTCTTTGTCACCATTACAATATGCAGTACTTCAAACTGTAGACAAACGATGGCAGATATTAAGAAGTTTGAGAATGATACAGCATTGAGAACTGTACTGTTGTACACAGGAAGTGGGAATGAAACTCAAAGTGACAGTAAAGACCTCTGTCACAGTACGTGCACAGTTTTTTACCAACTGCGGATGCTGCATATATTTGCAAGAATATGCCATCAGCTCATTCTTTAATTGGGGGATTCACCTCTGTTGTGGTATTAGGTTGGAGGCACGGTAAGGAAGTTCAGTTTTATATTGCTGGTACTAAGACATTCTTTGACTTCTTGTCCTGTATTAGAAATCACAGCAATGTAGCTGAGGTTATACAGTGGTTAATAAGTAATGACATAAATCACTTGGATATGGAGTACAGCACTCAGTAGCAATGGTTAGATGCTCTGCTGACATTCATATGGAGGGACTGAACAAAACAAAAATGACGTTCAAGAAGAGTTTCGTACAAAACACACAAGACAAAATGGCCAATTTCAAGACTTCTTTCATATATGCAGATTTGTTGTTGATAACTCTTGATAATGTGAGATTATCTTGAACATTCCTGTCTTCTGCAATGTGACACTGTGTCTTTGGGTGAGCAGTTCATGACATTTTGAAAGATTATGATGCATTTATCTTCAGAGCCAAGAAGATCCTGCAGATTACCATACTACAGTCCTTTAAATGTCTGGAACTACTCACCCAGTGACACTGTGTCACATCCAAGAAGACAAATCTGCAGGGACATTGTTGTGACAACCTTAGATTTCCCATGATAAAATCTCTGTAGGTGACCAGCTGCATAAACTTAGATCAGAAATCTGTCATTTTGGAGACCGTTTCCTGATGGCAAGACAGCCTTTCTGAAACTTTTGACCTGTGCTCTGAATTGTTGTCAATGGTTGCCCAAGATGTTAAAACTTTTACTCACCTTCATATTTGAGAATTTTACCAGATGGATCCTGTTTAGTCCATGGCTGCTTCTCAATGATGTTTACCAGAAGAACGGGGATATCGTAAGTGAAGAACATGCTGGATGTTGCACTCAGTGGAAGGCTATTGAGTTAATGGAATGTCGGAAATAATTACATGATGAATTGCAGTTGAACATACATAAGTGTGTACCTTTGAACTTAAAGTGATTATGAACTGTCAAGTCTGGGTAGGGCTCTATCTTGCATCCACTGCTTGCCATTTTGAATAATTGCCATTCATGTCAACCTACCTGCATACCTTTTTTAACTTTAAAGAAGAAATAACACACTGATTAAGAAACAACAATATGGACAATAAAAGGAAATTGAAATTATGATTTAAATGACATCCAAATACTGTACTGAGTACTTGCATGTTGTATTAATATCTGTGGCTATGTTGTATATTGGCAACAGTGAAGGGATAATTTTGTAATGGCTGTGGTGTTCTGTAGTAGGTGCACAGTGGGGCACAGGAAGCAGAAATGCTATGTTCATACATGCAGTAAATTTGAATAAAGCCAAGAACTTCTGATAGGTAGCAGTGTTTATAACCTAGTGACAACATTTGTGGCAAGATATGTGATTCTTACTATGGTGTTGCTGAAGATGCAGTTCTTCTGTGTTGTTATGATGTGAAATGCAGTGACCTCAAAAATGAAGGCATGTTGGGAACTACACACCCAATAACACAGTATCACATCCCAGAAGACCTGGTTCTTCATCATGCTTGTTACTGGCATCAGATTTATGTGGTCTGTTCAGTGTACTGAGTTGTGGGCTGATATTATGTTTTGTCTGGTTACTGCAGGTTAGTGACCTATCATTAGTACAGTCTAGCACAAGATGGTTGGTGGGTTTATGTGAGTGTGGTAGATCTCAGTTGAAACCTGATGGCGCATGTTAGGGGAAGTGAAGGGGAAACATGCAAGTGGAGTGGGTAGCCAGTAGTCTTGCACTCTACCTCAGAACATGGTGTATCCAGCATTACTACCACTGATGCGCACACCTCGGCTGCCAGTAGTCGACTGAACTGACGCCCCCGCCGATTTAAATGGACTCGTCCGTTTCGCTGAAAGACCAAATCTGGTTTCTGCGCGTGTGCCATCATGTTTCAAACGTGCTCTATAGTCATAGCGCGCGCCCCTCCCAGCAGCTTCCTCTCCCAACAAGCGACGACAGTCATGAGGCGTTACAGTTCTGTACGAGTGGTCACAATTCAGAAAGAATAATTTTGCTTGTTAATGGCTCGGGAAAAAAAATATCGCAATGTTTTACTGCCAAACGAACTCTTTCGTAGCTCCAGTGACGTGGTTTGCGCTGACGGGACATTGAAATCGGCGTCGAAGTTTTCCCACCAATATTTACAATTCACAGACTCAGCAACGCTGGCCAATAAACAACAAACGTCATATGGGGATGTATTCAGATTGTTGTATCAGCGACTGCAACACTTGGTGTGGAATTGTCCAACAACAGGTTATCCTGACTACGAACCCACGCGACGACAACAGGGTGGCCAGGCTGTGAAGTTAAATTATGCCGTTTCCATTTAGGACAGCTGGCGACGAAAAATACAATCTTTGAAAATCAGCAAGCAGTATGGAAGTAGAGGCTCTCAAGTAAGTCACTTCTTGAAGTACACATTAGGGCTGTCGCACTTACCACCAGCGGCAGTCAGCGACTGCTTTGGGTTTGACTTTATATCCGATTTTCCGAATTTATAAGCGAGTGGAACAGCTTCGTGACTGCCTTTAGAACGTTATGTTGATGCAAACTCCACTGTCCCCAGCCTGTTCCGTCTGAACGTTCTGCGTCATAATTTAGGACCACAAATGCATTTGAGTCTTTCCATGCGCATTCCAATGCATCACTGCACGGTGCATCCCAATATTATTTTTCTTGCACTTGCAGTGCAAAAAAAATACAGAGTGAGACCTTCACCAATATTAGAGACGTCACTTTACTTAGACTTGAAACGCCAGCAACAGTAAAAAAACAGGAATTCTCCTAAAAAATTGGACAGTACAGGTCTAACCCTGATTTCGAGAATCGAATTTGTCTCATCAGTGTCTATAAATGTCTACCAAACACAGACTTTCAGTTCCTGAACGCTTGCATTTACGATGCCACTTGCCATTTCTGTACCTGCGCGTATCATTGCACAAAGGATAACAGAAAAAAACGCATGTCAAACTGCATTGAGCCAAGAGATTTGAGATCGGACGGTGTACATTTTAAAAATGAATATAAATTCATGGTAACAAAAATCACCAGGAAGCCATAAATAAAAGAAGCATCTGTTGGATCCCGTCCTCCATACAAAATCCACATTACAATATCCATTGGGGTTCTTTTCCGATACATCACATCTAATCACACTATTTTTTCAAGAAATTTGCACCTTTCATTTGTGTTCAGTTTAATGTCAGGTTTAAAGCTTATGTTCCTGCTACTCTCACCGGTAACAAACTGGTAACTGTTCGTCTCGATATTTCTAAGATCTTTTTTGTTTTTCGTTTCATGAATACAAACAACTGTTCACATAAATTTATGCTACTCGACATGACACATGTTTCGAGGACCAACTGAGTAACTTACTGACATGAAACAACATTATGTTAATGGAATATCATACAGGCGATCCTGCAGAAATGGAGAAGAATTACATGAGCATACTTCGGTGTCAAGTGCTGGGAAACGCGTGACCTACTGAATCAAAACTCTTTCTGCATAAATTATGTTCGTCAGATCATAACAATAACTTGCAATTGGCGATATTATAAACATAGTGTGCCTATCGTCCTCCTCGAAAAGACTATTTTTCCTATACATCTTAAACATTAGACAATACCATGACATGGCAGCATTGTGCACTGTCCATGTCATTCACCAGTTCTGTATGTGTGCATACAACTGCGGACGGACCTTCAGATTGGTGGAACTCACCCCCTCCTACGACCCAAGTCAGCTGACACAACTGATGGCATGCAGCATACATTTGGTGACGCAACTGACACAATTTCTTAACCGTAGGACGCAACTGGTACTTCCCCCTTCCAAGTGGTCTCTTTCCCTCAGTTCTCCCCACTAAAACCCTGTCAGCACGTTGTCCTGTATCCCATACGTTTCGCAAGCTACTCCACCTCATTACCCTTTGTTCCTTCCATCGAAAAGTGCGTGAGCAGTGCATAGTATGGAAGTGCCCACCATGCCGTCTCCTCACTATTCCCTACCCCGAGACAAAAGTGTCCAATTAGACAATCACATTCATTCCTTTATAGAAATACTTTGAAATTATCTTCTTCTACATTTAGGTTACCCATGCAGTTACCAGACTAATATTACCAATTTTTCTCCCTCCTGTGACGGACAACAGTACGTATCCCGGTAACCTCATTCCCCTTTACTTTGTTATCTTAGTAAGGCGTGGTAACGCGTACAAAGTACGCCGATCCTCACAGGCCCTAGGCAGAGGTCTGCAGCTTCCAGCAGGCCACGTACAGCTGTCTGCATTTTCTCACAGGCCGTAAGCAGAAGCATGAAGCTGCTCAGACAGCACGCAGCTGTCCATACTTCGCTGCTACATCCTCTCTCTCAGACCCATATATTCCACTCAGCACGCTGTTCTCAAACAGCCTCTTTCTGTACGCTTGAAGCCGCAATGCACGCCAGTTTAGGCGGTGATGAAGGAAGGACTGTGCTCTGCCGCACGTCGTTATCATTTCAAATTCAGTTACAGAACATGAGGAGTTGATTTTGTTAACTGGCGAATAGCTGACGTACAGAGATCGCTTTGTGCTGTTAGAAGCCAAACAGGAAGTCCACAGTAATAGTAAGCTGCAATAAAACAACCATAAACGGCACCTATTGTTGTTCATCTCACTTTGTAGATGAAATTGCTATGTTGCTCCGTTTGAACGTTGCTGTCCGATTCGGATATTGTGACAGTACATCACGCCCCAGGGCTCACAACCTTACGCACTCATACAGCGCTATACAGTACACTGCGCAGAACGCTCCCTCTACCTCTTACATGCCTTCCAATTTTTCCTTTTACTTTTGCTTCTAATATTGCGGTCACCACTGCACACAAGCAGCGGCATTCCAGCGGTCTCTTTCCTACAATAGGGCGACGCCTTCTATTCTAACAGCGTAGAGATCAGGCTTCCGATGACGTCATGGTCTGGGTCATAGCCAGAAACCGGCAGCAATGGAGACGGAGAATTCTTTCATCTAGAATGGCTCTAAAGAAATTGTTTCTTCCCCCCCCCCCAACATCGCTGCTTCCCTTTTCCTTCCATTTCGTGTTCCACCCTAAAGTCACCCACTCACTCCCAGCACCAGGCTATTCTCTCCCGCCAGTAACTACAGATTATGCCATCCGCGTCCTTTCCTGTCCGCTATTTCAACACCTTGTATTACACTCATGCATCGTGTTTGTGGCGGACAGTTTTGGTGGCTCAATGGCTCCGGACAGTGACCGGAGTCGAACATGAAGGAACTGCATTGTATTGGTTCAATCATATGCAGCGGAAAGTCTAGTATAAAGAGGACCGTCATACGACAATGCAACATTTACATATATGCGCTGTTTAACGACGCTGTCACTTGCTAAGACTGTACATCGTCTGTAAAGGATGAAGGAAGTGTATAGAGCAATGGTGTAGAGATAACAAGCAGGGGGCTTGCGGGGGGGGGGGATCGAAGTGCCGAAATTCCCACACTGACTGACCGGGACACGAACCGGCACGGCATGGATAAGTGTGAATTAGCTAATTAACACATACTATGCCGTGCCCCTGCCGTGCTCCGAGAGTGCTGTGCCCTTCGTGAAATTCCGCGTCGTAGCCGGAAAAATCCGAACTGCTAGTCCAACAGTGTAACGGATCCTCTTCCGAATCCTGCTGCTACCATTCTTGACAGTCGTCAGCATGGACAGTTGTGAGCAGCAGGTGATAACTGCACGTGGGCTTGGCCTACTGTCAAAAGAAGGAAAGCCAGTGAAACGAAATAACAGGTTCATAACGTGTTTGGGGCAAAAGAAGAGAAAGGAGAATTTCGCATTGTTTGGGCTCTGAAAGGTAACAAGCGAATGTTTTTTTTTTTTTAATATTTTAGAATGGGTATTTCGAAATTTGACAACTTTAAAGAGTTGATGCACACAGACAATCACAACAACAGAATAAAGACTGGCTTTAACTGTAAGGTTACTTCATATTCCATATAATCTGCCGTCTCCAGCTTCATCAGAACAATTATCCACATCCCAAAATGCAGCATCGTTCTGGTTAACAACCTTCGTGAATGTTCGCATAGCAGCCGGAAGAAGCTGAACCTGGGCAGGTCGCCCACAGGCCGTTGAGAGAGGGATGATGAAAATTCACTCATACCATGCCGTGCCGTGCCCCTTTCGGCTGTGCCGTGGCTTTGAGAAGTCGCTTTCAGAGCGGCATGGCCGGAGCACGGCATGATAAGAGTGACTGAAAAACGGTTGCACTGTGTAAATGATCATATGGGAATGTCACAATCTAAATCCTTAGCAACACGGCATGACCGGGGCGCGGCATGATACGTGTGAATTAACCTTTAGCCTTAACCGCCCAAGCCATGTCACGGCCCTGAATACATCAAGAATGATGACATTGGCGGAAAGCACAGCAAGCGTTGGGGGAGGTAAATAGAAACGAACGCTTAGTTCAGAAAATAAAACCTGAGATGCCTGGATGTAGAGAGGACGACATTACAATGTCCTTGGAATAGAAGGAGAGGGGATGGACTTGGTTGTATTTTTCTGAAAACAGAGTCCGCTGTACAGCGTTGCAAACATGAAAATGCACGCAGGAACATAAAGCAGATACATACACACATACATACATACATACACACACATACCTACATACATACATTCACACATACATACACACACATACATACACACATACATACATATATACACACACACATACCTACATACACACATACATACATACACACATACCTACATACACACATACATACATATATACATACATAGATACAATAGATTTCGAACTTTTACTACAGAACGAACAATAGAGAGATCAAAGAAAGCACAGCATGTAGTATTACACAATGTAATGGAGCATGCTTAATAAATAAAAAAAAATATATATATATATACACATACATACACATACACACACACATACATACACACACACATACACACCAACTGTAAATCACAGGCAAGTTTTCAAATTATCGTACAACGAACTGCGGCCTCAACATTTCACCAACTCAGAGTTTCACGAATAAAGCACTGAAGTAACCAAAGTTTTACGCACTCACAAGGTGCAAGAACAGATGTGGCTATGAATTTTACATAAAAGTCAACAGCTGTAAAGTAAATACTAAATCCTCCATAAATTCCCAGCTTCAGCAAACACACATAAACGTTATATTCCAAGTTACTATACTGAGCCAGCAGTTTAAAGAGAGATTTTATGGGAGGTTCAACATGTAGTACAGTGGTTTTTATTTTTTATTTTTTTTTAAACTGACATTCTCTCCTGTACATTCCTGGAGTTTGTAACCCTTGGATACCTCCCACTGTTACATTCACAAAATCCCTGGATGATGGCGTAGTGAACGGGCAAACAGGTGTCGCAAGGAACAGGCTAACATGTGTCGTAGTGAACTGGCAAACAGGTGTCGCAAGGAACAGGCTAACAGGTGTCGTAGTGAACTGGCAAACAGGTGTCGTAGTGAACGGGCAAACAGGTGTCGTAGTGAACGGGCAAACAGGTGTCGCAAGGAACAGGCTAACAGGTGTCGTAGTGAACTGGCAAACAGGTGTCATAGTGAACTGGCTAACAGGTGTCGTAGTGAACTGGCTAACAGGTGTCGTAAGGAACAGGCTAACAGGTGTCGTAGTGAACTGGCAAACAGGTGTAAGGAACCGGCTAACAGATGTCGTAGTGACCTGGCTAACAGGTGTCGTAAGGAACATGTTAACAGGTGTCGTACGGAAATGACAAACAGGTGTCGTAGTGAAATGGCAAACACTGTAGTGTTATGGAACTGTTGCACATAAGTCAGGGGCACAATACTGTAAGAACAAATAAACTTGTGTTAAACAGATGTATGACTATAAACTTCCAGTACAAATCCCGGTCCACTGAAACTGTCACTAGTCGGACATTTTTCCAGTTATACAGTTATACAGTGCTCGTCGAACATTTTTTTTTTCACAAACGCTGACGCTGGTAAGAACAAATATAATCACAATGTGTTTACTGCCTCAAGTAAATATTTTAGCGTAATGCAAATTACTTTCATCCCACAGCACATTCTTTAAAAATTCTTCGTACAGGCGTCAATGCAAATGGCAAACTACAGGGTGTCTCCTGCGTTTAAATACTGCACCTTAAATTTTTAAGTTCGTCTTTGTGTTTGGTTCTATCAACATTAAATGCGTATTCATAATGCTTTACATTAAATATCACAGCTCTAAGGTACAGAATAAAAGATGACATTAACAAATTCGTCGGAAGCACACATATGTTTATATTTCCCACTAGGGAGAGAGAGAGAGAGAGACATGCTGTGTGACGTAACAATCTTTCCTTCCAACAAAACACAGTGTTATTAAGGCCTAAATCTTACAAATCAGACATAGAATGCTGCTTCTTGAACATTTAAAGCATTAGACATAGGGAATTTGGACGTGAGTCAAAATACACAGCAATGATTTTTCTGTATTAGAAGTATCTGCAGTCAAAAGACACTTCGTGAACTTGGCTAGCAGTTAAGGAATCTGCCAGACCCGCGCCTTAGCTGGTTATCTTCAGTCGCCTCCATCTCTCTTCCAGGCAGTTTCGGATTACTCTCTGTTTCTTCCATCCCACTCCTTTACTATCCAAGACCATTTCTTTTTTTTTTCTTTTCCTCTCATCTCTTCTTCTTCAGTTCCCGCCCCCAATTCTGGCAGTACTCCATACGTAAAGTAGTGTTTAAGGCCTGGCGCTTTTCGTTCCTCCGTCTAATTCAAGAACTTCTTAGGCAAGTGTTCAACACAACACAAATTTACAACCGGAGCCACAATATTCTGCACTAAATATACCAGATATTAGGTCAACACCTCGTCTGAAATGAGGCGATTTTTAAGATTCACCGTGGCTTGTGAAATTCTACAATATTCCATTCAACTGCAGTCCGAAGTGACTTGACAATTTCACGATTACTGTTTTATTTATTAGGAAACTGCCGGATCCATAAACAGATCAGTTGGAAGACGTTTAAATGGCAGACATTTAGACAGGTGAAATTTAAATCCTGGCAACGTTAAGCCCTAACTAAGGAAATACACTGACTGACTGGGAGGAAGGCGTTCAGAGGAACATTTGGGGACCGGAAACAAGAACATTTCTGCGGTCTGTAGGGAGAAAAAATACTGGAGAGCGTCGTGACTTGTACAGCAAGTACTGTTACCGTGATCAAGGCGAAAGAGAGAGAGGCGAGGCACTTGGCACGCTTGCAAGAAATACAAAATGCTTAGGAAATTGCATTGTGTGAAGCCTGAAGGCATGCAAGGGAGGACGAAATTGGAAGGGATCTGAAAGAACATAGGCAAACGGTTATGGTAGGTATTAAGTAACGTGTTTTGGTGTCGAGTAACGACATTACTTTAGTTAAACAGTGTATAAGTCAGCGATTTTACGAAATGTCGTTAGGGGGGTGGGTGCTTCCACCTAACGACACTCGCATTCCGTCGAGTACTTTTGTGTGGAAGAGGCTATGGATCTGTCATTAGAGAGACTATAGTATGAATGAATGAATGAATGGGTGAGTGAATGAATGAATGAAGGCATTTTTGTAAACATTTCTTATAAAACAAGGGAAAGCTGTTTAGGAAAGTTACTGTCATTTCTCCTGTGCCATATAATTTCCCATTTAAAATCATACAAGTGCCAGAACGATGAAACCTCAGCAGTTGGTGCAGCATTGCAAATCATCGTATCTCCCGGAATGCCATTAGGAACTCGCTTTTATCCCTTACCTGACGTTAAACTGCTTCCTACCAGAGCACAAGTGCTGGTACGGTCGTCATAACCACATTCCCCAGTAAAGTACTGATCATTTATTTCAGCGGTGCAAGAGGACATTCACAAGAACTTAGGAAGGCAGGACTGAGAGGCTGCAGCCACAGGCCTGCTAGCAGGTAGGACAAATTCCTGTTAGAATTACTACGTAATTTTGCAACAGGATAAAAATCCCGAATACCTGTCAATATACAAAAACCTTCTAGGTCCAAAGTCATAAAGCAGACGTGTCTACAAGTGTACTGAAATCGACTGACATGACCGGAAAAACAAGGCTAACTTAGCGGTATCGTTCCAGACCTCAACAGATACTCGGTTCCACTAGCGGCCAAAGTACCGTCTGAACTGTATTGCGTGTTTTGAGATTTATCGCATTACCTTCAGACAAACACATTCCTGTCATCCTGTCACCAGCGGTACATGATCTGATAGACCGACAGCGTCGCAAAATGAACACTGCAACAGACATTCTGATGTACATAAACTTCATACAATTAACTTCCTTTCAAGCAATAAGCTTGTCGTCTATCAAAGAACTTCACTTCAATCGCAACGCAGCCAACCAAGCACGATTTTCCAATAACAAGACGATACGGTAAACGTCAGTCAAATAACGCACTGAAGTTTGTCAGTTACGGAACTGTGAATTGCAAAATAACAAAACGCACGTTTCTCAAATCAACACAAATGTTGTACTGCATTTCGTAAATATTTACGGCATGTTTCGACTCTTCCTACCAGATCATCTTCTGGTCCACATAAATAGAAAAACATTGAAGAAATATTAAAATATTCATTCATAACGTTTATTCATACCTCATGTTTATTTTGCACTGTCGGTCAGTTTCAATTTTCATGCTGTTTCGTTTTCATATTATATATAGATTTTGTTACATGCCACTTGCATAATCTCGGCATTACAGACATTTGCACAAAATACGTACGTACTGTATTGCTGTCAGTTTACGTAATATTAGGTTGGTTTCTTGTGTTGTGCTGTATCATGTATCAATGTTAGATGACAGGAAGTTTTGCACTTATCATCCACCACCACTACTACTACCACAACCACCACCACCACCACCACTACCACCACCACGACTACTTGCACTACTACTACTACTACTACTACTACTACTACTACTACTACTACCACCACGACTACTTGCACCAACCACTACTACTACTACCACCACCACCGCCACCACCACAACTACCACGACTACTTGCACCACTACTACTACTACTACTACCACCACCACGACTACTTCCACTACTATTACTACTACTACTACATCACCACCAACACCGCCGCCACCACCACCACCACCACCACCACCACCAGAAACTGACCCGTCTATATATATATATATATATATACAGGGTGTCCCAGGAGGAAAGGACCTAACTTCGGGAGAGTGTTCCTTAGGTCAAACTATACCCATATAACCCAACACACCTATATCCAAAGTTCAATGGTTACGGAGATATTGGCCAGAGAAAAGTGTGGACGTCCTTGGTGTCTGCGTACTCTAGTCTGTCCGTGACGTCATACTAGTCATATGTACTTGACTTTCTACGCGCTAACCCTGCAGTATCTGTGAGCTGTGAGAGACAATCAGTTGATTGCGTTTGAGGTGCTAATATACGATTTGTGTTTGTGATTGCAAGACAGTGATTTGGTTAACTTTGAGGTACTAAAATGCCTTTTCTCTTTACCCACG
>Ga0136643_10013244_pt1 | contig 12333 bp, 6 predicted proteins | sample TergutLab28metaG_FD_96883 | JGI IMG/M metagenome (GOLD analysis project Ga0136643, IMG submission 96883) | Labiotermes labralis P1 segment gut microbial communities from Petit-Saut dam, French Guiana - Lab288 P1 (version 3) (version 3) | ecosystem: Host-associated > Arthropoda: Insects >...
CAGTATTTAACCAACTTGATGCACAAAATTTGTTTCGCAATAAGTTTTATTTCATGCCTCTACATGTTTCGAGCACATGTGCTCATCATCAGGAGGTCAAAATTGTATTACATAGCCTCTGGTATCATCACACTCTGTAGGTGTGATGATACCAGAGCACAAGTGCTCAAAACATGTAGAGGCATGAAATAAAACTTATTGCGAAACAAATTTTGTGCATCAAGTTGGTTAAATACTGAGATAAATATACTGAGAAGCAGCACGGTCAGCAAAACGTCAAAATTTATAACTTTAATGTTTGCTCCACAGACTGTAATTTAAATATATACATACGCTATTAACGCTACCAAATTTCACTGATATCCTTTCAATAATTCCATAAACAAATCGTACTAACCAACAGACATGAGCTGATTATTGGATGTTTATTTTATTAACCTGGTGCAAGGGAAGTACAGAAATAACTAGAAAGTCCCAGACAGGAGGTCGATGCTCTGATAACTGGGAATGCGATTTGTCGCCTTCAACCCGTGTTAGAGAGGATGAGACATCACGACTAACCAACAAACAATCGTGTTGAAAGCAAGGTCTACCAGAACAAAGACGTGAAGGACGTATCAACAGGTCATGATGAACATGGTGATAGTACAATAAACGGAAATAAACCTTGGCGAAGGGGCATGTTTAGTGAGAACCAGTTCAGGTCTTAGCGTAAATACATCTCAACCTGTGTAATTTTGTAATAAAATACGCAGTAACAAAGAGGAAGGCTCAAAACTAACAGCTCATTACAAACGTAACTGAAGGAAGTCATTCACAGAGTACAACCAACAAGATGCGACATTTCTCAATTTATGTATTTCTGTAAGATGCTCTACATGTTTCAGATGGTATTTCCGTCCATCATCAGGAGCTCAAAACTGCACATACAGCGCCAGACCAATACCTGACGCTGTATGTGCAGTTTTGAGCTCCTGATGATGGACGGAAAAACCATCTGAAACATTCAGAGCGTCTTACAGAAATAAATAAATTGTGAAACGTTGCATCTTGTTGGTTGTACTGTGCGAATATATTAGCGATGCACGGACCTATGAATTTTAACTTTACTTTAAGGAAGCTTAACTTATGTCAATAAATTCAGTGAATTCGGTATGATCTTATACGGTACGGCCAGAAACAAGATTAAGTATACAGCATCTGTCAGCAACATTACAGTGTAGATTTTTCAGAAATTAAGTTTTCATGTTGCATAGTTTCGTAACCAAGGACCCTATCTATAATGATGCCTATAACAGCACTGAAATTCGCCGTCAAGCGATTATTATCTGTTCCCAGCGCAGCATCAGAACTTGGGCCGCCACAAGTCTAACGATAATCGCTATGTGGAAGGAGTTTTAACACGATGACCGATAACAGAGAACACACACTTCGAACGAAAAGGCTGGTAGAAAAACTCGTCCCACGGTAAAGTGAATACATCAGTTACGGCAGGGACTAACGGGCAAATTTGTGGGACAGCAGGAAGCCTAAATGTTAACTTTCTTGTTAGAGCTGAAAATTCAAAACCCAAAATATATCCATATTAAACTTAACTTCTATCCAATGTAACAATGTATCCCCCCCCAATGCCACCACATGTCCTTGTGGACTTCGTGGTCCTCCCTCCTGGGCATTGCAGGAATGTAACCGACATCTGAGGTTGGGACGCCCATGAGGCGCAGTTACGTTGTCCCGATGATGTGAGTGGTGATATAGGAGGATGTAGTGCCAGGAGGGCCCTTTAACCTAAATTCTACCAACCTACCCAGAGCAGACCATCACCGCGGAAATCCTCCCCTTCAGGGAAAAATCCAACGGTAGAGCCGGGAATCGAACCCGGGATCTCATGATTATTAGTGAGAGACTCTGACCACTAGACCACGAGGCTGGTCATTATTTTAAATTTTTCACCCCAAAAAATGTTACATTCCGCGAGAAGGCGCCACCTCAACACAGACCGATGGCTTCATTTGGCACCCCCAAACCCTATTTATTTACAATTTAATATCAAAACTCAACCACGCCCAAATCTCTAAAATGGACAGTTTTATTCACACATTTCAAAATAACATTTGTATGTATCCTACACAATTTTATTATCCTTAACGTGGCTCTCAAAATACAGGACGTCTTCACAAAAAGTCAAAATATTATGACTTTTAATGTTATCGTGTGGTGACAACTGTGCTCACCAGTATTTGACATGTAGAAGAATTACATAAATTGTAGCACCAAGATTTGCTGAATACACAACATTCATCACATTGCATAAGGAATCGTCCTTAATATTAAGTAATTCTGACAAATATGCTTGCAAGTCTGCCTTCTTTAGACACACAATTCAAAAAGTTGATCAACCAAGTATTCCACACGTTGCTACATACCTTTACCAGTTAGAAACAGAGCTCTCCATTTAAAGATCCGTATACGAGGTTTGTTCAAAAATTATCCGGACTCACCACAGTACATGAAGTAGATAAGGCTTACGACGTTTTAACCCTAATGGTCTTCAACATAGTTCCCTTCCGCAGCTACACACTTCGCCCAACGTTTCTGCCACTGTCGGAAACATTTTGCGAACTCCTCTTTCGGGATATCTAATAGTGTCTTCGTCGAATTTCGTTTGATGTCCTCCGTTGCCTCAAATCGGTGTCCTTTCAGAACTTTCTTAAGCCTTGGGAATAGGAAAAAGTCACACGGCGCGAGATCTGGCGAGTTTGGCGGATGCTGCAACTGAGCGGTGCCGTGTTTGACCAAAAACTGCCGCACAAGATGTGAAGTGTGTGCGGGCGCATTGTCGTGGTGCAGGATCCAGTCGCCATCCCGCCATTTCTCCGGTCGTTTTCGGCGAACTGATTCACGCAAACGTCGTAAGTCCTCCGCGTAGAATTCCTTGTTAATTGTCTGCCCGCGGCACTATAAGGGGGTGAGTGGTCAGCAGCACGACCCGGCCGCACTTTACCCTGGGAAAGACCCGGTACCCATTTTATAGGAGGCTGGGTGGGCCCCAGGGCCGTTCTGGACGGGCGGAAAATCTCGTCCCCACCGGTATTCGATCCTGGACCATCCAGCCTGTAGCTCAGTCGCTATACCGACTGAGCTACCGGGTCCACAGTTAAAGCTGGTATTATCGCCAATACACCGGTTCTGTTTACTGAGGAAATATTTTCCGTCTCAGTAAATGGAACTGGTCTATTAAAAATAATACCCGCTTTAACTGTATACAACTTCTCCTGGTGGAATTTTATCACTTTAACCACAACACAGCCAATTCAAATACTTTTACTACTACATATTATGTGGGTTTTATATTATGATATACAGTCATTTGTATCTTCTATTGTCATATAATTTGTATACATTTGGGATCCCACAATGTGCACATGTACTGAATGTACTTTCAGTATGATTTGTGAATTTACCTGATGATGGCTGGATGAGTCAAAACATGTTGCCAGATTTATAGATTGATAACAAAACGATCTGTTCTGTTCCGACTGAACATAATAATATTTGTTTGATATTTCTATTAAAAAAATTACCTTTCTCACGTAACTCTAACATGGAAAAAACCAGAGCCCTAATTTCGTGAAAACGAAAGAGAATGTCAGGGTCACCACGCCTAGCCAACCATTACAACGAGCTGCATTCCGCTGCAGTAATTCAGCTGAATGTAATGCATGTTATTACTACGTCATCACTTTACGAAAGATGCAAAGTAATGAGGCATATTGTACTATAATAATTAAGACTCTTGTAATATTTCAGTACTGCAAACTTACAGCAAACAAGAAGTTCTGGATAAAAATTTATGTCCCTCAATTTCCTTCAAATATTTCAGTCTAAGTTTATTGCGATCTTCGTAGGAAATATACATATACATACATACACACACACACACACACACATATATATATATATATATGTATAATCAAATTGTTCGTAATCGTGAATCGGCCCGTCTCCTATCTGAAACTTCAAACATCAATATATACAAAGGGTTATTGTATCCTTATTTTGAATTTACGCAAAATAGGGTCTCTGACCCTAAAGGAAAAATGTAGACGTACGGTGGTTAAGAAATATACGTGTACGTATGGGACAAGAGTAGAGACAGAACGGTGAAAATTACACATTGAAGAGCTTTATGATATGTTATTTTCATCGAATATCACAGTATCATGAAATACACAGGAGTGAGACTGATTTGGCAAGCAGGAATGCAAATAAAATAATTTTCCTGAAAGTCTGATTGGAATTCAACGTTTGGAAAGCACAGAGTTATAATAAGAAGTTAATACTAAAACGTATCTTAAATAAATATTGGGTGAGAGTACGGACAGGTAGCGAGCTCTTGTGCAGACAGTAGCAGCATTGGGTTAACAAAAGCGGAAAATTTCCCGACTAAAAGACCGAATACCAACATCTCAAACAACAGCCAGGCCAGTGAAGTTATTTGGTAGCTAAGAATTATAAGCGTCTTCCACCTACTCTTCTTAACGCCATATTGCTTATGATTTCATTTGTTCTGTCCATGATAAGAAGTGGCGGCCATGCTGAGAATAACTGCTCTAAAGTCTCAATGAGCCTTATCCGAGGAACATAATGTATTTTGTTGCATAGAATACATGCACCAGCCTGCAATTTAGAGCAGTTCATGTCAATGCTATGAAATAGGATACAAAATTTGAATTGCCAAGGGGGGGATGGGTAATGAATAATACCCGGCAAGTGCCGCGTTCAGGCACGTAAATATATGGAAGTTCTGTGCTTCGACACCTTGACAGCGGAACACGTGTACCTTCAACCTGATACCCCGTTGGCCTATCCGTTCTCTTTTATCATTCCCATTTGCATAACCACACTAACACTCGTGACCTCGAGACACTTCGCAGTACAGCACCCATTTAAAGCGTCAAAATATTGATTAATTTGTTTTGTAGACCCAGGGCCATTACCTGTTATGTTATTATTGAGTCTAATACAGCTTGACAGTTGTTCAAACTGCGGAGGTTTTAGATAAAATTACACTCAAGAATACGATCACAAATATTGAACAGATGGTTGTACAGAAAGAGGCAGTTAGGGTCTAGTAGTATGCCTCCTGGCATCTGACTGGAAAGTCACAGTAATACCAAGAGAAGACAGCCGTTAACTATGAATACGTCTGAACAGGATGTCTGGGACACAAGTCTAGCCTGCAGCTATAGCACCCGTCTGCGCGTAACGACGGTCAGAAAACACGTTTACGTGGGGTGCAATTTCGTAATAGATTCTTTCTAGCGACGAAGCAAAAAAAAAGGGGGCCACAAATATAAAGACGACCGCAATTTGGAAACGGCTTGGACGCGATGGATATTTAACGCAGGACGTGAACTGATGCCGACAGGAAACAGAGAATCTTCTTTTTTGGTATTATAAAAGCCTATAATATTGTGGAGTAAAAGTGAAGGTAAAGTTGTCCCTATATGCGCCCTTGAAGGGTGGGGATAGAGCGCCACTTATTCCAGACCACAGACTTGGTTCGCCTCACGTTCCGGCCACTTTAGTTCCGGGAAAAAGGTCCCTGAAACCGGCCTAATAGCAAGCTTGGTATATCTCAGAGCCAGCCTGGACGTTTTGAAGAAGACATACATTTCTTGGCCTCACCAGGGTTCGAAATATTCTTATTATAAATACATAAAGCCAAAATTTACGCGTTATGAACTTGTTGTCTCACAGACCATCGTATGTAAGCACATAGTACGTACGTACATATGTATGTATGTATGTATGTATGTGTGTGTGTGTGTATGTATGTATGTATGTATGTATGTATGTGTGTGTGTGTATGTATGTATGTATGTGTGTGTGTGTGTGTGTGTGTATGTATGTATGTATGTATGTGTGTATGTATGTATGTATGTATGTGTGTATGTATGTGTGTGTGTGTGTATGTATGTATGTATGTATGTACGTATGTATGTATGTACTTACGTACGTACGTACATACGTACGTATGTATGTATGTGTGTATGTATGTATGTATATATGTATGTATGTGTGTATGTAAGTATGTATGCATGTACGTATGTATGTATGTATGTACGTACGTATGTATGTATGTATGTATTTACATGTGTGTATGGGTCTATATACGCTCATATATATATATATATACTTATTTATTTATGTGTATGTAATTTATATAGTATGTATGTTTGTCGATACATATGTATGTCTGTACTTGTGTACGTCTGTATGGAGAGTGTCTGTGAGCTTTTTAATAAGAACATACTTGGCTAAATCATGGGTACGCGGGTACCTTGTCTGGGACTCTGTCGATTCTGTCTGAAGCGTTCTGCAGGTGTCCTCAGTCCCATCAGGTAAACCCCAGAACCTTAATATTACCACAATTACGGCACCATCGCCTCTGCCCAAATCCTTTTAAATTCATCATTCGCCAACCCCACAAACATTCCACTCAATATAACCCAAAGCAGACATCAGCGTCAATACAACGCCAACCAAACAAGGGACACCGCCTCAGCCTTCCTGATTTCCTCTCCATCCTCTTTTCCCTGTCCGTCTTACGAAGCCCTCGACCTACCTAGCCGTTTCCAGCCTAACGACTCCTATATGAGCCGCAGGGGCTTGAGTTCAATTCCTGAACGCCGCAGCACATGTATCGGCCAATTACAGTCGAACAGCCCCTTGGATTTTGCTTACTTTTGTTATAAAATTTGCATGAAAAATTCAAGTCCTACAATTTAAACACTGAGTTTTACAGATTGCATCGGAGATTTAGAGCCGGCTCCAAAGAGTTAGTACACAGCCTTCCATATCTTCTCCGCTCTGCGTTTCTCGCTTCCGTTCTTTCTGCCCGCATCACATAAATGCGTTACCACACACTCGAATGATGCTCTACCGCCTATGTGCATGATAGCTGAACTTGCAATTCGGATATAACACCGACATTGTCTGTGAAATAAAATATGCGTCGAATATTTCAATTTCCGGGGTCATAGACCTAACAATGCTTGGTATGGTGTTCGCATAATAGAATATAGTGACTGTGTTCCCTGTTAATACGTTGCACCCATATATAATCCTCTTTTATTTCCCTGATCAGTCACACAATAAATGACTGTTGAAGTTATGCTTCAAGTGACCCCAGGAATGCATGCCAACACAAAAGTACATTCAGTAATGTTCTAAGCACCTGTTCCAAAAAGGACATAACACGTACCTATCAACACAATTACAAGAACCTCCGCATTCTGTGTTGTAACAAGTAATGATCGTTTTATTTCGTTCTCCTGAAACGCAACTTTCGTTTGCTTTGTCAGCAATTTTGGCTGATCTGATGTGAATAAACAGAGGAAAGAGTGAATGTAGAACACACTGTTGAGGGCATAATTTTGTAGACGAAATGTTACCAGAATTGAAGAGGAAACGTAAAAGGATATGGGAGGATAACATTAAACTTAAATCTATACAGGTTACAACTCCAACTCCAAGGAGAAGGGTTCTTCTTGAGAAGGTAATCGGTAGAGTTTGAAAAAGATTCATTTTACTCAGAATAGGGAAGTGCAGCAAGCAATGTAGGTTTTATAAAAATCGGAGAGTTTGCTGACTGAGTGAGTAACCCTTTCAAGACGGACTCTGCCGTGAAACTACAGTGCACTCTGGACTGTCCGGGATAACAAAGAAAAGGGGGGTGCATGAACATTTTTAGAAACACAGATAATCCAAAAAATGTAGTTTACTGAGCCCATGAAAAGAAATAAAAAACCTGCATACACAATGTACACACAGCTTGTGCTTATTGTGGTGTACCTAAACAGTCCGTGATCTTTGTTTGTATTGAGAAGCACTCCGCGCTAAATCAAGTTATTTCCCACTTTCGTCATTAGTAATTATCAAATTACGATCGTGCAAGGATAATCGACAGTACAGCTTTACAGGTCAGTTATGCTGGATAGTTTACTTTCTGTGAAGTGTAATTGATATACACGACGTTTCAGGAGGTAACGTCTGTTTTGGATGTGTTTGGATTTTGTTCTCAGCATTAATTTATTACTAAGAACGGTTTCCGATTGGATACCAGTAGCTTTCACTAACACTAAAACTGACACATCACTTGTCAGTAACTTACGACAACCTCTCACCATTAGAAGGGAGCAGATCCAATGTCAATTACGATGGGTTTATTAAATAAATTTCGAGCAAAGGACGTAATATTAAAACATTAATTATTTTACGTCAGCACGACTATTTTTATTATACGAGGCTACATGTTTCGACCTTTTAAACGGTCATCTTCAGGCCTTCTAACAGATCCAGTCAACAGATGCTGTGTACATGTTGGGAACCCAATACGTTTATATTGATAAAATGTATAAAATCAGGCAGGTCATTTATCTCAGTATTTAACCAACTTGATGCACAAAATGTGGTTCACAATAAGTTTCATTTCATGCCTCTACATGTTTCGAGCACATGTGCTCATCATCAGGAGGTCAAAATTGTATTACACAGCCTCTGGTATCATCACAGCTATAGGTGTGATGATACCATAGGCTGTGTAATGCAATTTTGACCTCCTGATGATGAGCACATGTGCTCGAAACATATAGAGACATTAAATAAAACTTACTGTGAAACAAATTTTGTGCATCAAGTTGGTTAAATACTGAGATAAATATACCGAGATGCACGGTCAACAAAACGTCAAAAAACAGGCCGGTCAATTACCTAGAAAGGAGTGATATATGTATTGCATAAATATATGTAGTTAAAATATTTAAAATGGCAGTTTGGCGTTTATCAGCTATAGTACCGGATCCCGTTACTAGCTAGGTATCCATACGAAGATGTGGGGATTTTTATTAAGGTCATAATACTGTGGTGTAATTAGTTCCAAGCATTCCGTCCTTCTGAACACTGCTCGTTATGCGAAATGGACAGGTGTGCTGCCGCCAAACTGTGTAATGGCCGTCTTTTCCCTATCAGCAGAAAACGTATTGGGAATTTTTCGAGTTACCATTTTTCTCGCGTTATCTTAGTTTTATCTCATTACGCACACACGTATGCCGTAAGAATGAGTCACTCCCCGACTGGCATTGTTACGGGTGACTTTGATATCTGAGATAAGCGCTGAAGTCGGAGAAACTTTTTTATAAGTGAGAAAGTGTGTGTTCTCTACGTGGTAGTAGCTGAGGCTGAAGTAACAGTTCAGTATCGAGCATCCAATAACGCCACAGAACCAGACATCAGCACAACGACAGATAATACGAGTATTAACGCTTGGTTTGGTATTTGAATAAATACATGACTGACGAAATAGGCCGTGGAGTAGCGCGTGAATATTATTACAACACTCGACATGAAAAGGACGTGGCTACTTTTTCTACAAAGGTGTCGTGTTTTTACGGTTTTGGCATTATCATGATAGCCATAGTTGTTGTTGGTAGTATCATCATATATGCTAACATTTATATTTCATTGTTGTGATCGTTACTGGCATTGTTTTATATCATTATTGTTTGTTACTCTTTATTCGGGTCTGATATGTTATTCATCCATTTCAGATGTCATGTCATGTCATGTCATGTCATGTCATGTCATGTCATGTCATGTCATGTCATGTCCATCCGAGGTCTTATTCTTCATATTACGAAATCTTCTGCGTCTTCTGTTACTTGCGGAAATTTTCTTTCTGTTAAATGCGTCGTGGCCGGCTTGCAAAGAAGTCAAAGTTTTTTTTATAAATCTTTATCTTATTCAAAATAATTTTTATTAACTTTATATAATTTAACACTTATGTTTTAATTCCTGTCCTTCAACTTCCGACACCAGTTTTTAGCCTGTGCCGTGTGTTAATACACCATTGGTATTTTTTTTATGAGTGTCTGTGGTTGGTCAGTCGGCAGGTGAATAAGCAAAAGTGTAGTGGCGGACGCTTGTGAGTGCGGTAATGAACCTTCGGGTTCCGTGAAATGCGGGGAATTTCTTGACTAGCTGCAAACCAGTTAGCCGCTCAAGAAGGACTCTGCACCGTGGCGCAAGTAAGTAAGTAGTTTTATATGATGGAATGATAGAAGCAATTCAGTCGATACAACACATGGTTTCTTCATCTTGATCTACATATTCTTTTTTTGCTATTTGATTCGTTTTGCATAAATGTCGTATATTTATCTAATTGTAGTGCCTTTATAACTGGCATTTGTGATATTGAGCCGTTAGGTTGTACAGCTTTGTATCTTTAATCACTCTATAGCAGAGAACAGGTTACGGTAACCGGATTAATGAAGGGACAACCTACGGAATCCGTCGACATTTTTGTTGCGAATCGCGACATATAAACTTCTTGATGCTGCGTTATTGATCACTCAAAAACTCTGAAAGTTATTTCCCCCACCAACCCCTATTCTTTACATTTGGTTACATGTTTTGACGCACCAAAAATAAGATGAAAACTCAAGTGAATCTTCTTACACATGTATGTATATTAATTGTTCTTTTATTGTATTACTAGTGATATTTCCAGAAATACAATGTAAGGCCCTGTAATGTGCATGTTTGTGTAAGACGAAATATCACCAGAAAAATCTGAGACGATGGCATTTTTCCGGACAAGATCCAGTAAGATAAAAATCGTTGTGGATGCTTACAAAAAGTAAAGAATTTTATACATCTCGGTTGTGAAATTTCTTATGAAAATTAAAAGGTTACCTCTCAAAAACTAGTAAAATTTGCTCAAATACTTGGAATTCTAAACAACACCTTTAAACTAATTTTGGTCCAGAAATTTTCAACGATAAGCGTATTTAATGCAATGGCTGTGGCCATTCTTTTATATGGAGGCGAAATTTGGACCCTTAGAAAAAAAAAAGATAAAAAATGACTGGCTAGAATCAAGATGAAATTTTTCAGAACAGCCGGGTGCACCCTTTGTGACCACAAAAAGGTAAGAAGAAATTTTGGAAAAGTTGAAAGTAGAATCAGTGGACGAGAAACTAAGAACACACAAATCAAATTGGCTGCGACATGTAGCAAGAATGAACATCAACAGGATGCCAGCAGTAATGCTGGATTGTGAACTAAATGGATGAAGACGACTTGGAAGACCTTTGAAGAGACTACTGACGAGACCGAAACAGGTTTATCGGGGCCCAACTGGTGAAGGATATCAGAGGACAGGTTCATCTGTTTGAAACGCAAACCATACAGTGGCTAGATCGAAATGAGCAGTACCAAATATCTGGAAATAAAATGATAAATTTTTTAATTGTAATTTTTAATGAATATAGTCTTTTATATATTCTTATTTATGTAATTTCTGGTCAAAATTTGCTGAATGTACAAGGTAAAGTGTCCCTATAATTCCATACAGGCATACAGTGAGTAGAGGAGTAAAGGTATAACACCACTCACTTTTAACCTTAGCACTAGATACCGGTAAGTGGTACGCGTCACGTTACGCGTCACGTTACGCGTCACGTTACGCCCACTCTACTCTCGAAGACGGAGCCCCCGGTACCTACTGAAGAGGGGGCCGAGTGGGCCATACAGAAGATGTGGACACTGTAGGGAAGAGATTAATCTCCTATCCCCGTCGGGAATCGAAACCCGGATTGTCCAGCTGTTAGCCTAGTCACTATACCGACTGAGCAATCCCACATTCCATTTGGTGAACATAAAAAGAAACAAATTTTTCGTTAATTTCGCAATTTTCGTTGTTCATCTATTTCATCCCTTCCCATCTTTCTTACTTAAATTTTCAAATAATTCATAACATAGCCATATTATCACACCATATAAGCCAAACTAGTCTAAGTCAGCACAGGGTAGGAACAGACTTCCAAATTTTGGTGCTCACAGCAATGTGATATCTGCTATAAAGAACCACGAATATTACAGGCTACCATAACCAGTTTCATGGTTAACCATTCCATTTGTGAATTTGTGTGGAAGCCTAAGCACACTTTGCTGTAACCAGCTCACCACCAAACAAAGCATTTTATACTTTATTTCACTAAAGTTATTTATTTTTACTTCTAATTTCACTTTTCCTTAATTCATACAAAATTCTTTAAAATAACCAACACGATGTCACTTGTAGACTATCATTTATTTTCATGGGTAGTCGTCATTCACTCTCTACATGTTTCGAGCTTTCTAGACAGCAGAACACGTAGGAGAACGGGAGGGCTACAGCAAATACTATATACCAGAAAGCTGACTGTACAGGAAGAACGATCTCCTGATGATGAGCTTCTAGAAAGCTCGAAACATGTAGAGAGTGAA
>Ga0136643_10013249_pt1 | contig 12331 bp, 10 predicted proteins | sample TergutLab28metaG_FD_96883 | JGI IMG/M metagenome (GOLD analysis project Ga0136643, IMG submission 96883) | Labiotermes labralis P1 segment gut microbial communities from Petit-Saut dam, French Guiana - Lab288 P1 (version 3) (version 3) | ecosystem: Host-associated > Arthropoda: Insects >...
GATTTGAAAATGGTGACCATCACACAAAAGGAGGGGGGGGGGGGGGGGGGGGGGGGGGGGGGGTAGAGGTATAGCTCTACTCTTTCTTTAACCTTGGAGCTAGATTGGGTGAGTGGTCAACGCCATGCCCCAGCCGCTTTACACCCGGCAAAAAGACCTGGTACTCATTGTGTAGAGGGGGCTGGTTACGCCCCAGGGCCGGTCTGGACGGGTGCGGAAAATCTCGCCCCTCACCGGTATTCGATCCCCGGACAGTACAGCCCTAGCGAGTCGCTATAAAGACTGCTCTACCCCGGCCCACTGGAATAAAACAACAGGCACTGAAAATGTCGGAAACGACATTTGTTCTGATACAGTTTGCTCTGAAGGGAAATATTTCGTGATGAAGAAATGAAAGTTTTGTGAAGAGTGATTTAGTAAGTTGTCCTGATATGCCTCGCCCAGAACGGAATCATAGATTCAGTGGGCTTTTTTTTTAAGGTATCATCCCAGGTGAACTGAAGAAAAGCAGGCACTTTACCACTAAATATTCTGAACATAAAAACATAACCTAGGGCACTCAGCACGCCTCTCTGTTAGGTTGTCACGATCCATGCAAATCAATTCCGACATGCAGTCCAATTTAGACTTTTCATACAGTGACGGGCGCATGAATTGCAGACTTTGAGGAGGGATTTGGATTGATCGTAGCCACGAATTAATTCAGAAGCTTGCTGAAGGCCCTGCTACAATCACTGCTAATCTGAGCTTTGTCTGCAGTAAACAACGTCAATTGTAGGACTTATCCACCTGCATTTGCTATGAGAATTTCCAGCTAGTTACTTGTTACACGTTTTTAGACGCTGCTTGCAAGCCGCCCTTCCGCCAACAGCAGTTTTTATCACACAGTCTTTCGCTCATGAAACCTTTGGCCTAAAAATGGCGATAAATTTCAAAAGCAAAATAAAAGGCGCAGAATGTTGACGCAAGATGAACAGGGAAGAATGTAGATAGCAAAGAAACAAATATTTCTGCTTTTCTTGTAGAAAGTTCTTCTTATTTTTGAAGAGAAATGTCATTCTCTTGTTACAGGTAATAGCCAGTAATTTGCATCTTTGTCAGGTTGCCATGAACATTTCACATGTGAATTGTGTAGCAATGCTTCCTACCTTACCCACTTCACATAGAGACTGTTGACTAGCCTACCCTTCAATCAAACCGTCTCAGATATAAACCAATAAATATCCTGAATCAGCGATGGGAAAACAATAAAATAAATTCTAATGGAACTCAAGTAATCCGATACCAGCATGCGTTAATGCCTGCGGTCTAGAAAAAGCCGCGTTAATGCTGCACTTTGCTGGCACAGTAATAATTCAAGATCATTCCAGGAAGCACTAACTAGGAAATTTAGCAAGTTCAGAAATAACTTATTACAGGTACGGGTTTCTGAAGGATATAACGATTACTCCGCTTTCATGGCCCTACTAACCATCGAGAAACGACACAAAATCATGAGCACCTCAAATATACCCGTGCTGAAGCTCCTTCGAAGGGCTAAAACAATTATCTGTATCGAAAATACGTTAGAAGTTCGATCCCTCTGGCGCCTTGGTGCGGTTCTCGCAGTCGGAATGGCGCAGCAGAGCCTTAGTGGCTGACTGGAATTATTTATTTGTGGCAAGAAATGGAGAGCCGCATACAGGGGTCTGATGTATTTGTTCTGCTCAGAAATGAAAGCAGTGGCAGCCTCTGAAAACTCATTTGACGGCATTTGGCACTACGAATTCCTACTAACACAGAAATATCACGCACCGTTTCGTTCAGTCAGGGCTGCCAATTTACTGGGGGGTTAAATGAACTCATCAGGATGAAAGGGGTTCCATAAATTAATTACACCATTTACTGAGAAAAACTGTTTCATTTAATAATTTGAGGCTGGCTTATTTATTAAATGCGACGAAACATGCAAACCAGTGTACATCATAATACGTAACAGCTTGTAAACAAGCACGAAAATAGGAAGGCAATAATGAGAATTTTTATTAAATTAAGATATGGCAAAGATATTTGGCACATTAACCTTTTGAAGCCTACTGGTCACGTGACGCACCAACATTTTTAACATTCATGAATTGTACGCTCTGCCCACACTGTGTTTATGTGTTTTGTATTTATCTCAGAACAGCGACTTGTGCCACTTACATCATAAACTGATTGGTTTTTGTAACCTAGATGAAAAGTGTTTACAGCGTGGTACGGACTGGGTCTTTAAATAAAGCAATCTGCGCTTCGACTGTAAAGGGTTAATTACACGGAGTGCAGGTACTGAAGAATGAGGTGGTGAGGAGGGTATTTGGTGTTTGGGAGGACGAAGTATGATAGGAGGTTGGAGGAAACGGCATAAGGAGATTTATTGCTTGTACTCCCCATAAAATACGATAAGCCACAACATCAAGGAGGATGAGAGAGGCGGGAAATATGGCGTGTAGAAGGTACAATGAACCGCATACAGAATTTTGGCTTGGAAACCGGAAGGAAAGAGACCATTTTGAAGATCTTATGTATATTGGACCGTGCATCATTGTGATAATTGAAGAATAAGAGACCAACTTGATGTCACTAGTTATTATGTTGTGCTTCAGCCTGCTACACGGATACCACCCCAACCCAGCCACACCGAAACTCCAACACACATCGAAACAAGAACACACGACCAATATGGTGACACAATAGAAACGTCGCAGGCTCCTGATGATGGATGTATTTATGTCCGAAACATGTTGAGCATAGAAGAAGTGAAATAAAACTTAATAACTAGTGACATCAAGTTGGTCTCTTATTATTCAACTACCATTTTGAAGATCAAAGCGCAGATACAAGAGTGACTTAAAATGAAGATGAAAGAAGTAGAATTGGGGGGGGGGAAGGGGGGCTATGGACAGGGAAAGGATGTAGGCTTTTATGAACAGGTAATGAACCTCAGAATTCTATAAAATGCGGGGAAACTTTTGACAATCTGTAAACTATGCTCCATATAGTTCGCTCATTTTAAAGCACAGAGTCCTTGTTGAGAAATTAATGATACATCGAGTGGCCTGATTTACGGAACCAGGTGCTTCACAGGCACAAGAAAAGCCCGCCTTCCCTCCGTTTGAACCAGCTCAGTTCATTTCACCTCTTCGCAACCGTCTGAGCCAAGGTCACCTTCATCGAGGTTTTCAGACCAAAAGTGCTTTACACGTTGGTAATCCAGCCTCATAAAATAGTGACTGAAACAGCGTATGACGTCATGAAGTTGAAAGATTAAGTTTATATATGCTTATCTGAGAAACGTAAATATTTGACATACAAACATAAAATGTGTTTGCATGGCCATTGCTGTCCTACTTCTATTCGTTCTTATGCGTTTAACGACACTGTCAGTAACTGTCGATCCACACAGCCTCAGTTGTTGCGATGACTAGTGAAAAGCACCTTGGAAAGGAATGGGAAGGGAGCGCGGTAGGGACATACTCACAAATATTAAAAAAATATATGTCTTGAAGACTCACAGAAAACACAGAAAATTTGGTCATGATAGCCGATGTCCCAGCCGAGATCTGAACCGGTCCCTTCAAAAAATACAAGTCAGATCCATTACTGCAAAAGCAAACGTGCCTAGGAAATATGCTCCTTCCTGTTAGTGTGGCAGAATGTATGATGTGGCTAAAGGAACTCTGTCGTAAAGTATCAGCACCTTTCGATACGCAATACTTCGCGATAGCCCTCGGTAACGTGAGGTTTACTGCAGGTTCCTCGCCCCTCCCTTGGATTATCCGTTCACTGGTTCGGAATTTATTAGTAAACATAAACCGATCTTCTTTTCAGGAACTAAAGGCTAAGCATAGAAGCGCACTACACGACTGCTTGTTTGCATTGCTTTACTTTGAGTGGTTCTGACGTACAGTAAGTTCCTGAAGTCGGTTGTAATGAAGAGCAAACTGTTGCAGTTGCAGTACGAATGGGCCCGAGTTCGACAAATAGCCCAGCTTAATAATATTTTCCCATCTGCATAGAATACATTATGTCGAATAAGATAGCCAATAGTTATACTTTAAGCAATAAATGGTTATGAATCATTTTAAGATCCAACTAAAGCTTAATAAATACCCTCCCATCTACACTTACATCTACCAAGTGGCGTCTTCCGTCTAATTTTTTTGACTACTCTTCTACATACGTCGTACTTATAACAATATGCTAACAAGCCCAGCCGGTGGACCGGGTAGCTTAGTCGGTATAGCGACTGGCTACGGGCTGGACGGTCCGGGATCGAATCCTGGTGGGGACGAGATTTTTCGCCCGTCCAGACGGGCCCTGGGGCCCATCCAGCCTCCTGTAAAATGGGTACTGGATCTTTCCCGGAGGTAAAGTGCGGCCGGGGCGTACTGCTGACCACTCACCCCCGTCTAGTGCCGCGGTCATGGAAGAATAGAGCTATACCTCTACCCACCCTCTGTAACGGGATCACTTTACCTTTACCATACCCAGCCGGAATGGTTCGTCGGCAAAGTGATAACGCTACGGGGCGCATGCCATTCCATTCCTGGGAGCGGCGTTTGATTTTTTTCTGTTACCCGAAGCGCCCAGACAGGCTTTGTACCGCCCCGCTCGGCACCCTGCATTCGATGGTACTGGAGGCTCTATTTCCCCGTAATAATAAGACAGAAACCTGAAGTAGATAACTCATCGCCATCGAGTGGTGAGGTGAAGAATGCGATGAGCTATGTAACTACTGTCTCACGTATGTCTTTATGGCGTGGTAATTCAGCACACGACACATTTAGCCGTGCCTGTATTTACTAACTTATCGCAATGAACACTTAGTTTCTGTCGTGCTTCGCAGGTTAAAATCGTTCTGATTACAAAACATGACTTCTCTAGAGTTCGCTGTGCATTGATAGACTGAACGCACTGAATTTACAGCAGCTGCATTCCCTCCGACAAATTCAAGTTGAGACATTCAAATTACATACATTTTGTTCTGACTGAATGCAAGCGACAGGCAGACTGACCTAAGTTGTGAAGAGAAATCCAAACGCGCGAAAATCAGCTGTTTTTTTTGCGCCACCTTTCCATCCCCTTCCCCACAAGAAGCTGTGACCTAACATCGCCTTGGGAATGAGTCACACGACTTTGTGTTACCATTCGTTGCTACTCTAAATTAAGTAGCTGCGTGGAACAATGCTCCAACACACAAAAACACGTAACACATTCTCCAAAAACGGGAACCCAACCTACTGTCCGCGGGCCACATCAATTGTACCATTACTATCATAGACACGAACATTATTCCACATTACTCATCCAGGAACGTGCCCTCTGGTTTGCTATAGCCCGGGCTGTGCAGACCGTAATTGAAAACTCTGTCTTAAAAGTTGAAAGCTTTATATCCTGGTCTGACACTTGGAAGGACGCCGATTCAGAAAATTACATTTTCAAGATCAGCACTATGACGGTATGCCGAGATAGCTCAGACATGGAAGTGAACGACTAGCCAAAATTCGAGCCGATTCATGCAAAGGTCTCGCGTAAATATGATTTTCTGTTCGCTAAGACACCCAGACTTCTTTGGCCCGACCTACTTATATCCTTCCGCTTCCCGCAGCATTATTTCCCCTGAGACACAGCACCCACAGACTGGCCGTAATCCATCACTTTTACATAGGGACGAGGTTATGAACGTGTGGATGGTTACCTGCATTTTTCCACACGCTTGTATGTCTTGATACTCGGATACAGATTTAAGTTTGCATCTTATAGGTCATTTCTCCGTTCTGCTTTACATCTAGAATGACCCCTGATCCATTATATAGCTGTCCTGCAAATTAGGTTTAAATTTACATTAGAACCTGATTCCTTAAGTTCCCGGGTTCTTTAGACCGCGCAGCGAAGTTTTTTTCCGATGTTTATAAGGAAAGTACCGCCTCAGTTTTAGGGTTAACTATAAATGGCTCAAGTTGATCATAAACCAGATTCAGTCACCTTGAAAATATAGGTAGCACCTTCCTCCGAAACGTCGGAATATTTACTGCACGAGGTTAGACTTTAAACACGCCACCATTTGAACAAAATAACATTAAAACTCGAAACCGACGGTACCTGGCTGAACTAATCCAGTATCGCGACGATGTTAGTGATTGACGACAGAAGCTACTTCATTCTTGTAAGCTCAACTACCTAGCAACAAGGACCGCTAGAAGTAGGCTATTACTTCAATCAATGACCTTCTGCTCGGCCATTGAAATTAGTTTAGTCTGTACTGAAGTGTTAAGTCACGTACCCTTTGGGATCACAGCTTACGCCATTATATGGGTTGCAGACGTATACGGTATGTATGCGAGCACAGAGAGTGAAGAGAATTCGCGCACAAGCTCTGCAAAGCGTGATTTCTTGTTAAAAGAGGAGTCAGAAATATTATACATTGTATGTCCTGAGACGAAATACACTTCACTGTCAAAAAGGAATAACACTTCTCAACAGTGCTATTTCTCATGACGCTAACGCGCGTTGTTTTGCTTCCTCAAGACACGGTGTAGGGCAAACTTGTGGTCGAATGATCGTCGAATAAAAAAAAAGGCAATGCAAGTATAACGTAACATTGAGGCGCGTTCGTGCTGCAGTTGTAAAGCAATAAGTATTACATACTCTGAGTGTGTGCTTGTAGCCTTAGGTTTTCAGCATGCAATGGGCATGCACCATACTGTCAACTGCTGCCTGCCCGACTCTACAATATTTTTCCTCATCATCTCACAAACGGCACGATTTTAGAAATTGAAAGTTATTAAACATAAAATGCGTGTTTCGGTTTTCCTCTGCAGCTTTCGTCTGCAGCATTTCTGATTGCAAGAAGAACTGGGCAAGATAGGATCAAAATTTATATTGGTCTTCAAGTAAAGTACTCGTTATTCTTGTCCGATTGTAATGAAACTTGAATGTTCTAGACAGATATTCGAAAAACACTCATATATCATACTTCAAGAAAATCGCCCAGTTGGAGCAAATTCCATGCGGACGGACGGACAGATATGACGGAAGCTAATAGTTGCTTTTCGCAATTTTGCGAACGCCCGTAACAATGACGAATGCTGCATTATGCACTCATCTCTTCGTGTCACCAATAGTCGAGTTAATAGTACTGATACGCGGGAATTCTCATTACATTATTCTGGTCTTCATACACACATGCTAATGTGCTTGGCGACAGGAAGTGTAAAAGCAGGTCGCCCTCGGAATGTACAGATGCCAGCCAATGACGGTGCAACAACTGAGGCTGTGGAACGATAGCCTTGGAAAAACTCACGTGATATCGGGAGAAAACGAGGACTAACTCACCAACTGTCCTCTTACGCACATACTCAGCATACCGTATGAATGTGATGGCACAACGGGGATACGTCGTCTTCAACAATCAACGATCCTCTAGTTACTTCATTACTGTCAGCTGCTTCCATACCTCTACTAATGAACAGCACACTTGTTTCCAGACTATCATCCACTTCGGATCCAGCTTTATGAATTGTTTTATCATAATGCTGCAGATGATTTCCTTTTCCACAATATTACAAGGAGAGACGAAGCGTGTTTTACGTCTGCGGGCGCCTTCATCATCCACAATCCTCATGAACGTGGGTTTGAAGTCCGTTTCAGCGTCAACACGTCGGATGTTACGGTCGGAGTCATAGTCGTGAACACGTGCCTTGTATCTGAGAGGCTAACTGCTCAAAGACACGTAGTAATTTTATAGAAAGTGTATACTAGGTCTGTGTACAAATGTGCCTCCGTCTGTGTGGCAGAGGTTACGGTGTCAGCACGGTCTAGCTTCACCACATTGTAAGGAAGACACCTGCAGTATTCAAGGCTACACACCCAGGAACATGCTATGGACTTGTAGGGGCTGATAACATACCCTCCTGCTTCACCTTATCTACTCTGATGGATTTTTTTTTCTTTCCCATGCGAGGACATCCGAAGGTGCACGTGTGCGCAGTCCCTGCCAGCAATATCGACGACATCGCGGTAAGATTGTAGGCAGCTGTGAAAACGTTCGATGTCGGGCGTATTCCCGGAGATTTTGTTCGATGCACTACCGTCTGCTTTGAAATGGAAGGAGGTTGCTTCAAACGCCCACAGTACTCGCGAGGGGCCCATGGTTTATTCATTCGACGCCGTGAGTCCTTCGACGGCGACGTGTATCGCGAAAACTAAACCTCTTAGCACGTTTGTCGTTCAAAATTTTCGACACACACATACAATAAATACATACATACACACACACACACAAACACACACACACACACACACATACATACGTATATACAGTGAGCGCAATGCAGGTTCATCTCTCTCCCATCATAAATTCACCGTGCTATCCCGTGAGTTAGGCCGCTACTCCTCAGTGCAACATGGTTTTGAACAAGGTCGTGGGAGAAGCTTCTTGTACGTACGAACGAGTTTTATCACAAAAGTGTTCCCTAATTGTCGGAGCGGAAGTGCGTCTCTCACGAAAACTAACGAACCAGAAACGTCACTTCATCGATTTCTCTCGCCTGCTGCGAGATGTCCTCTTTTGTTTCATCTGAACTTTTCCACGTATAAAGAGGTTATCGCTGTGTCAAATCTGTTCCAAGGGAGTAACACCTGCTGCTGCATTCCCTTTTGATCCTTGAATCTGATCGCTGTGTGTGGTGTGGCTTCACAGTCTGTAACTAGTCTTCCCACAAGCTCAAGCGGATAAGAAGTTTATATACCCTGTATGAACGGAATGGATACAGTTTGATGAAGGATTGTTTCCTTACTTACGGCTTCTTTTGAATTGCATGTCAGTGACGACTTCGAAAGCAGCGGAATTCAAAGATCATGTCGTAATATACAAGAAAATCAGTAAACTCGGTATCCGGGCTGGTCAAAACTGTGAAACCCATTCCGGCCCCTAATTTGAAACGCCCAAAAAGCAGACTGTCGGCACATACAATGAAATGTGAAGCGGTCGAAAACTGTGTGTGACGGAATAATATGCGTCGTGTTACACAAATACCTGAAAAACCGCGAACTGTTAGGTATCTGCGGTCATCCATTTGTATCCAGTTTTTAGAACGGAAGCATTTAGATTCGTGTATCTGAGAGTTTTAATTTTGGTACACGCGGGAAACATAAATGGCTTCCGCAACTAAGAATGTCCCACCACATTTCAGCAGGCTCAGTATGGGATCGCTCATTTAAAATTCTTGGCCCCTAATGATAACAATTGTTCATTGCTTGTACAAGATCAGTAAAAGAAACGTGTCGTGAAATTACCCAAGAGTTACAGCGGGTTTTAATGGCTCTACAGCAATACAAATTGCACTTCATCCCGATAACATACAAAAAGAAGGATACTGCTTATGTCAATAACATCTGTCAGATTGAGACCTCTGTCTCCTCTTTTTAAGCGATAACATTTGATACATAAAGTGCGTGTTTTCTCTTACATTTTTTGTGCCTGTGTCTGATGTTGGCTTTATGAAAGAGCCTAAACATGTAGCACGTCCTGCCTAATGTACGAAATCTGCTTAAAATACTTTTGTGGTTGACGGTTTGCCTACGTCTATTTTTTGATTCATGCCTCTGTCTAAGAATGCGTATTATTTACTGTCGTCTTCCAGTCTCGTCGTACGTAGCCCACGGTTACAGCATTTAATTAGCCCAGAATCGATCAGTGCCTTCCGGGCAGATCAATTTTGTATTTTAATTATCTCTGCCAGTGGCAACATCACCACAGTGCAGCACAGTGTCCACTGAGTTGCGTGTGTAATCGCGCGATAAGGGGTTGGGGTTCAGCAGTTCTGCAGTTTAAATTTCAACATGGTCGCCACAGTTTGTGACTGACGCAAATGGTGTTCAGTGCCAACAGTCTCTAACGCCCCCACCCCAACATACACAAACACACGAATACACCCCCATGTCAGAGTTGTTTGTTTTTACCTCATTTCCCAAGTACGTCTTTTTCAGTAGTCCGACGGCTAACGACCCTTAGAAGCACAAATTTCTGCTCTCCTGGCTCTATGTAAGAGCCACAGCAACTGGCACACATCTGTCTGTGTAAACGGAACTAATTTGAAAACGCTCCCCAAACTAATGCTAATGAGAACATAGTCCAGACAAGTGGCCTGTTTTAACCAAAATCAAGTTAAAATGAATACCAAAGACTAATTAAATAACATAGTGTGTCATCACTAATTTATCATACTCGTCTAATTATCTCTACCCCTGTGCCTGCACTTCTGCACTTGTTACAATTGTGCCTTTTCAGTCTACGGTATCTTGAACACAGAATATGCAAGGAAGTCTTCATTCAGTCCAAGTCTCTGGCCTCTTGAAAATGTTTCGTAAGCTTGTTCAGTTTTTACGGTGACGACAATTTTAATATTATCCCCCCATCTTCGCCTGGAAAACCTAGTAAAACGGATCTTCAAGAATTGTGATGGGGAGGTATGGACTGGATTGCTCTAGCTCATGATGGGGAAAGGTAGCGGGAGCTTGTGAATGCGATCAGGAGCCTTCGGGTTCCACAAACTGCAGCGAATTTGTTAACTAGCTGAGGACCTGTCGGATTCTTTGGATGGACTCTGCCCCATGGAGTTATGCTGTTTCATAAGCCAAACTGGATCTAGTCGCTGTAAGTCTCCAGACTTGAATTCGTAGGTACTTGGCTCGGACTGACGGAATACCAATATTCTGAAACGCGGTTCCCCGCAGTTGTCAACGCGTATAATCAGACGAACTGAATGCTGTGATAGTGCCTTACAAAGCCACGATCCTCAACCGGGCATAACAAACTATGGCAATAAGTTATCTGAGAATAATGAAGTCTGAGCTGTGTAATTTGACAGCCCTACGCACCGGTAGCCTTTACCCCCTCCCCAGGTACTCATTTGCTAAGAGGCTGATTCGAACTCAGAGCCATAATGCGGCTGGAAGGATTAAGTCAATGAAAAATCCCAATGACCCCATCGAGAATCGAACTCGTGACCTTCCGGCTTGTAACGCAGTGCCTCAACCAAGTACGCCACCGCGTACACCCATTTCAGAAAACAACAATTAATCTTATTATATACGAATCAATAAATATTATTAAATAATTTTTGGCTGGTCGTGGTCATTGATTCTTCAGTAGTGCTTTGAAGGCCTGTTATGGTGAATTTTACAGTATATTAAGTTCGTAATATCCCTATACACTCGAAAATGACACCTGCATAAACAAAATTCTTACCTGCAACTCTAGGCATACCTTTCGACAGGCTGCAGTCAATATTTATAGAAAAGCACCTAAAAATGTAGCCTCATGCAATGCCCACGATGTGTGCGCAGGCAAATATGGAAATATTACATTATTTAGCATCCATGGATAGACACTTGCCGTCGGCCGTGTTTTATGAAACCCACACGCCCTCACACCGGCTAAATTCCCTGTTCGTTATCGGTGAGTTCCACATCTGCTAGTCGCTATACACATTTAATGTGAAACAACTATTGCGGAAATTGTCCTGTAAATTCGGACAAAAATTTGCAAACGCCGTAACAGTTTTAGGAAAACAAGTTCCATTACAGACATTAAGGGAATAGGCAGAAGGCAAATGTGTACACAATCCATGTCAAACAACACGACACAGATCATGAAGTAAGACTTAGCTTTGTGAACTGGTACCTTGACAATGTGCATAACGCTGATACTCCCCACATTTGCTGCGTTTAGCGGTGAAGTTTGGTTTCACAAAGGGAATATTTGAACTATCAGAATACCGGGTTTCACACGTTAATCCACAACATGCTATTACATGATGTTATGGATGGTGTGTGGTGTACTGAGTGCCAATACGATTATAGTGCTAATAATCATTAAGGCAATTTTTTCTGAGAATACAAATCCATGCCAATATGGCACATAAATTCCGACACCACCATTTGAACTTCTGTTCGATTACAACAAAACCTATACGTTTTTATCAGTAATAAAGGGCAAAATTTGCGGCACAAACAGTTCCTTGCGTTTCTGAATGTATTTCTTACTTACTCTGTGTTAATTTTTTATTTAATTGAAAATCATAAATCACAACACAACGTATCACTTAATTATGAACCATACCATCATTTTATAACACATCAAGAGTGTATTTATCTCAGTAATTAGCCAACTTGATGCACAAATTTTTGTTTTACAATAAGTTTATTTCATGCCTCTACATGTTTCGAGCACATGTGCTCATCATCAGGAGGTCAAAATTGCATTACACAGCCTGTGTATCATCACACCTATAGGTGTGATGATACA
>Ga0136643_10013251_pt1 | contig 12330 bp, 4 predicted proteins | sample TergutLab28metaG_FD_96883 | JGI IMG/M metagenome (GOLD analysis project Ga0136643, IMG submission 96883) | Labiotermes labralis P1 segment gut microbial communities from Petit-Saut dam, French Guiana - Lab288 P1 (version 3) (version 3) | ecosystem: Host-associated > Arthropoda: Insects >...
CCTCTATGGGATCATCCTCAGGGAGCGTAAATTATTGTAGGAATGAAGTTACTAAGACAGACTGTACATGAGGTTATCTGGTAGCATGCAGTTTTGTTTATGTTATGTCCGTCTGGTTCGGCCTGTGTTCATCCTCCGCTGTGACTGCTACACTAATGTACGGTCCCTGAGGATGATCCCATAGAGGGATTGAAACATGTAGGAGATATTTTAAATACATTTTAATCCAATTATGTGGTTTTAAATGGTTTGACAAATATGTGCAATTAGTTGGTTTTAATAAATATTGTATTCAATCTGAGTTGTAACTCAACTTCGGTTGCTACGAGTGAACAACTTAGGCTACTTCATGCAGTGCTAACTTCGCCTGATTCCTTCACTAAATAACAACAGGCTGGGCCCTGGCAATATAGGACATTCCGCAGCACATCTGCACCGGGCATTAAAAGTAAGACAAAAGAGTCTGCAAATTGTGCCACGCTGTGGTAAAGTAGCGTGACCGGCTGGCAGTGCCAGACTGCAACTGTAGACAGTTCACTGTAGTGACATGTCTAGTGACATGGCCACCGCTCTGCGCTTCCTGTGGGTCGTGGGAAAAGTATATCAGGCTGGTACCTGCCTGGTGCCGTCTGTAAATGAAAGGAATCATGTGCTTCTTTGAACAAACGCCCTTGGTGTGCTCAAGTCGAGGTCTTCAACCATGACGAGAAATCGTTAACGTAAGAGAATGCCCCAGATATAATACAAGGTGTCGGTTACTGAGCCCAGCGATGCAAACACAGGAATTGCTAAACAGACCGAGAGACGTCGAACTGTCCTTCGCTCAATTCCCTGCCTCTGCTCAGGTCTTTAACCTGATCCTGTGTGTCTATTACTGTAAAATTGTCAAGGTCGAAAAATGAAACATTTACATTCAGTAGTTGTTTAACCTATCACCAATTTTAACATTAAGACTACTGTCACACAGGGCGGTACTTGCAATAAAGATTTCGCTGCAATGACGATACGAAAGACTCGACGCAACATGGCCCTCCACACTGGACGAAATCCACATCGAAACAATATCTTAGTACTCATGAAAGCATGCCAACGTTACGTTTTAAATCAATTACGTAACTTATGTTTCCTGTATTCAGTAAATCAAACAAAAGATACACGGTATGTAGGAAAATCACTGATGGTTATATTATACAGTGTATTTGTTGTTTGAATTATTAAATAGTTTAATCATAAATACAAGGAAACGTGCTACAGTACCTTGCCTCACACATTAGAAGGTTTAAGGATGTTTTTCCGCACTAGATCAGTTTTGTCTTTCCTTGTATAACAACCACGATCTTTACAGCCACACTCAATGGAGTGTTCCCCAACAAGCTCCGCAAGTTCAATATGCAGTAGGGTCTCTTTTTACGACGGGGTTATGTTCTCGAAAATTTGGTCGTAAATTGAATCGTCGTAAAACGAGTACTATTTAAATTGTCTAAATTGAGATAGGTTCATTGGCCAAACAAATTAGTCATTTTTATAATTTACAATATTTCTTTATATTATGACATACATTTCTAATTTAATGAATTGGGTATATAGAAAATTAAAAAAAAAATATCAATCAAATAACTTTCTATTTTGCTGAAGAAGGTCCAGGCCGTGGTTCAGAAGACACCAAGAAAGAATGTAGCGTCGACTGCTTTGATTTTTTCTTCTTTTCTTGCACGATTTCATAATAAGTTTGTAGAATGACTCTTATGCTCCTTCTTACTTTAGGGCTGCTTTCTCAGTCAGGGTCGATATCACATAACTTCTCAGCTGCCATATCTATAGCGGAAAGAATATCAGTAAGGTCCTTCGTTTGCATTGCTTTCGTTCCACGATCCTCCTCATCTTCATCTTCCTTCTGTTGTTCAGTCAATTTGGGGGCCAAGTCATAATGTTCTTCATTCGACACTGACTGGGAGCGACTTTATAAAACTTCAGTGATGTCAACTGGATCAACATTGTCAAGACCAACTTCTGCTATTTCGCTTATCTCTTTGATCAGCATATACAGATTGTCACAGTTTCTAACAAAAATCTCTTTGCTAGGCCAAATTAGCACGTTTCTCACCAGCTTCCATTTTTCTGATCACTAAAATTTTAGTCTCTAAGGCTACAGTCTTCCTTGTTCTTTTCACCCCTTTTCGCAAAAGAGGACAATCTGCCTTTTTGATGAGCGTTGTGGGTGGAAAAATCACAATTAACTTAAAAGAACTGCACTAAAATAAAAAAAATAAGAAACACATGCACACCGGAAAGGAGGTAGAAACGTACTAAATACAGAAAGGACGCTTAAGTTGCGACAGTGATGTACCACAAGTCGTGAGTGCTCGGTCCGACTCGACAAACGAACCGTCGAAAAATGAGATCCCACTGTACTTAACATACACTAACACAGCAGTCTCTGGTCCGTGGTGCTTCGCCGTCTGTGACACAGATCGTACATCTATGGCGATACGTTTGCGACTGAACGCCAGACGACACAACATGCTGAGTCGTTAACGTATCGTATCGGGGCGTCGTGAACGTATCGTTGTCGTGTCGTCTTTAGTGTAAAAGATCCCATTTGGAACAAAAGGTGGAGTCGTGTCATGAGCTAATCTTATGGAATTATTATTGACATTGTATCTTAAACATTGTCCAGGGTGGTAACTCCATAAAATTTTCTACATTCATCACCCAAAGTGCATTTACGTGTTTGTATGGTTCTCAGGAAAAAAATGTTATTTCGCTGTAATTCTGTGCCGAAATATACATTATCATGGGCTTAAAAATTCTAAACACGCAGACTGAAAGAATCTAAAAAGTACGAATATTTATGCCGTTATGTAAAATTGCAATTTAATAGCATACGTATTTATAGACAAGGACCTCTATAAATTCAGATGGGAAGAGTTTTTATTTAATTGTTGCTCAGAATAAGACAGATCTGCAGTGTTGATGTATGTTCAAAATTGGGTATGAGGCGTGTGTTCCAATTTCATTAAAATCTTTCTGAAATACTTTCTCTTCGCTAAATATTTAATGAGTTAATTTTAGAAATACGTACAGAAATTCACGTAGGTTTCCATGTAAAGTGTCCGATATTTTTATTTGATTTTAAGTAAACTGGAATATGTCAACAAAAGTTTGTAAAACTTTGCACTACGAAGTTTCAAAAACCTTCACCATTTGTCGGATTCTTTCAAGTATACGGACGAACAAATGGAAGCGTCTTAACAGACGTTCCGATGGTCTGTGAACAATGTTATAAATAAAAATAAAAGTGTCTCTAAATGCGGGCATAATGGCAAGTAGGCAAAATTCAGAGACAGAGCGAATTACAGATATCTCAGGCGAAGGACAAAGTTCAACAAATTTCTGCTCCAGTACATGGACATTACACACAACATTCATGCTTCTTGGTCACTTGAACCACCCCAGGCACTTCGTAAATATGCATCCCCTTCCAATAGCAAACTATTGCTGGTGGTGTAAGAGATCTGTCGCCATGGAAACAGCAGATCGTTTTGTGAAGCTTGCAGACATAAAAGGGAATTACTCTGCACAGTAAATGTCAACGGACTGATCTCGGCAGTTGAATTTAGAGAGATTCATGAGTCCTCTGGGCACCTGCCGATTTCTTCTCGAGTCACGTAGATAAAACTTTCATCCTTAAAATCCCGCGGGCCACTAGTTCGAAAAGGATTTTCAAACGTCTGCTGCAAAGAGAATGAACCCGTCACAGTGTGAACTTAACGTCTTTAAAGCAGACTGTGCTATGTGCAACGTGTTTTGAATACGCAGAGTGTTTACGAGTTTTACACAACTCTGCTGGAAGAAACGGCAATCATTTTCCTTAACAGAATAAAACGTCGTTCTTGGTAACAGAGAAGCATTGTATTAGCTGTTAGTTAGGAACTAAATATTTGTTTCATAAATAAACAGCCAAATACCGTCTGACACAGTTGAGATCTTAACCTTTTGGTGCCGGAATTATTTTTTTAATTTTAGCACACCCTGTATATAAAATGTGAATAATACAGGAACCAAATACGTTAGAATTATGAAACAAACTGCATTTTTAAGGAAAAAAAACGGAGAGTATATACCATGTTTAAAATATTCAGTACATATATTTGTTGAATAAATATATAAAATGCAACTTCAGAGGTTAGCGGTGCGGTACGACCACTATAGTTGACATTAGGCGTCTAAAGGTTAATGTGCCATGTAAACTGATAATACCATACTCAATTATTATACCAACTACTCCACATATATAAAATGTATAAAATTTACAGATTAAATCATTAAAAACGCTCCGACATGTTTCGGTCCTAGGACCATCATCAGAAAGCCGTATCGTCCTTGCTAAAGTCACACTATAAAAGGTCACATTAATTTCGCTGTACCAGTTTGGTGTTGTGGCAGCATGCCGTGTTGTGTTGTGTTGCGAAGAGTGCCCCGCTACGGATGTGTGTTCTGTGCTTCGTTGCCTATCACGCAACGAAGCACAGAATGCACATCCGTAGCAGGCCACTCTTCGCAACATAACATTACACAACACAGCATGCTGCCACAACACCAAACTGGTACAGTGAAATTAATGTGACTTTTTATAGTGTGACTTTACCAAGGACGATACGGCTTCCTGATGATGGTCCTAGGACCGAAACATGTCGGAGCGTTTTTAATGTTTTAATGTGTAAATTTTATAAATTTTATATATGTGCAGTAGTTGGTATAATAGTTGAGTAACTCAACAACATGCACGGCGTAACAACGAAAATGAAATTATAATTTCTTAAATTAAATATTTCTAAAAGTAAAAACATAAAGGAGCCAGGCACAACAGCAGAACAAATTTGAATTCGGTTTTAAGAGACAGGGATGATATCAAATGACTGGATAGGGACAAGTCAGAGAGGGACGAAATTAAGGGTCAGTTCAAATTAAGGTATTTTCAAGTAACTTTAGTACGGAAGTCCGAAATCGTTTTCCGGTAAATGCAATGTATTGCATGTCGTCAGAAGAAAACCAAACCGGGTCTTTGTCGGGTTATTACCTTAAGGCGTCTGTTAAGTTCCTACATAATATTTTTTAACTCCAGGCTGAGCATCCCAGAGCGGGCGGCTTCGTCAGTCGCTGTGCAGCAATCAATGTCTTCATCTTTACGGCGCCCCCAAAAAAAAAATAACCACGCCGTGGGGAAGATGTTTGCGTTTCCATTTAGGAAGTGTAATTATAGTTAGACGGTCTAATTACAGGTTTGTAGTACTGTTTCTCTTTAATTACATTTAAAGTACTGTTGCAAGATTTTTTTATTTATATATTGATCTAATGTGAGATACAGAATAATTTTTTAAAAAATTCATGTATTTGGCATTCACTGTGAAAAGTAAGAGCTGATCAGAATATTTCTACATCAAAGTACGGATATCATATAAACTCACTTCAATACATTTATGATACTGCTGTCTGTTAGTTTTTAAACCGCAGTGGTTAATACTATTTTCAAGGAAGAGTACGTTCGGCGAGACGGAAACACTTTACATTTTTATATGGCAGAAGTTAATAAAGAGGAAACTCGGCACATGTGTCATGAACAAAACTTCACCATTCAAAATGTATCACTGTGGCCTTACCTTTATCCATATTGTTGTGATATATAAACAACAAAAACAAGGTACAAGACCGTCAGTCACAATTAAGAATGTTTATTATATTACAGGACTTTGATAACAACATGTTTCGACCAGTACAGGTCATCGTCAGGTAGCACAGAATAACGAAAATACTAAGAAGGATTAATACAAATCTGGTACGTTACGTTGAGTTTTGATGTACTATATACATAACTCATATATATATATATATATATACACACATATACATATGTGTGTATGTGTGTGTGTGTGTGTGTGTGTTTGTATATACATATAACCCAGATAGTATTCCCACTTACTTTTTATAACTTATGACTCTCCTACTCTACAACACTCTAGTAATTAAAAGAGGGTTTTAGTGCAGGTGTTAATTATAATTAACAGCTATTAATGATAATTAACGTAATTAACAGCTGCACTGTAAAATTATATCTAATTTAAATTGAAAAACCTTGTAGTTTTGTGCTTTTTTTATTCCTGTATTCCCAGTCGATGGCCGATTGCGGCCGAAATATATTTTAACAAAATTCATATATATATATAATAAACATTCTTAGTTGTGAGTAAGATTCATGTTTTTTTTTTTTGTTATTTTATCAATGTGACTTTACAACTGCACGTGACATTAAATAAGTTCTGAAAGCAAAGTCGCCGAAATCACAATTTGCTTCCAGAAATATTCTCTTTGATTACATACAGATTTTAATTTTCAAGGCGGAGTTTATGAGTCTGTAACACTTTGTTCAAGCAACCAACGTGTGTTATCAGCACTCACTCTCTAAAGAAGTCAGATTTTCTTTTGCAAAACACATTTTATTTGCGACTGTCAGGGAAAATGGAATGACGCAGGAATGTTGAGAGTCGGATATAAGGAACTTCTATGTGCAGAGCGGCAAAAATATCGGGGAGCATTCACATCGCTTCCTAAGCTAATAACCACTTATATCAAAGGTTCACAAATTCCGGGTGCCAGGTCTCCGTGGCGACAAAAGTTGGCACCGTTATAACTGTTGCTACACACCTATGTGTTTATTAATACAGTATTAAAATAACATTTCTACTCCTTTTCATTCGTGACGATTAATCAGTACACTCTCATACTGATTAATATAACAGCTGTGTCATTGGTGTTTTGAATCTACTTAATTAAACTGTGTACGGTGGTGCCTAAGTATATGTGGATCCTGATTATGGAGCTTGCTTCATATCACAAGTCTGGTACCTCGAATTTTGAGTTGGTTGTTAGATTATTGGAAAATTTGTGAACACGTGCCTTATACAGGAGAGAGAGCTTGGACTTCTTCGGCTGATAAACCATTAAGTTAATACGAGAAATTTTTAAAAATATGCTATGTTCAACCTACCTAACCAATTTTTTGTTCATGAAACGTTTGTTAGATAGCTTGAATTTGACATCATGCATGGTGCATACAGTATTTAGACTGTGTGTTTTTCGTTCTGTACATTGTCGATAACCAATTATCAAAATCAGCACAAAAAATGCACAATAATCTCCCTTAGATATTTATATTATATTATAAAACTGAGTATTCCTACGCGTTTCGATCCACAAGGGAACATCATCGTGGACGATATATCAAATAATACTGCATAAAACTTCTTTATCTCTTTTACACATAATTAACAACTTTTGCGTGGTGTACAAGGGTCCAGTAGTAAAATGTAGGCAGTTATTTTTAGAACAGTTGCGTATGTAAATCAGATAGAATTATGATATTCAGTATATCCACGACAGCTTACGTACTTAACGACACAGTACGTAAATTGTCCCGGAGATACTGCATATCTAGACCCCATTTCACTTATACATATAACTATGTTGCAAGTAACCGCCTGCGTTTTACTGTTGGCTCGTTTACATCACGCATAAGATGTTAATTTTGTGTGAAAATGGCTAATTAAATTGCATGCGATATTAATAGGTACTTGTTCTCTGATGTTTAGGTTGTACCAAAGTACACGTCCATATCCGAATTACGTGTGTATGTTTCGTAACTATGCCAATTTTTGCTGTGAGGAGTTGTTAGCACCTTGCACGTCCCTCAAGCTAGAGGACCACCCCCTGTTGACTGTCGGCGACTGCTTATTCAGAATATTCGCAGCTACCGTCCGCATTGGAAGCGTTCCTTCTTCCACAATCCAAGGACGCGTCGTGCCGTGGTGACAGGGACCCACTATCAGTTATGGAGAACTTAAGTAATAGCGAAGACATCAAGCGGGCTTGGAAGGACGTTAAGGAGAATATCAAAACATCAGCTAAAGACAGTCTAGGTCTGTAGGAAATGAAGCAGCATAACACCTGGTTTGATGAAGGATGGTTACGTTTTTCAGATCAAAGGTTAAGCAGGCTAAAATGCACAGCATCCAAAACCAAGCAATGTAGATAATCTAAATAATGGAAGATGTGAAACTAATAGACATTTCAGGAACAAAAAGAAGGAATAACCGAAAACTAAAATTTATTAACTTGAAACTAACATTAATATAAAAAAAAATCAGACAGTTATACAGGGGCATCAATGGCTTTAAGAAGAGTTACCAGCCTAGAACTAATGCAGTCAAGGATGAGAAGGATGATTTGGCTATAGACTCCAACAATATTTTGGCTAGATAGAGGAACCATTTCTCTCAGCTATTGAATGTACACGATAGGTAGACAAAAATAAATAAACAGAGCTACTAGTACCTGAGCCGAGTGCTTTTGAGTTTGTGATGGCTATTGAAAAGCTAAAAGAGGCAAATCACCAGTTATTGATCACATCCGAGCAGAATTGATTAAAGCAGGGGATAGAAAAATTCGCTCTGAAATCCATATACTTATTATTTCTATTTGTAATAAGGAAGAATTGCCTGAGGAGTGGAAGGAGTCGATCATAGAACCAACTTACAAGAAGGGTGATAAAACAGACTGTAGTAATTATAGACGCATATCAATTTTGCCAAATACGTACAAAATTTATCCGACTTCCTGCTGTCAAAATTAATTTCACATGCACAGGAAATTATAGGAAATCTTCAGTGTGGATATCGACGCAACAGATCAACTACTGATCATACTCGTATATTCCTCATTCTTTCAATACTTGCGAAAAAAAATGGGAATACAATGAAGCAATGCATTAGCTATTTATAGAATTCAGGTAAAAGGGAGGTCTTGTACAGTATTCTCATTGAGTTGTTACCCCCACAAAACCGGAAAGGCATATAAAAATATGCCTGAATGAAACCTATAACAGAGTCCGGGTAGGCAAGCATTTACGAGTATCCTGTTAAAAATGGTTTGTAACAAGGAGACGCTCTATCGCCAATTCTTTCCAACTTAGCTTTAGAGTACGCCATTACGAAAGTCCAGGTAAACCAGGATGGCTTGAAATTATACATTACACTTCAGCTTCTAGTTCATGCTGATGATTTTAATGCAGAAGCGTACATACTATTAAAAAAAACAGAGAAGCGTAAGTAGTTGCTAGTAAGGAAACTGGACTAGAAGTAAATGCTGCTAAGTCTAGTTATACGGTTATGTCCCCCATATCAGAACACAGGACGTAGTTAGAGTATAAAGACTGATAATAATGCCTTTGAAAGTGTGGAATATTTCAAATATCTGGAAAAAACCTCAGGGAATCACAATTCTATTCGGAGAGCAGATTGAAGTTTGGGAACGCTTGCTATAATTCGGTGTAGAATTGTTTGTCTTATGGTTTGCTATCCAAAAATGTAAAGATTAAGATATACAAAGCTATAGTTTTGCGTGTTATTTGGTTGGGATGTGAAACTTAATCGCTCATATTGAGGGCGACTAAGAATAGGGTGTTGAGGAGAATATTTGGAACTAAGAGGGACGAGCTAACAGCGAGTGGAGTAAACTCGTAATGAGGAGCTTAATGAACTGTACTGCTCGCCCAATGCTCTACGGGTGATCAAATCGAGAAGAATGAGATAGGCGTGATATGTAGCATGTATGAAGGAGAGAAGAGGTTTATATAGGCTTTTAGTAAGAAAGTTGAGGGAAAAGACCACTTCGAAGACATAGGCGTAGATGGGAAAACAGTATTAAGAAATGGATCGTCAGGAAGTGGGATGTGGGGGCATGGACTGGATCGAGCTGGCTCAGGATAGGGACAGGTGGCGGGCACTTGTGAATGCTGTAATGAACCTTCAGGTTCCACAAAATGTGGGGAATTTCCTGACTAGATGAGAACCGGTTAGCTTCTTAAAAAAACTCGCTGTCCCGTACTGAAGTACCCAAGTACAGGACAGCGAACTCAACCCATCCATACAAAAGTAAGTAGACAGAAATAACAAATTGTTCATTTCTCAAAATAATCCATCGACCAGTTATTATATTGGGCCCATATCCAATGTTACGGAGATCGACACAGACCATTTAGTCTGCAAGAACACACGACAGTGCCACCAAGAAATAACTAATCTCACGTGAAGTGAAATACCATCTTGTATCTTCACCATCGAAGAGAGATGAACACCAGTTCTTCATATCACCGACCAATTAAGAACACGCCATATAAAAGTTCACATTCTAAAAACTAAAAAGTAAAACAAAGTTTCGCACAGTCTTTTACACACAATTGGTTTTAATATACCGCCATCCCAAATAACTTTTAACCTTTTAATTCTAAGACCGTCACACAGATTTCAATATATACAAACTTATATATCTTACATTCGTACAACAGAATTTTTAAGCATTTGGAATCCCACAATACATTGAAATATAGATAGCGCTTGGATCTGTTTTCTCAGAGGGCCTGAAAATTAACTAATAAAGGTCGAAACATGTCAACCTGACAATATACTATTTTTAATTTATACAAAACAAAGTGTTGTGTTATTGACTGACACGTTGTATTTATACAATCAAATTAAGTTTGACACAAAGGAACACAACTGACTGACTTTGTCGCAAGTCAAATGAAGTCACAGAATCCGTTTAATGTGACTGTAGTTGTAAAATACTCTGATTCCACATTCTATTCAGAATTTTTGACAGTTGAGAGTCGTAGATGGGGAGATTCGTAAAGTCATAATGGAAGTGACGTCACGTGTTGCTACGTAATGGAAGTGACGTCACGTGTTCCTACGTAATCAGAACGTCTTCCAGGAAGATTATTCGTCATTAATTAAAATATTTTAATGTTCATGAATAAATGAATGTATGACTCTATATCTCCCAAAGACGTAAGTAGTGTGATAAATATAATATACTTTGCATGATCCATACACAAATGTGTTTGTACTATTCACACGTGTGGATGCGACTCTGAAGTCGTCTACTTTGTAAGTATTTCCTTGCAGAACTGAAACTGGAAAATGGCAGGTGAGGGGTAATGAATAGAGAGCTATATCTGGAAATAAGGATAAAGAAGTAACGAAGAAGTCTTTTGCAAATGCTTCCTCAAATTGAACTGACAAAACTTACGGGCTATGGAACATCTAATGACGTCACTGCATCTATAAAAGAAACTGGTTACGGATTCATCCTACGATATGCGGTGACTTTATACATCGTGTTCCAGTGTGTTCCAGTGTGTTCCAGTGTGTTCCAGTGTGTTTCAGTGCATTCGACAAATAACGCGCAAAATTCTGCCCAACTGTGTTTAACCATATTCGTGCTACATGCGCCAGCCGGTGTTCACAAAGTGATAAATCATGAAACTAGAATTATAAAAATATCCATTTTTAAAATCGGATAAGTAGCTGAAGAGGTTTAAGAATCAAGAAATATGAACGCTGAAAGTTACAGAGGGGTTCATCAAACTTGTCTGACGTATGCTTCTTTAGGCGCGTTCGCATAGTCGCGTAAAGCACCTATTATCTTCGTCATGTCCGTCCGTCCTTCCGTCTGACTGTCCGTCCACCTATCCGCCATGTACCAGCGCTGCTTCTACTGGGCGAATATCCGCGAAGTTTAATATTAAATACCTTTAAGAAAACTTGTCTATAAAATGCATATTTTATTGAACTTGAGCAAAAAATATCTGGCACTTTACATTAAGACCGAAGTACGTTTTATCTTTGTCGGCGACATCGTATCACCATAACAGCGCTGTCTTAACGTAAAATAACATTAGGCTGTTAAGACAGCCTAGGAGAAATAGTAATAAGGCGATCGAGACACAATGTTACGTTCCACGCATATTGCCTATCTTTTTTGTTGGTCCTCAAAATAACTAGGCCTTCATAAAGTACGAAGAGAGATTGACTGTCTGAAGTCCTGAAAGAACCAAGAGTGTGAAATAATGCTGGAGACAGATTACCACTAATGACTCTGAAACTTACGTAAGTTGGTCTGAATAATCTGATATGGAAAAATTTCATATTGCTAATTCTCATGTTTTTTTATTTTTGTAAACCTGATTTATAAATATGGACTACACGTGTAAATGCACAGGTTATTCTTATTATTCTTGTTATTCTTCTTATTATTATTATTATACGATATTTATGTCTCTTGTCACAGGCTTTTTCTGCCTGGTACTTCTATTGAACCAGCGGTGATCCCCACCGCTCAGGCTTCAAGCTTCACACTGCAGTACTTTCCGTATTATGTGTGATGTTCCAAGTATAGCTGTCTTTTGTAGTGAATCTATCGAATGTTTTCCTGATA
>Ga0136643_10013253_pt1 | contig 12330 bp, 5 predicted proteins | sample TergutLab28metaG_FD_96883 | JGI IMG/M metagenome (GOLD analysis project Ga0136643, IMG submission 96883) | Labiotermes labralis P1 segment gut microbial communities from Petit-Saut dam, French Guiana - Lab288 P1 (version 3) (version 3) | ecosystem: Host-associated > Arthropoda: Insects >...
CCCCCCCCCCCCTACGTCCCACACATGCCACCTTGTGACCTTTTACTTTTCCTCTGAATTAAGAAAAGCTTCGAAAGTAAAAAGAAGTGTAAGATATGTAAATGATGAACTTAACGCGATGCAGAAGCTTTTAGAGACCCTTCTGAAACTTATAGCAGGTTCTTCCAGCAGTAGAATATAAAAATGGGACAAGGCTGTTCAATTAGAAAGGGCATACAGTGATACCTCGGCTAACGAAGGTAATTCTTTCCGGAATCACATTCGTTAGCCGAAATCTTCGTTAGCCGAAACACACATACAGACGGAAAAGATAAGATCCTGGAATGGCCCGGCCGTTCGTGTTTGCTGCTTTATGTTAGCGCGCGCATCCACTAAAACATTCTTTAGCCGAATCCATATTCGTTAGCCGAGTCCGAAAAACAGCGAAAAAAAATCTTCGTTAGGTGAAAAATTCGTTAGCAGGGTCACTCGTTAGCAGGGTCACTCGTTAGCCGAGGTATCTCTGTACTTCGAAGATGATTAGTGCATCTTCAACGTAACTTTAGTACTGATAGTTTCAAGGCATCAAGGCAGATATATTTTGGTCACGCCTTGCAGTTTTTGATCACATACTACATGTTCCAATGATTTTGTTTTTTTTTAATTTTTCTGTCATACATAACCTCAATATTTCAGCCCAATGAAATGTTTTGTAATAAACGTTTTAAAATATTTATGTATATCGGGCAAAATTGTAATGTATATTTGTAACCTATGCACATACATAACTTCGTAATTCTAGAGATAAGTGAACAATATTAGATATTTTAATCACATCTTACATAAAAGGCAAGAAAAATATCGACAACTGCACTAGAAAGCGACGCCATCACACGAAGTCTACATCATTGATTACTATGTCACACCAAGATAAATCACAACCTAGAGCATGTGTCGCCATATTATTATGTAACTATAATCAAGTAAACAACAACAAACAACAAAATGTATTCAATATAATTACTGTGTATTTTTGCCTTAATTATCCATCACTAAAAACGTACCTTCGAAATTTCATCTGGAAGAAAGAAATGAACATTGCCTATTATTATATTATATATGTTTGTCCTAATTACCCGGCATGCAAATCAAATCTTCTTCGGCTATATTACGTTCGATAACGCATGACTTGTTTGGATCTGTGGATTTTTTCATAACTGTCTCGTACACGACAAAGTTTTAAAAAATGTACCCGATGTGAAATGCGTATTTTCATATTTAATACAAATTTTATCAGAAACTTTTCGCATCCAGATAGAATTCAACGAGACACCATAATAAAAGCACTTAGGTCTTCGTGATAAGTGCATAAGAGTTTTATCATATTTTAATTTTCTCGACAGACTTTCATAAACTGACCCACCGTAACATTTCACGAATATTCGTCCGCTGAAAGCCGAATTGTGCGATTCGGACAGACGATAGGTGGACAGACATGACCAAGTTACTGGTCGCTTTTCTTATCTCTGCAAACGAGCTTAAATATGATCTTTACCTCATAGCACGGGGAGGGAGGGGGGTGGGATCGACACGGAATCATAGAACTAGCATAACAATTTCACCCGTAAGAAGAACTCCACGGACAGTTCTAATGCTGACAATATATGATCGTAATAAATAAAATTATTCCAAGCGGCTCTTTACCAAGTTTTACTCTTGGTATTAAGATGAAGCTGTGTATGGGCTACTAGTTGAATGATACTAAACGTGGGAAAACAGAAGTACTATGGAAAAATTCAAGGTCATCTTTGTCCACCACGAACCTCACGCGGGATGGCTTTGAATTAAACCCAGCCTCTGCCGTAAGAGGACAACACCTAACAGTACTGTCCTTTTGGGCAATAAACACAGCATAGGATACCTTTACCTCTACCTTCTGGTCTTTTGGGAAAGAATGTGTGGTGGGGTGCAAACTTTCGGCTTGCACTGCTTCGAAGTTCTTTTTGTTCTGTTCTGAAATGGAGACGACCTGAGATGTGCGAATTCGAAAGAGGTTTAAAAAAACAAATCTCATAAATCTAAAGAAATATACAGACAATTATGGGACACTGAAGATAATGGAATTACAGGACTAGGAACGAAAGAGTAATTGCGGGGAAAAATGCAGAGACACACTTGAGACTTATGGGGCTCCTTAGCCTACGGGAAGGCGAGCAACAAGAATAGAAAGAAGAAAAAAGAAGCAGACGAAGAAAAAAAAGGGATTGGGGGGGGGGAGAAATAAGAAGAAATATATTCCGTATTAGTACAATAAAACACTATCCATTTTTCAAAGCCGTCAAACTAGGACCGTGGAAAAATTATTTTACTATTTTAAAAATGTGTGGTAACTTTAAAATAGTTACAAGACAACGTAGATTAAACTTGCTTATTACACGCTGAAAATGAAGCCACGTAAACTGATTAATGTTTGTGACGTTCTCTAAATTATAAAAGCATACGTAATTGGTCCATGAAGATAAACTGCAATAATTCTTAACTTGTCAGGCTAATCTGACAAACGTGTTATACTGTGGTGGTAGAGACACAGTATGTTCTGCAAATAGCGCGCCAAACACCAGAATGTCATTTTATAGTCGTTGTGAAAAATAAGAGCTACATTAATACACACGTATGCCGTTTTATGAAGGGTTACGCCACTACGAGCATTTTGATGTAAGTATGTGGCTGTAGCAGAAATTTACGGCAGACACGTTTTATCACGCTGTACAAATAAAAGCGAATTCAGTGTCAGGTGAAACCGCAAGAGAAAAATATCCATAGTCTTAACATACCGTAAAGCACGTGTCTGATAACACAACAAAATAAAGCAGCAATTTAGCCTTAACCTACGACATACAAGGAAAATTTTGATAGGAAACATCACAAAACTAATGTCTATTTCTATTACAGACGTACTGTACCTACTTATATTAAAACACAGAAGCACAAGGCAGTTCTGATTATACAGTATTAAAGAATGTCACTTTTCAATTATACTACATTTTCTACTCTTCAAAATGAATTCTACCCTACACTATGCGCAGCTCAGCACGTCTCAAAAGAGAAATACGAGGTCCTAATATTTGCCAAAATTGCGAGTAAACGTAATGGTGGTTCATGCGGAATGATATCGTACAGTGTCCTAAATCGTGGAAAGCTAGCAGCCTGCCGACTCTACAGAGTAACCAAACTATGGCAGAAGATCGCTTTGAAATGTCACTTCACTTTATATTAGGGTCCACGGCGTCACACTTCAAAAGATGACACTCAAATGCACATGTAGTTTAATCTTTCTTTATGTCTACTTTCCTTTCAAACTCGCGTAATTTTTATCCACCGAAATAATCGGACCATAATTCATCCAGATGACAGGATACAAATAACAGTCCATACACGCAGACGGACAGCCACTCAGCACTTTCCGACGCAGATCTTGATACTGTCGATTTTTCCTTTGAACCTTGCAAAAACACCGAACATTCGAGACGAAATTGAAAAGTGAAACCTGTGCATTATCGTTCGTCCGTTACCTGCATAGCTCAGATGAAATACATCACGACTGGATTCAGTGTAACAGAGTGTCAATCTGTGAATAGGGAGTAGACGCAATGAAAAATACAGGCTATATTTTCTGGAACTTTTGCACAGAATGTGTGGAGTTTCGTCTGTAAGTCCCCCCTGCATCATTCTGGAGCTGTCGATTTACACATGAGCAGTAGTACCCTTCACTTCACCGTTTCATCAAAACAAAAGCACAAACATACGAATCTGGAAATACTGGTTAATACCCTGTCTGGATATGGGCTGGTTAAAACGGTGTTAAGATACATGGCACGAGCAGGAACTTCCTTCAGTGTTCACCTTCTTCACCTAACCTCGGGTCCTTTCCTTGGTGATAAATCTGAGACAAAGTGCAGCTCGGCACTCAGTGCCATCTACGACGAATTCTTACAATGCGCTGGAGCATTACCTCCGCTCTTCTTACTTCTTCACGGCTTGCGCATAGAGCAACTTAGATTCCAGTGTCATTTACTTCCAAAAATGACAGACTGAGAGATACTCAGTTCAGTTTTTATGAAATAAAACTTCTGACAACTTTGGTCGTCTTCTTCAACGTAAGGCACAGAAGACTAAAATTAAACAATTAAAAATTGCAATATAACGCTAAATAGTGTAAGTCAGCACGAGTGTTTTATTACACAAAGTAATTACATAGGCTACATGTTTCGACTATTAATCAGTCATCTTCAGGCCTATTTTAATCGGTTATTAACAAGAGGCTATGCACACATTGGGATCTCAACGTGTTTACATCAATGGTGTGCATAAAATTATATCATTTGCCTCGAAAGGTGCGATGTGCAAATTGTGTAATTAAATAGTTAAATACATATAAAAGCTATTTAAAAACGGTATTTTAATTACACAATTTGCACATCGCACCTTTCGAGGCAAATGATATAATTTTATGCACACCATTGATGTAAACACACCGGGATCCCAATGTGTGCATAGCATCTTGTGACTAACCGATTAAAATAGGCATTAAGATGACTAATCTATAGTCGAAACATGTAGCGTATGTAATTACTTTGTGTAATAAAATAGTCGTGCTGACGTACACTATCTAGCGTTATGTTAGGTATCTAGAACATCGGGATGTCTCCGATAAAAATAGTAAATAAAAATTGCACTTTCTTGTGGCGACACGACGCGGTGTTGAGGTGTCAAGTTGATCCAGTTCCGAAATGAAACCGCATATATATAACTTTCGACAAGAAAGTACAAGTTATTGCTGCTCTCGGCGGCGATGTGTTGCTTTCTTCTGTGCTGATTATTTTCACGAACTTATGCGTTACGTTCTTTTCCACTTGTTAACATTTTAACTGTTGTGCAGTGAAGCACATATTTACGCATCGCACTGCAGACAATTTGACAGCCAAAATAAATACACATAACAACGCAGTGGTAAATATTCTTAAAGTAAATTATTTGTAATAAATCAGTCTCAGGCTATTATTTTTTGAAAGCCCGGATTTGTTTACTCTGACAGTCGCGCAAGGAGGAGCGTTCCGGTATCCTCCTGCCGTTAACAGCGACGTATATTTCCGATAAACACGTTCTAATCAGACCAACAAGTGGGTTACATTACTTCACGTTTACATAATCTACATTGTGATATAAATGAAGATAAACTGTTTTTACACTGTGCTCTAAAGCTGTGGGTGTAAAATTCGTCGAATGCACAGTTTCCACCGCAGAATAACAATTCATCGAACATGTTGATGTGGCGGTAATGCTTAAAAACTTGTGGTCGGGAGATGCTCAGAAGCTATCCTAAGGGTTGTCTTGGTTTTACTCAGTTCCTCCTAGTAAATGTCTATATTATTTTCATTTAAATAAACTTGGGGCTTCATATGGTCTAATGATTACTAAGAATAATAACTGAAAAGAATTCAAGTTGCATATCAATGCAACTGCCCCGATTAATCTCAGTACCCTGGTAGACTTGATGATTTCTGTGCTCAGCTGTTAACAGATTATTTGGGAACGAGTTCATTTACGTAATACAAAAGGTTGTTTTCTGCTACCTCCCAATTGACACATTGCCTTTAGTTGGTCATTTTCTGGTGTACCTTGAATAAACCGCTGTTGATATTAAATCTCATACGAAATTCACAAATACAATATGTGTGTGTGCAAAATGCATAGATTTTTATGTTGGGTCTAAAGAAGGCGGTACGCATACTTACCGCTGAAATTTAGAGTTTAGAGTTTAAATAGAGGAAAGAAGATATTAGGAGTAAGCACTTTCATCTCGTCGCAGGGTTCGTTCTCCTGCTTCCACGGAAAGCGAGACAACGAACTAGGTGCCACTTAGAACACCGTCTGCCTCAAACTCACAAGCAAAGTTCGATTACTATCATATCCGGCCATTGTGTCTATGTTTCCATAGACTTCCCTCCATATTAGTTTCCCAATTTCCTACTGTCCAATTAACCAAACTAACATCATTAACTGCTAACCAGTACCACTGCACCCTGCATCTGTGTGAAAGCCAGCCCTCTTACTCTTTGAACAAGGAATTCCCCGCGGCTCTGTGCCGAACGGATCTATGCTGATGGATCTGGCTCATGTCAGTGAGTGTGCTGTTATTATTAACACAGCTGTTTTGATGTACATGATTGTCGGTATAGCGCAAATTGTGTTCTGTAATTAACGTAATGTATAAGAGTGAGAAGCTAATTATAAAACATTTTTATTTTCCGTTTTATTTCGCCGAAAACAACGTTTTCATATTCAGCTGTAAGTAACGTCTTACATCCATATTCGCAGGTATAAAACTTATCAAGTCTACAAATTGCTTCAGTTCCTTCTGGAACATCGCAGTGTGGGACAGACATTATTACAACACTTGGAGATTAGCCCAGAGATTAGGAAAGGCTACCAGCTTTCGTCGTGTACAATAAGTAAGACGTCTTGTTGAAAACTTTCTTCCAGCTTGAGACAAATATTCTCCATATCTACTCTAAATCCAGCGACAAATGTTAAACGCAGGTGATACCCTGAGTGTCCCTGCTGCTGCACAACAACAACACTGCAGCCTTCGTGTGGGCTTCCACTTGTGTAATATTTTCTGTGGCTCTTTGGTTTCATGCCGAAGAGCGTCCAATATAAATAAAATTATCGAACACACTCTTCTACCTACTAGACTGCCAAAATTGATGCACGTAAAACGTACCATGGCATACCTATATACACAACCGTCTTCCTGAAGATGAACTGTCGGGTCCGAAAAATGTAGAAGACATCAAAAAATTAAAAATTAAAAATATTAGTTTAGAAAATGTGCATTTCGTTGGTTTGTATTGTATAATCGTATAAAAGTAAATACACTTTTCTCGCCTTTTGATGAAATTTAAATTAATAGCAATCTTCTTTCTCAAGACCTGTTTAACATGCTCAAAATTGTGTGGCCAGCGAACTTGTAGCTTCTCCAGCAAGCGAATGCAGACCACTGGTCGATATGACGAAATGTCCGTGAGGAGGCGAGGTTATATCACGGGAGCTTCGTGGACTAAAATTTGGAACGAGGTGATGAAAATGTACAGCTAAAGTTCGTAACTGAGGTAATTACCGTTAATGGTGGAGCAAGCTAACTGTTGGAGGGCTACTCTTAAGACAGAAGATGCAAACAAGGGAGGGTATGACACTGACATAATGGACAAGAATCACTCTATTCTGAAATGTGACGCCGTGGACTCTGGTAAAAATTTACCAACGCTTTTAAGGAAAGTCCTGACTACTAAATGAGGCTAGCAAAAGGGTCACATCCTAAGAGACGGTATTCTTCACAACAACACTACGACGAACTCAATTTTCTCATGTCTATCTTTTCACTACTTTGAACAAGACATTCGTTGCACGAAAAGCTGACAACTAATATCTAATTAGTCAATAGAATTACCAACAAAATGCACTAGAGTAAAATACAACAAAACGCGCTTCATATTAAGTGACAAATCCTACATGATTTTATGTTGTGTGATTTGTGTTTTATTTCATTTTACCCAATGTATTTTGTTAGTTAATGTACTGAATGTAAGGAAATGCACGCTATGAATAACATACAATTCTAACTACAGTATTATTACTGAGATTTCTAGTTACTACTCCGTTCCCATATTCCCGCAGCAAAACAGAAAGGCAGTACTTAGAGTGAAACTTTAAACCCAATTTACTCCTCTTCGATTCTTCGTCACATCTTTGCGCCGACCTACTTTGCTTCACATCGCCTCTGAACTTTGCTTCAGAGACTCAATTTAAAGTTAGTTGATCGGCTGTTTCTTAGGGAAGGCAAACACACGACTGAAACGCTGAACACGAATCAAGTTTTCCATCTTACTAACATCTTACTGTCTACTAACATGGCATTAAGCTTTATTCTGAGTGGCAATCCTAGGGTCCAGTGTAAGGCAACTAACTTCTTTTTTACAGTAGAACAAGCGAAGTACAGTACTCCAGTCACTCTTGAAACAAAATAAATGTTTACTGCTTCGTAAATAAGATGTTCCACATTTTACAGCTCATGAGAATTCACGAGTCTGTGTCGACTACAGAGTTGGGTGCGCCCAGTCCAGTGCAGTTTCGCTCTAACTTATGCATAAAAACTTCATTTGCAAACATCTTCTGGTGAGATTTCAGGTCCTCACAACATTGAATATGTTTGAAGATTACTGAACCCTGGCATGTGTCGCGGTGTAGTCTGCTAGGCACTAAGATTTCAGTGGAAGTGAGTTACTCTCAAGATGAGTGCAGAGACGTGTGTAGGCATTCCGGTAAAGCGTCCGTTCCTGCAGCGCGGTTTTCACCTAAAGTAGACCGTATCAGCATAACTACATTGTAACACGAAGCAGTGAAAATCCTCAGCATACTTCATTATAAACCTCCCTTCAATGATTCTCGAGTTTTTGCGTGCGGAATGGTGGTTACGGTGACGCAGTTTTTGGTGGAGAGAAAGTATTAGACCTCTTCTTATCGAAGAGCCAAACCGATGACCGCATCAGATTCAAATATAGGGCTGTTATTTTGTCAATATAAATGCTACCACAAATTTAACGGAACATAAAGGCTTGGATGGAAAATAAATGACAAAGTGATACAGTGCACACAGCAGGTGGGCTGAGTAAGGTGTACTTATTGTATGAAAAGACTAGCGTCATTCATACCGAAATGGGCACCAGTAGCAGCAATATACAAAGAACTGCACAAAGAGAACTTCACAATATTCTCTTCACTATATATCATTTTGTATGATAGGGGCGGGGCATGTGACAAGCTTGCGAAAGATTGAAAAATTACAACAATTTTTTTGTTGTGGGGAAAGTTGAAGGAAAAAGGCCCTTTTCCTGGAGTAAGTACAAATGGAAGGATATAATTAGACTTTCCTTTTCTCCCTCGTAGTGGGGACAAACTTGTCTCTTGTGGAATTGTGGTCTGTAATGGTCGCAACGTCCGCAGCCATGATAATTAGAAGTAAACCACTCCGCGGAGAGAAGCCGGGGAATAACCAACTGCATCAGCTATGACAAGGCTTTAGCTTAGAGAAAACGCAAATACGTTTTAAGGGCGTGGAGTGGATTAATCTAGATCTGGATAAACTGGAGGATCTTGTGAACACAAAAGTGGATTTTGGGTTGTAAAAAATTCAGATTTTGAAGAGTTAATGTAACTGAGTTTGTCTTACTGCAGTATGACTACGGTCAGATATTTCGTTTCTTTCTAGTAAATGTAGAAATTGTAAGTATAATGTAACGTTCAGATGCGTTCGGATCTCTGTATCATGGAAACGTCCTAGACAACCATAACATTTAATTCAATGGGGGATATACTTTTTGTTAGTGTTCAGAATTTTAGATATTCAACAGAATTTTATAAATATTATTAAAGTATGCTAGTATTTGTTATTATATCATACTTCGTTGAAAAGCATATTATTTATATGTCTAGTTTGATTTTATCTATGTAAAATTTCCCCATCATTCATCACCTAAGATTATAACCCAAACAGACATTTTATAATTGCATACTTACAAAAAATGCTTCATTCACCATATGTAGGTGCATTCACCATATGTAGGTGCATTCATTATATACTTGCATATCAAATTTAATATTCGCCCATATAAGCAACAAATATAAATATTGTGATTTCTTTTTTCACTTTTTTTAATAGTGCAAAATGTAAATCGTATGAAGAAGAAAATGGATAAATGCGAAGGACTATGTTGTAATGACAAGAAAACTATTTCACTGGATTATTGCATCACATTAAAACAAACTGCATCTACATATAGTCATATTATATATGAATAATCGAGTGTAAAACAACAAATGATAAATATTATGATTGAATTTATATTTTTTCCTTAACCAGCATGGAAATCGCATCTATGTGGTACCCTATTACATTCAGATCGACAACTGTATTCCTTGTACTTATCTCGTGAATAGCGAAATATCATAAAAGCTAGTAGGTATTTATAAAAAGTGAATGTCAGCTTTATCTGATTTTAACGAAATTTTGATTCAGCCGACAGGTTTTAGTAAAGAATCTCTATATAAAATTTCAATAAAATCTGCTTTGTAGGATCCGAGTTGCTCCATGCGTACAGACAGACAAACAGACAAACAGATGACAGGCAGGCAGGGTAGGAGTTGCCTTTCACCTTTGTTGTGTGAAAGGGCCTAAAAACAAAGTTTTCACAAAATACAGTAAAATAATCATTAACTTACCGGTAGATGAATACAGAAGCAATGACCAATAACACCACGACAGAGCTGAGAATTATACTGAGGATGGCGTAACCAGGCAACGCTGAAACATAGAAAGGCGCATGACACTCTGCAGCTCTCTTCAGAAGCACTACATATTGTGCGAAGGTAAGGGACAAGAACATACTCCATCGTACTGGCCGAATTATACTCTTGCATCATCTTCATACATTGTGTACAAGCACATCACGTACACTGAAGGGAGTAGCTTTTATCGTGTTCCTAAACACGGCTGCTGCAAAGTAAGCATTATCCCTTACGCAGTTTGCTTCCGCCGGGAATTTAGACTCTAGTTTTCCCCTGCAGTTCAGGCAACCTACATCACAGCACAATCTTGCATAACCCACTTCAGCTTCGAAGTATGCTCGCTTCGTCTGAAACTTTTTAGCGACACACAACGCAGCAACTGTGTTTAAATATTCGCAGTCTGTCTTTGGAAAATGCTCTTAAAATCTTGCAAAGAAAGTATACTAACATTTTGTTTCCGTCAGTTAATACCGCGAATAATGGAGTCAGGAGTAATTCAAAATTACGAGCAGAAAATCACTTATTTTTTGCCAGCTAAATGCACATCATTTGAAGAAGGAAGCTCTAGATCGCACTATGTGGAGAGCTCGCTTTGGAAGAGGCTTTGGTCCTGTCGTAAGACAGACTACTAAATGAACGAATGAAATGTACATAATATATTAAATACCTATATTTATCACCAGTTACCTCCTACATGTTTCAGTGTTTATTACACCATCTTTAGGGGCGCTATTGCGTCACTTGCTCAAAAACTATATGCTTTTTGCAATGTTGCAATGTGCATTTAGTTGGAATAAAAAGAAGTGATTGCAAGAATGCACGGAGTGGAAAGCTGCAAAATAACGAGCAGAACTTGTGTCTTCAGAAAAAACTGGCTATATACTGAGACAATAACACCAACAAAGCGTACATTTCATAAGATGTTTATTTAAGATCCGATATTTTGAACTTAGCAACCATCTCCAGGTATCAAAGTGACATTATAGGAAAATTTCCAGGTTATACAATTAAAAATAATTAAGAGATAATATATATATATATATATGTGTGTGTGTGTATACACACACACACACACACACACACAACCAAACCCATCACGATTAATATAAAACACTAAATAAAAATATTAAATATAATAAGCTAAAATACGTGTTGATTAGTTGCACCGTCTACCTAATTTAATAGAACACATCCCGTCGTGTTATGGTTCAGTCGAGAAAAGATAATAAAATTTCAGTCGATCACAACTGATATTCTCAATCAGATCCGTAGGCTACATGTTTCAGATTAACTAATCCTTGCTATTTTTGTTTTAAAGTTCTGATGATGGATTAGTTATTTAATCTGAAACATGTATTGTACGCGTCTGATTGAGAATATCAGTTGTGTTCGACTGAAATTTTATTATTTTTTCTCGACTATACTGTAACAACATGTTATAAACCTGCTAAACTCATTAACGCATATTTTGCCCATTAATACCTATTTTATAGTACTCTTCATCAGTTTTACTGTTGTGTGGACATATTCATAGGTTGTCTGATACTTGCTTCTAAGGTGTGTGATTCAGAAATTTTCCTATATTATCACTAATATCCCTGAAAGTGGCTATTAAGCTGAAACACTTCGGATGTGAAATAACGCCTCACGAAAAGTGTACTTTGCTGGTTTTAGTTTTTTATTGTACTGGTAACAATGTGTTATAAAACTGGCCCTACAATTTTGCGCAAACTCACAGGGCACCGGGTGCAGGGCACTGGGCACCGGGCACCGGGCGCAGGGCACAGGGTATCGGTTCCGAAGTTGAAGTCATGTAACTTCGCGAAATGTCTGTGTTTTTTCCTAACATCATATTTTATTTTGGCACTTTACTGTCATACTTAATATCAACCACGCCTCCCAGGAAAAAAAACCACGTTTTCCTAGCTTAATGCTGTCCAGAACCGC